>Ga0182015_10001622_pt1 | contig 29171 bp, 24 predicted proteins | sample 712P3MmetaG_FD_120478 | JGI IMG/M metagenome (GOLD analysis project Ga0182015, IMG submission 120478) | Permafrost microbial communities from Stordalen Mire, Sweden - 712P3M metaG | ecosystem: Environmental > Terrestrial > Soil > Wetlands > Permafrost | place: Sweden: Stordalen | collected... | reverse complement strand
TGGTTGCGGGGGGTGGATTTGAACCACCGACCTTTGGGTTATGAGCCCAACGAGCTACCAGACTGCTCCACCCCGCAGTTCGATCATAAACAATGGTTTCGTCGTCGTCAAACTTCACAGCACGCCGCCCTTTGCTTCCCGCGCTCGCTGCGGGTTGCCAAGCTCTCTTCAGAACTCTTGGAACACAATTCCATGAGCGCCACACGGGCGCCTTATTCCTGTTTGAAACCGTCTCCCCCTTCCCGCCGTCGCATCCAATGGCGGGTCCAGGGCATCGAACAAAAGCCAGTTTTGTACGCGGGAATTTGAGATACTTGATGCAGCAAGGAGAACACCATTTATGGCCAAGAAAGAGCTCAACACGAAAGCACCCATCAGCGGAGGGAAAGTAAGCGCGCAGCCTCGTCTTCACCAGAGTGCTCCTGAAATTCAGGAATATGGCACCGTTTCTCACATGTTGCCTCTCGATCTCGAGGAGCCGGTTCGCCTGGAAATGACCGAGCAACTCAATTTGTTGCTGGCCGATACCATGACACTGCGCGATCTCTACAAGAAATCGCATTGGCAAGTCGCGGGCCCGACTTTTTATCAGCTCCACCTATTGTTTGACAAACACTTTGGAGAGCAATCGGAGATCGTGGACACGATCGCCGAACGAATCCAGCTACTCGGTGGAATCTCGATTGCCATGGCCGCTGACGTGGCCGAGACCACACGCATCGCGCGTCCGCCTCGGGGCAGGGAAGAAGTTCCGGTGCAGATTTCACGTCTGCTCGACGCGCACCAGATCATCATCGGCCACTGCCGCGAATTGGCGGAACGTGCGAACAAACTAGGCGACGCCGGCACCAACGATCTGGCCGTCAGCGATGTGCTCCGCGCCAATGAGCTGCAAGCCTGGTTCCTTAGCGAGCATCTGGTGGAGGTGCCGCTCGTGCACGCCGAGCCGCGGTTACGCAGCATCGGCTAATTCCCGCCGCAAACAAATCGAGCAGGCTCTCGCCGCGGAGCCTGCTCGCGTAATTATGTGTGTGACCGCAGCTACGTCCGGCTGCCCGCCTTCAGATTGTCGTGGTCATAGTATTCGTAGGCCGACATCGGTTTCTCCCCGCCCTTCTTCCAGGTACGCGCATCCTCCGGCAACTTCCCCAGCACCCACGCCATTTCCCGGATGTGCATCGCAACCGTGCCACAGCAAGCGCCGATAAAGTTGATGCCGATATCGCGTGCCTGTGCCGCGTAGTCTCCCATTTCCTTCCGCGTAAGCTGTAGTGGATCTAACCCGTAAGGAAATTCAGGCAGGCTGGTGAAGTCGGGTTTTTGCTTGGGAGTGTGATATGCGACCGGCTGACATGCCAGATATCCCGACACCGCCTTGCGCATCTCTTCCATCGGACCCAGGATGTGCTCGGGCGGACGCAAGCAGTTCATGCCAACAACGTCGGCGCCAGCATCGAACAGCGCTTTCGCGGCATCGGCTGCGCACTTGCCATCCGCCGTCTCATCTTTATTCTCGAAACAAATTGTGACCATCGTAGGCAAGCCGGTTTTCTTCCCACGCTCCACCGCAATCAGCGCTTCTCCCAGCCAGGAGAAAGTTTCGCCGATGATGAAGTCCACGCCTTCCTCGACTTGCACTGCGAGTTGCTCATCGAACGTTTTCCGCACCCGGTCGGCGGCCGAAGCGCTTCCCGGTTCGTACATCCACGTCAGACTCAAATTTCCCGCAACCAGGCAGCGATCGCCCGCAACCTCGCGCGCAATGCGGACGGCCGCTCGATTCAAATCCTGCAACCGATCCTCCAGTCCTACGGTCGCCAGCTTGTCCCGGCTCGCATAGAACGTCAGAGCCTGCAGCACTTCCGATCCGGCTTCGCGAAACTCCACGTGCAACTCGCGCAACGCCTGGGGATGCGTCAGCACCACTTCCGGGGTGAACGGACCCGCTCGCACCCACCCGCGCTTCTCCAGTTCCAGCAGATATCCGCCGTCGCCCAACACTGGGCCGTCCTTCAGCCTCTCCAATATGCCTTTTTTTTTCATACTCTCTCCTTAGTCGATACGCCCTGCCGGAGTGGGTGCTTCACTTTGCGGCCTTCGCGAATCCTTGACGACCTTTGCGGTTAAAGGCTTTCACGCCGCCTCCTTGAATTTCCCCTTCTTCCAGTCCCGTAGCACCTGCTGCGCCGCATTTCGCCCCGGCGCGCCCGTCACGCCGCCGCCAGGATGCGCTCCCGCTCCGCACAAATAAAGCCCACGAATCGGTGTGCGATACTGCGCCCAGCCCGGCACGGGACGCATGAAGAAGAGCTGCTCCAGCCGCAAATCGCCGTGGAAAATATTGCCCTCGGTCAATCCATACGTCCGCTCCAAGTCCAGCGGCGTAAGCACCTGCCGCGCCACGATCGCCTCCGGCACGTTAGGCGCATACTCGGCAATCTTTTTCACCACGCGATCGCCCAGCAGTTCCCGTTTCTCATCCCAACTTCCTTCGCGCAGCTTGTAAGGGACGTACTGCACGAAGCAGGTAAGAATATGCTTGCCCGGCGGCGCCAACGATGGATCCGCGTTCGACGACACCACACAATCCACCCACAATTCTTCTGGAATCTCGCCAAATTTCGCGATGTCGTAACATCGCTCCGCGAACTCGAGCGACGGAACCAGCGTGTAAAACGTGCGCTCTAGCGCGGAAGCCTGTGGCGACGTTCCCGTGAACCGCGGCTCTTCCGCCAGCACAAAGTTGACCTTCGCGCACGGTCCATCCATCTTGATGCCGCTTACGGCAAACAAAAAATCTTCCGGCAGTTCACGCGCTGCAACCATCTTCAAGAATGTTCGTTTAGGATCGGCATTCGAAAGAATCATCCGCCCGCGAACCTCGGTTCCGTTCTCCAGCACAACGCTATAGGCTCGTCCGTTGCGCACTTCAATCTGCGCCACCGACGCAGATGTTCGAATTTCCACGCCCAGTTGTTTTCCGGCCGCCGCCAGCGCCTGCGTGATCGCTCCCATCCCGCCCATCACATGCCCGTAGAAGCCCTGCAGTTCGTGCTCACCGCCGCTCAGCAGGTGAAACAGCAATCCGATCGCCGTCCCCGGCTGGTACGGCCCGCCATGCTTGCCATACACGTTGTTGGCCAGGAATATAGTCTTCATTTTCTCGGATTCATAGTTATGATCGAGAAACTCGCCCAAGCTTCCGGTGAGAAACGAAATCAGCTGTGCAATCTCCGCACTGGAAATTCCACGAAACCGCTTACCCACCCGAAACAAGTCGCTCCAGCCGCTCATCGTCGATGTGTCTATCTCCGGCGGTGGCTCCATAAAAAACGGCTGCAAGTAGCGAGCAAGTTTCTTCAGTTGCTCGTCAACCTCGACAAACCGCGCCGCATCTTTTGTGGAGATCTTTCCAAACTCCGCCTTCGCCCGCTCCCGATCCACCCACCACGGAACTACATGTCCATCGGGGAAAGGAACTTGAATCGCCGGGTCGCAGGGAACCATGCGCAATCCATGATCCCCTAGCCGCAGTTCCGCGATCACTTCTGGCCGCAGCATGCTGGCAATATAAGATGTCGTCGAAACTCGGCAGCCGGGAGCGATCTCCTCCGTCACGCAACAGCCGCCCACAATTTCGCGCCGTTCCAATACCAGCGCGGAAAGTCCAGCACGCGCCAGATACGCAGCCGCAGTCAAACCGTTGTGACCGCCGCCTATTATGATCGCGTCATAGATCGAATTCGAACTTTGTTTCACTAGTCTGACCTGAAGTCACGCGGCTACGCCATGCGGAACCATACATTACTTCACGACCTGCTAAAAATGAAGTTGAAAATTAGAACCGGCTCGTATATGCTTCCGTGACTTGGAGTCATTCATGAGCGGAATCGCCAGCAATCCCGTTGTCCCCCCACGCTACGTAAGCCACCAGCCGCCCCGGCCCCGATCCGAGGCCAAGCGCTCCCACATCATCGACACCGCCATGCGGCACTTCGCGGAGAACGGATATCACGCCGCCCGCGTCGGCGACATCGCGGCCACGCTCGGCATCGCCAAAGGTTCCATCTTCCAACATTTTGGCAGCAAAGATGGGCTTTTTTTTGAAGTCTACAAACGCGCCGTGCGCTCCTTCTCGAAATATCTGGACGCACCCGCCGACGTGCGCGCCGCCGGCTTTTTCGATGTTCTTTACTATTGGTTGGTCCGCACCGAACATCTGCTCCGCGAAGACTGGATCCCTTATCGCATTTCGCTGCTCGGCAACTACGGCACCGATCTGGTGTTGAAGCGCGAAATCAATCGCTTTCTCACCACCGAAGATCCCTACGGCACCGTCGCTTTTGTGCGCTTTGGCCTCGAGCGCGGCGAATTGCGCAAGGACATGGACATTGAAATGATTGTCTCCATCCTCGACTGGACCATGGAGCGCTTCCAGGATGCTTTGCTCACTGCCGAACTCGATCCCGGCCTTTTCCGCAAGCAGGGTGAGATGCCGGAGAAAAAGGAAGCCCGCATTCGCCAGTTTCTGGCGCTCTTACAGCGTGCCGTTGGCGCAGCTTCTGCGTCTCCGGTCCGTGGCCGGCCTGAGATACGGAAGATCGCCGCCGCGGATCTTGTCGCAAAGCCGAAGATGGCATAGCAAAGCCGCGCAGCCGGGACAAGAATCTCTATTGAAGTCCATTGTGAGAAAAGTTCAGACCATGCAAACTTCCATCGAGCAGATCCTCTCCACTTACGACGACCGCGCTCCTCTGTCGCAGGCCTCAACCATTCCCGCAGCCTGGTATGTCGATCCTCGCATTGCGGAACTCGAACGCAAGAGCGTGTTTAGCAAAACCTGGCAACTCGTCGCCCGCACCGATCAACTGAGAGCGGCGGGGCAATTCGTCTCCACCACGGTCGCCGGTGAGCCAATCGTCGTCGTCCGCGGCAACGATGGTGTCCTGCGCGCTTTCTACAATGTTTGCCGTCACCACGCCGCTGCCGTCGTCACTCAACCCTGCGGCCAAGCCTCTCTTTTGCATTGCCCATATCACGGTTGGAACTACGGCCTCGATGGTTCCCTGAAAGGCATGCCCGAGTTCGAAGGCGTCGAGAATTTCGACCGTGCGCAGAACGGTCTCGTCCCCATTCGAGTCGATACCTGGGAGTGCTTCGTCTTCATCAACCTCGATAACCATGCCACGCCGCTCGCCGAATTCCTCGGCGGTCTCGTCAAACGTGTTGCGCCTCTCGGCATCGGCAAACTGCACTACTTCGACCGCCGAACTTTCAACATTCATTGCAACTGGAAGGTCTTCGTCGATAACTATCTCGACGGCGGCTACCATGTGCCTCATCTGCACAAGGGCTTGAATTCCGTCCTCGACTACAAGCAATACACCATCGAAAACGAAGACCGTTACTGCCTGCAGTCCAGCCCGATGGTCGCCTCCGGCGACGATGCTGCTACCGGCGCCGTACGCAAGGGCGACCGCGCCTGGTATTTCTGGCAGCATCCCAACCTCATGATCAACTGCTACGAGGGATATATGGACACGAATCTGGTGATCCCCGTCGACGTTGACCACTGCACCGTAATCTTCGATTTCTATTTTGCCGACATCAGCGACGCGCACCGTGAATATAACGAGCAGTCAGTTAACATCGGCAATCAAGTGCAGGAAGAAGATCTCGGCATCTGCGAAGACGTACAGCGCGGCCTGAAGTCGCGAGCCTATCGTGCCGGGCGTCTCTCCGTGCGCCGCGAGGCCGGAGAACAGTTATTTCACCGCCTCCTCGCCGCCGATCTAAAACGTGGCCTTATGCCTTCGTCCGCTGCCGCCGATTAGCCGCAACCAGCGACGAGATCGGGAAGGGCACGACTTCAGGCGTGCCGTCAGCCTGCAAATCAACCGCGGCTTTAGCCGCTGAGGCGAGCTCTCGACTCTGCCCACCGTTTCTTCATCACTCTTGTAAGATGTAGCTTACGTCCTCCAGCTTCACTGATGATCCCTCGCAATCGTCTCCTGCCATGTTTTCGATTTGATCATCGTCCCGTCCTTCAGCAACTCCCGCGTGTATTTGTAATAAAAGTTCTTCTGATCCGTAGTTACCAGCAAATGTCCACGCCAGGTTAGCGTGCGTCCCTTCAACGTAAACACGCTCTCCGCTTCACCCCGCACCGCACAAGTCTCCGGATGCGCGTCATCGGCATCGTAGGTCAGCTTTTCGTAATCAATTTCTTTTCCCCAGGGATACTCCGCGCTCTCCTGTCCCTTCCAGTGCACGGTTGTCTTATGCCGAACTTCGTCGCGCTCCACCGTCCACTCGCCCGGCCAGGGAAACCCTTCGCTCTTGATGTCGGTCCGTTCTTCAGAAGGTTCGGGCGGCGAAAATGCAGGCGGGACAATACCATGCTCAGGCACAACCGGCAATACAATCCGCGAGCCGCCGCTTCCGCCTAGCTCTAATGAAGTCGTCATGGAGTAAGGCGTAGGCAGCATCATCGGCCACAATGCATTCGAAATCGCCACGCGCATGCGATGACCCTTGGGAAATAACCACGAAGTCAAATGCATCTTGATGTCGAGCGCATAGAACTTCCCGGGCTCTAGGTCGCGCGGTTCGCTCATCGAATCCCGTTGTGCGCCGTTAATCCCCGCCCCGGTAATCTGCGTGACCGTGCCGTCCGGCGCCACATCCGAAAGCCGGGCAAACCAATCCGCCAGCGGCGCAGTGGCCGAAGCCCTCAGCAAAGCATGCGGTCGCCCCAGAATAGGCACATCCTCCTGCAACGGCGCAGAATCGTACACCAAACTGAACGCGTCCACCGGACGCGGATCGCTCAACAACTCGCCCCACCAGAATCCCGCCTCCACGCCCACCGACGGCACATATTTCAGCTGATGCGTATCAGACTGCGCTGCGGACTCAGCCAGAGAATGATTCGGCTGCAAAAATAAAGTTGACGCCTCCGATTCCTTCGGCGGCCACACATCCTCTCGCCTCCACTCGCCCGGCACATTCTCCAAACTCGGATCAGGTGGATGCCAGTGCTGCATATAGATGACCAGCCGCGGATCGTGCTCCACACCCGTGTCGCGTCCCTTCAGCCAATGATCAAACCAGCGCACCGCTTCATTTCGCCACTCAATCTGCGGACCCGGCTCAGCCTCATTCGGAAACGTATGGTTCCACGGCCCCATGATTGCCTTCACCGGCCCGCTCGACTCCATCAGCATGTCGGTTACGTTGTCGCGGTATCCGTCGAGCAATCCCCCGATCAGAAAACTCGGAATCGTGATTTCCTTCAACGGACGCACGCGTTCCCGCCAGAACGGCCCGTCATGCTGATGTTTTAAATACAGCAGCGACCACGGAGGTGTATCAAATCGCGGCCCCAGAACTTTTTCGTCGAGCCTGTAGTCCGGCGCTCCCGTCCATCCCTCCGCCATATCCATGTTCAGTTCGAATTCATCGATGTGCGCAATGCCATCCATATAATGCACATCATCGTGAAATAATTCCGCCGTGGCGTCCGTCGCCAGAATTGCCTTCAATCCCGGTGCATGCCGCATCGCCATCTGCAGCGCCGTGAACCCTCCCCACGAGATGCCGAACATTCCCACGTTTCCATTCGACCACGTTTGATGAGCTAGCCACGCAATTACCTGCTCTCCATCCACCTGCTCCTGTTCAGAATATTCCCGCTCCGGCGGCGCGCCCTCACTCACGCCAAATCCCCGAATATCCACCCGCACGCTCACATACCCACGCCGCGCAAAATAAGCATGCTTCGGATAGTCCCCGGCCGCCGTGCCATCATCTTTGCGATACGGCAAATATTCCAGCAGGGCAGGGAATTTCTCCCCGGCCTTCGCTCCATCCGGCATGTAAAGCGTTGCCGCCAGCCGCACCCCATCTTTCATCGGGATCCATGCTTGCTCCATCCGAACCCCATAAACCGGAGGGGAAGGCGGCTCGCTGGCGAAAGCATTGGCAGAGATAAGAAGAAGAGTTGGTGAACTAAAGAAGAAAACACAAACCATCCAACGACACGCCGCTCTGATCAACGGAATCTCCTGAACACTCCTGTGTGGACTATGAGAATTACTCCTGCGATTCCTGTTCCCGCCGTAAAGCCCGCAAATCGATCCCCAACTGCTCGGCCTTCTTATAAAGATGACTGCGCTCCAGCCCCAGCGATTTCGCCGCCAAACTCACATTCGAATGACTCCGCTTCAATTCCGCCAGAATGACCTCGCGCTCAAAAGCATCCACGCGCTCGGCCAACGCTCCCGATGAAAAAGATGAGAAAGAAGAAGTCACAGCACTAATGTTCCCGCCCTTCGGCAAAGCCATCTCCACGGTCGCCAGATCGACTTTGCCATCGGTTGCCAGCAGCATCAGTCGCTCCACCATATTGCGCAACTCGCGCACATTCCCCGGCCACGCGTGCGATTGCAGCGCCGACATCGCCTCCGAAGAAAACGGAACCGGCCTCCATCCATTCTGCGCACTCACCTGCGCCGCAAAATGCACGACCAACGCCGGAATGTCCTCCCGCCGTTCTCGCAACGGTGGCAGTACCAGCGGAAAAACATAAACCCGGTGAAACAGGTCCTGACGAAATTTCTCCTCGCGCACCCGGGCTTCCAGATCGCGATGCGTCGCCACCACCACCCGCACATCCACGCTCACCGGCTTGTCGCCGCCAATGCGCTCCACTTCTCCTTCTTCCAGCACACGCAGCAACTTAGCCTGCATGGCCAGCGGCATGTCGCCAATCTCATCCAGAAAGATGGTGCCATGATCGGCCTGCTCGAACTTTCCGATATGCCGTCCCGCCGCTCCGGTGAACGATCCTTTCTCGTGTCCGAACAATTCCGACTCAATCAACTCTGCCGGAACCGCCGCACAATTCAAGGTGATAAATGCTCCCCCGGCGCGCCCGCTGCGTTCATGAATCGTCCGCGCCACCAGCTCTTTTCCCGTTCCCGTTTCTCCCAGGATGCAAACCCGCGTTTCACTCGCCGCCACACGTTCCAGTTGCGCCATCATGCGTTGCATAGCCGCGCCCTGCCATACAATTTCGTGCTTGCCCAGCCGCTGCTTGAGTTGCCGGTTTTCGCTTTCCAGTCGCCGCAGCTTCAGCGCATTCTCCACCGTCAGCAAAAGTTTTTCCGTGGAAATCGGCTTCTCCAGAAAATCCAGCGCACCCGCCCGCGTGGCCCGTACCGCTGTTTCAATATCCCCCTGCCCGGACATCATCACCACCGGTGCCGTCACTCCCTGCGCCTTCAATTCTTCCAGCAGCGCAAGCCCGCCCTTGCCGGGCATCACAATATCCGAAAGGATCACATCGAAGTTCTGTGCCTTGGCCAGCTCCAATGCCTTGCCCGCGTTGTCGCACACCGTCGCCTCGTGCCCCGCCAGCCGGAACGCCCGCGCGAGCGACGCTAGCGTGTTCGCCTCATCGTCCACAATCAGCAGATGTGCTTTCGCTGGCAATCGCCCTCCTGCAATCTAAGACATACTTCAGCTGGCGTGCTGCGTATCCAATCCCCTCGGCAACTCAACCACAAAAGTTGTTCCCCGTCCCGGCTCACTCTGCACGCGGACGCTCCCTCCATGATCGCTCACCACCGACTGCACGATGGCCAGCCCCAGTCCGGTGCCGTGTTGCTTGCTCGTATAATAAGGAGTAAAGATTCGCTCACACTCCTCCGGCGTCAGCCCCGATCCCGTATCCGCAACTTCAATCAGTACTTTGCCGTCTTCCCCGCGCGTGCGTAGCGTGAGCCTTCCGCCTTGTGGCATCGCATCCATGGCGTTCAACACAAGATTTGAAATTGCCCGGTGCAACATCTCCGCATCCGCGGCCACCGGTTTCAGGTGCGGATCCAATTCCAGTTCACAACTGATCTTCGCACGCCCCGGCGCTTCCAGTTGCGCCTGACAAAGCTGCACCACTCCCCGAATCACCTCATTCACCTGCACTCGCTGCAACTCAGGCTGCGGCATCTTCGAAAATTCGCTGAACCTCCCGATAATTCCTTTCAGATTCGAGATCTCCGCCAGCAGCGTTCGCGAACTTTCCCGGAATACTTCCTCGAACTGCTCCGGATTCTGCTGCCGCGCCCGCACCAGATTCTCCACGGTAAGCTGCAGCGGAAACAACGGATTCTTCAATTCATGCGCCAGCCGCCGCGCCAACTCCCGCCATGCCGCCACCCGCTCTGCCTGCATCAGTCGTTCTTTTTGCCCCAGCAACTCGGTGGTCATTCGATTGAATGAATCGGCCAGTTGCCCCAGTTCATCGTCGCCCAACACATCCACCCGCACATCCCAGTTTCCCGCCGCCACTTCTTGCGCCGCGTGCGCCAGTTGCTCCACTGGACGCGTCACCCGCGCTGCCGCCCAACTACTCAAAAGAATCGCCAGCAGAATCCCTCCGCCTCCCACCATCAACGCCGCTAGGCGGATGCGCCGCATCAACTCCACATACGTGCGCCGCGAGTTCCCGATCAGCAGAATGGCCAGCAGCGGCCGATCCTTGCCCTTACCCGCGCCCATCAGAGGAATCGCATGAAACACTTCATCCTCCGCCCGATCCGCGGACCACTGTACAACCCCCGCCATTTCCTGCCCATACTCCCGCACCGCATCAATCAGCGGTTCCAGCTTTTCCGACGAGCGCAATTTGTCTGAAGAAGAATATGATGCACCAGAATCGATCAGCAATTCCGTCGAGAAGCGGTCCCCGCGATTCTGATAGAGCAGAGCCCGCATGCCAACCGGCAAATCCAATCCAGAGAGAAAATCCTTATCCAGGCGTCGCCCGCCAATCACGTAAACCGGCCGCTCCCCCGCTCGCGTCGCACGTACCGCAAACAAACCCAACGCCGTTCCGCCCTGCAGCTCCTCCTGCTTTAGAAATGCTCCCTGGTCAGCCGCACTGGGAAAACCGCCAATCGCGCCTTCGGGATATCCAAACTTGGCCGGCCACTGCGCGGAAGAAATAATGGTTCCATCGCTTTCCACAAACTCCAGAAAGTCGAGTTGACTATTCTCCGCTGTCGCCTTCGCCAATTCAAAATACGGGCCTGGATCCGCCGGCGCGCGGTTCAATGCCAACGCTATGCGGCTCGCAGCCTCCGACGCGGCAATCGCCGCCACTCGCCGCGCCACGTCCTCGCCCTGCCGGTTGAACTCGCGACGAAACTGCGTTACCAGCGCCGCCGTTCTGTCGTCTTCGCTGTGCACGAAGGCTCGCCGCGTCACTTCTGACACCAGCCACGTCACCGCCGCCACCGACAGAAACACCGTCAGAGCGAAAACGCCCAGCAGCTTGCGGCGAAACATCATTTTCCTTTTTCCACCCACACCTCGTCCATCCGCCAACTACCGAATCGTTCGCATCATATCTCACCGTCCACTACGCTGCGATACACATCATGAGTCAGAGTCCACACCACCGCGATCTCATCCCAGGCCAACACTTCAACGCAGCATTGCGTTCCCCTTTGCGCTCAGTTCTTCAACCCTGTTTTCACCGGTGCCGCTTGCCGCACAGATTGACGGACAAAGAACAGCCGGAACACCTGCCCGAAAATGAATTCCTCCACGAGCAACGCCACCGCCAACGAAAAGATCATCCCCGCCACCACTGCCATAAATGTGATCGCCATCTGCATACAAGTTTCCTCCTGAACGTTTTGCGAATCCGCCCGCTGGGCCCTATGTCGCAGGATGAACACCAATCTCTATTGGAAAGAAACTTAAGGACTTACAGGAGGTGCTTTGCCTGCCGAAAGTGGCCGCGGGAGGTCACTGTGTCCGGATAAACACACTAGGTGTTAGCAATTAACAGCCGCAGGTTTCTTCACTTCACACCAGCCAGACCCGCTTTTCCGTTATTTACGGTAGGTTCACGTACAGGAAAAACAAGAAGAAAACCAATGACAATCGCATCCTTTCTCCGTGCCTCTGTGCCTCCGTGGTGAAAAGCCCTTCACCATTTGACTTCCCATTCTCCTCGCCGTTATCGTTGCCCGCATGAACGTCGTCAAAGCTACCCGCCAGTTCGAGGACTGGCTCGCCCAACGCACGCACCTCGACCAGAAAGACCTCCGCCTTAAACACGCGAACATGAAGGCAGAACTCTTTCCTTTTCTCCGCGCCACTTACTATCGCTGGGCGCAAATTTGGCCGGAAGTTTGTTCCGACTTGGTTAAGGCTCCTCATGTCCTCGCCGTAGGCGATCTTCACGTCGAGAACTTCGGCACCTGGCGCGATATCGAAGGCCGCCTCATCTGGGGTGTCAACGATTTCGACGAAGCGTGGCCCATGGCTTATACCATTGACTTAGTCCGCCTTGCCGTCAGCGCTCATCTTGCCGTCGACGCCGGGCGCCTCCCTCTCAAGCGCGAAGACATCTGCACCGCCATGCTCGAAGGCTATCGCGAAGGCATGCAGGCAAAAGGCTGCCCGTTTGTGCTGGGCGAAAAGCATCAGTGGCTCCGCCGTATCGCCGAAGGCGAATTGCGCGATCCCGTCCACTTCTGGGCAAAAGTAGACGCGCTCCCCACGCTGAAAGCCGAAGTCCCGGTCAGCGCAGTCGATGCCATCGAACATCTCATGCCCGCGCCCGGCATCCCCTTCCGCATCGCGCACCGCGTTGCCGGACTCGGCAGCCTCGGCCACGCCCGCTACGTTGCCATCGCCGATTGGCACGGCGGCCGCATTGCCCGTGAAGCCAAAGCGCTCGTTCCTTCAGCGGCACACTGGGCTCAGAGCGTTGAAGCGAAGACGAACGACGGCCGGAAGATTGATGCCCGCAAGAGTGAGTCTCAAGCGCACGAAGGCCCGGCCGAAATCCTCTACCAGGTCATCATCAATCGGGCCGTTCGCTGTCCCGATCCTTTCGTTCAATTGCGCGGACGCTGGATCGCTCGCCGTCTCGGTCCTCACTGCTCCCGCATCGAACTCGCTTCCTTGAGTGCTCCCGATACCGAACTCCGCCTGCTCCACGCCATGGGATGGGAAACCGCCAACATCCACCTCGGCACTCCATCCGCGCGCAAACTCATCCTCCGCCATCTCGACAAACAAAAAGGCAAGTGGCTGCACCACGCCGCCGAGTCCATGCTCCAAGCTGTCCGCTCCGACTGGGATGTCTGGAAAAAGAAAGGCTACGCTTGATTGGAAACAGCGCAGCTTTATGCGAAAAGTCGCGGACGCGCATCAGCCATGATCTATCGCAAAAATAAAACAGCACGCTTCCACTACTGAAAAGGTGCATAATGTGTTTTCTGGGGGTGCCCGAAAACCGGAGCGTTGGACCACCCCATACGTCTTCGTCTGTGGAAGGGAGAATGAGCCACTTTAGGGCTGTGTTTCAGATTTCCGTAGTGTTCGTTGCGGCAGTTTCTTTTTCTCAAACTGGCGGGAAGCCTTCGGAGAAGATCGTCTTTGTACGCCCGGATCCAATCATAACGACTTCGTCGTCCAGGGCAATGCTGTCGGCAGACTATGTTGGTGGCAAGATCAACAGAGTAGATAGCCCGGAGATGAAGTTCAATTCCGTGGCGGACGCTAAAATGAATCTACTGGCGTTCATGAATCCGGATGGTTCAGGAATTACGGATTTGCATGTGAACGGCTTTGACCCTTCGGTTTCGCCAGACGGTACCAAGATTGCGTTCTGCTCATTGCGCGACGACCAATATTCACAGATTTACGTAATGAATTCCGATGGCTCGGAACAGAAACGTTTGACCAAGGTCACTACGGGCGATGCCTGCGGACCCGTGTGGTCGCACGATGGCAAGAAAATCGCTTTCTATGCGTTCTCGCTGCCCCACCCCAGCCGCAATCCCGCGATTTGGGTGATGGATCCAGACGGGACTAACCTGACGAAGCTCACGGAGCATGCGGTGTCTCCCACATGGTCTCCAGATGATCGGCAGATTGCTTTCGCTTCGGATCGCATAGGCAAGTTTCAGATCTTCGCCATGAATTCCGACGGCTCGAACGTACGTCGCCTGACCAACGACAAAGGCGAGGATTCCTCGCCCGCATGGGCCCCAGACGGCGCAGCTATCGTGTTCGTTTCCGACCGTGAAAGCGAGCATCCAGCTCTATTCTTGATGGGCGCGGACGGCTCTGAGCAACATCGGCTCGTATTTTCCAAGCGTCAGGATTTCTGTTTTCCGGCGTGGTCACTGGATGGCAGAACAATTGTTTTTTCATCTCTGAATCGAGTCGCGACTCAATTCATAACCGTCGGCGAAGAGCGTCCGCGCTGCGAAATGTGGACCGGAGAATATCAACTATTCAGCTTTGATAGCGAGGGCAAACTTCATCAGCTCACTAACACAAAGTACATGGCGATGAAGCCCACATTTGGACGACTGGCGGCGGCACACTAGCGGTCCTCCACAACGTGCCCGGGGTCAAGGACACCTGCGTTACACTACCGCGCCGCCCCCATGCCTCACATTTCTTACGATTCCAACCACGTTTCCACCTCAGCGTGGAGCCGCCACGAGCCGCTTCCGACTGTCAAGTCCGCCTTCATCGATGCCCTTCCCCGCCCAACCGAATCCTGCACAAGAAAAAGCCCCCACACCCTTTCGGGCGCGGGGGCCAATTTTAGCCGCTGCTGTGTCCTATTTCGCAGCTGCAGTAGGTGCGAAGGAGTCGGCGAACGCCTGCGCGTTCGGGGTTCCCACTCCGGTTACGTTATCCCAGCCCACGGTCGTGTGCAGCGCAGCTGGAGTGTTGCACGAGTTTCCGTCAAAATCGGTGCTCGGCAGGGTTGAGCAGTCGGTCCCGAAAGAGATCTCCAGCGTTGTGTCCTGTATAGAAGGATAGTCCCACAATGCGCTGATGAATAATGGGGGCGTTGCTCCACCCATCACCTCACTCGGGGTATATTTATTCGTTCCCGTCGTCTCCTGAATCGAGGCGGCAACATTGGTTTTGGAGCCCACCGGAACGACATCGTTAATCGCTCCCGCCGGCAACGTATACAAGTACTGTGCGGCTTGGCCGAGAGGCACTCCCGCTTCCTGATTGGCAATTGCCCACAGCCCGGAGAACATCGGGGTAGCAACGCTCGTGCCTCCATAAACCAGCCAAACCTGTTCCGGAACCTGTCCCGGAACGCTGATTAGAATCGCCACTCCCGTGAACGGATCAGCCACCCATGAAATATCGGGAAGCTGCCGATACGGTCCCGGCAGACTTTTCTGGAAGGTAGGCTTGGGGAAACCGCCCAGGCAGTCTCCGCTGCTATCCTGCACGGCGCAGTTGCTCTGTCCTCCGCCCGCTCCAGCATAGAACCCGAAGTCCTCCGGCGGATCGGCGATGAAGCCCGCTTCGGTCGTCAGAGCTTCGTTGTTTCCCCACCCCGCCTGCCATGCGATCGAGTTGTCCGAATTCAACGCCAGGCTCACTCCTCCCACCGCAGTGGCCCACGGCGAATCCGCCGGAGCACCCACCGTGGCCGGGATTCCGAAAACCGAGAGGTCGCCGTCGTCGCCTGTAGCGAAGTTGGTGGAGATTCCCGAAATTGCTGCAATCTCGGAAATCAGGTTCTCGGTGTCCAAAACCGACACTGGAGTAAAGGACTCGATCGAAGAATAGCTGCCTGAAAGCACGTTGCCCAGTGCATAGTTCACCGCATAGAACTCGCCCTCATCCACATCCTGGAAGCTCCCCGATGGCGGGACAACCAGGTCGATGTTGGCTCCGGGAGCCACCGCATGCGCCCATTCCACATCGATGTTGATTTCCGGGTCCTCAGCTTCGCACAGACTCGGCGTCGGCGTGTAGATGATATCGATCGTCAGGGCTGGCAATCCAAACTTCGCCGAGAACGCGTTCAAATCGTTCTGGATGGTTGGAGAACCGCACCAGTCAAGGATCGCAATGGTCTGTCCCGCACCGTTGAATCCTTCGTTGTATAGCCCAGTCAGATTGTAAGCAGTCTGGATTGGCCCTGGCGTGTAGGCGCAACCCGTGGTGGTCAGAGTCTGCAGATTTAGGTAATTGCCCTTATAGGTTCCGATGGGAAGCGTACCGTTGTTGTCGGTCGAGTATCTTTGTTCCACCACTCCGGGGAAGCAATCCGAAGAAAAGAAATTCGACGTAGTAATCGCCGGCAGACTCACCGAAGTTGAGGTGCTCTGCGGAATACTTGTCGGCCGGGCAAGCGCCGGATGCTCGTACGCTCCCGTGTCCAATCCCGCAATCGATCGCACTAGCGGAGCTGCGGCTCCATCCACGTACGGATCGCTGGCGTTGGCCCGGATGACCTTGTCCCGAACCTGGTAGTTGTTGAGCTGCACATGGAACGCCGTCTCTACGTCGCCCACCGTGCCCCGGGCCCTTACGTAGAAATTGTTCTCCCCAACCCTCACCACCTTCAAGTTGTGCGATTCAAAAAACTGCTGCACTGTCTTCGCTTCTTCCGTGGTTGGTGCGAACCGCGCCGCAATTTGCGTCCGGTTCAGGAATTGACGGTAGCTGGGAGATGTGTGGTCGTACAGTTGCCGTGCCAGTGTATCCATTTCCGCGCGATTGTGCGGTTGCAGCCAGATACTGACCTCGATGGTTTTCGACGGATCCTCCGTCCCGAGGTTCTTTGCCGTGGATACGTAGCTGGGAGTGTTGTGCGCGATGAACTGTCCGCTGGCGGCAAGAGCTGGCAATGCCACGCCTGCGATCAGGGTCGCCACAACAGCATAGAGCCATATTGTTTGCGAACGGCGGGAACCCGCCGTTGTATACACTGCTTCCTTCTTGTGATTCATTTCTCCTCCTGGGATGAATTGTCCGGAAAACCTGACCGCGACAAAAACGAAGTGTCTTCGGCGCGAAGGGAAGTCAGGTCGCAATTGAAATCTGCAGCCGTCACTATCGGTTGCCCGTCGGAACCAGAACCACCGCGCACCCTCAAACCCCAGAAACGGCGCGGCATCTCACCTCATTCAAAGGGTGACGGCATGTTAGACCTGTCAAGTGCGAACCGCAATGGGCTAAACAATTATTTTTTTCCACAGTGCTTTGCGGTGTGTGCAATATTTTGCAACGCAGCCGGAAGTGGGGGCGTGCTTAGCAAAACACACAGCGCAAGGTTGGCTAGGCCATTCCAAGTCTCACCTGCGTTACACTGTTTCGCCACCCATGTTGTACGATCCCAATCAACTCCTAGCCCAACTCGAAGCCGCCAAGAACCGCTTCGACTCCGGCCAAGCCGCCCTCATCATCAAACTTCTGGCCCAACTCTCAAAGCTCGAATTCAGCGACCCTCACCAACTCCTCCGCTTGCACGAAGTTCTGCTCTTTCTCCGCGCCCTCCCCCACGCGCCGTCTCTAGTTCCCCGCGTCGAACATCTTCTCAACACGTTCCACCAGCGCATCAAGAGACTCCGCGCCGCCAATGTCGACATGTCCGTATTCGACGACTTCGACACTTCCGGCATCGCCGGCACCACCATGCAGGACATTCTCTCCTTCGACACAGCTCACTGGCTCGCGCAGCGCATTCCCCGCCATGTCGAGATCGCCTGGAACGACTACTGGGACGACTACCAAGCTGAGCGTTCGCGCAGCAACACCTGGCCGCGCTTCATTCCGCTCTTGGAAGAAGACGCCGACGTCGAAGCCGACATCCCCTGGCGGCGCTGGCTCGACGCTGCCCGAGGCCGCCAGAACCCGCTCCCCTGGCTCCTCAGCCGCTTCGAGCGGCTTCCACTGCCGCCCCGCCAACGTGCCGAACTCTACGACTCACTCCGCCTCCCAATTCGCTGGAGACTCGAAAACTTGAAACTCTCCCGCACCCGCAACTGGAGCCGTCCCCGCCGCTTCTACTTCCACAACACCCCACTCATCCAACGCAGCGAAGTCTCGCTCGCCCACGAACTCTCCCAACCCGCTCCCAAACTCGAAAAGCTCTCCATCGCCGCCGGAGAATCCGTCCTCGACGCCATTCGCGAAGTCATGGCCGTCCGCTACCGCGAACTCTACGGCACCACGCTCGGCGACCCGCGCTCCGTGGTCCACGCCGATCTCGGCCGCGGCGTCGTCATGCATTTTTGGGGATTGCCTCCCACCCGCCGTCTCCCGCTCCGCGCCTACTTAGCCGGCTACACCCTGAAGAACGGCGTTCCCATCAACTACATCGAAGCCATCGGCCTCTGCGAATGGATCGAGGTCGGTTTCAACACTTTCTACACCTATCGCCAGGGAGAAACCGCCTGGATCTACGCCCAAGCCCTGCGCTGCCTGCGCGCCTTCACCGCCGCCAATTGCATTTCGATTTATCCCTACCAGATCGGCCAGAACAATGACGAAGCCATCGACTCCGGCGCCTTCTGGTTCTACCGCAAGCTGGGCTTCCGCCCCGGACGCGCCGACCTGCAAAAGTTGTGTGAGAAGGAAGAGCAGAAAATCGCCGCCAACCCGCAACACCGCACCCCGCCCCGCATCCTGAAACGCCTCGCCGAAGCTCACATGTTTTACGAACTGCAATCATCCGCCGACGCCCGTACCGAAGTCGATGCCGAGAATCACGCGATGGTCAGCGCTACCGTAGAAGAGCGGCCCTTTCAGGGCCGCGTAAAGCGTTCATTGAAACAGACGGGCTTCAGCCCCCGTGTCGTCGACTCCGGCCCTTGGGACACCTTCTCCACCCGCAACCTCGGCCTGCGCATCAACCGCCGCATGGCGCAACAATTCGATGGCGATGCCCGCAAAATCCGTCAAGCCTCGGTTGCCCAAATCAGCCGCGCTCTGGGAATCAAACCCGCAAGCTTGACCCCAGACCAGCAACAAGCATTCGAAAACTGGTCGCTGTTCCTGGTTCTAATCCCCAACCTGGCCCGCTGGACGCCCATTGAAAAGCATCAACTGATCAAAATCATCCGCGCCAAATCCGCCCCCAACGAAATGTTCTACCTTCGCCAATCCCAGCACCACCCGCGCCTGCGAGCCGAACTCCTCCGCCTCGGCTCGAAACCTTAGCTCAGACTCCAAATCAGCTCATGTAGGGATCTCGCAAGTGCTAAAGTCCAAGATGTTCCCTAGCCATGTCCCCGCCCATCCTCCTCTACGACGGCGTCTGCGGACTCTGCAACCGCCTCGTCCAATTCATTCTCCGCCGCGATCGCCATGCTATTTTCCGTTTCGCGTCGCTGCAAAGCGCTTTCGCCGGCCGCATCCTCACCCGCCACGGCGTCAACCCCAGCGATCTCGACACCGTCTATGTCGTCGTCAACCACGACCCTGCTAAAGACGCGCCAAACGATTCACCACAAGGTGCCCCGTCGAACGAATACCTGCTCGCCCGCTCCGACGCCGTCCTCTTCATCCTGAATCAATTCGGAGGTTTCTGCCGCGTCCTTGCATTCTTCTTGCGGCTCTCGCCCAAATTCCTCCGCGATCGCGCCTACAACGCCGTCGCCCGCCGCCGTTACCGCATCTTCGGTCGCTCCGAAACCTGCGCTCTCCCAAGCCCTCAGGATCGCAGCCGTTTCCTCGACCTGCACCAATAAGGCGCTCGACAAACTCGCGTGGTTGGTAGATAGTCAAACGCTAAATTATCTGTGATTTTGGAAGGATCGCCCATGAATCTCACTCGTGTCGCTCTCGCGGCCCTTTGCGCCTTCGTGGCGTACTTTCTGCTCGGCGGTCTAGCATTCGCCCTGCTGCCGCTTCGTACTGAGTTCCTAAAATACCCCGCGGTGTACCGCTCCCAGGAAGGTCAGATGAGTCATATGGCGGTCGGAATGCCCGCCATGTTCGTGGCGATGCTGGTGCTAGCGGTGATTTACGCCATGCTCTACCAGGGTGGTGTCAGCATCGCCGAAGGGGTGCGCTTCGGCGCCATCTTCGGTGCCTTGATCGGAGTGTTTTCGGTCTGCACTTTTGTAATCCACAATTATGTCAACCTGAACATCGGCCTGAAACTCACGCTCCAGCAAGCGGTCGCCTACTTCGTCGAGTGGACTGTCACCGGAATTGTGATCGGCCTCATCTACCGCCCCGCCGTGCCACACTAATCGAACTCGGCTGCCTGGCACTTTCGGCAACCTGATAAACAAGCCCGGCCCAGATCAGGTGGGCTTTTGATTTTCCCCGGTACGGGTGGACGATCTCACGTTGGAAGGGGACTGATAGAATGTTGCGGCGAGGCTCTCGGTGTCTATTGTCGTGGAGTTCGACGCAACCAACAACATCCTGCGCGGGACTCTAGAAGGCCGAATGACAGGCGCGATCTTGTTGGAGTTCTACGCCGCAGCGACAAAGTATATGGCGTCCCATCCGCCGTGTCGCGGCATTCTTGATTTCTCGGAGGTCACGGAGTTTGAAGTTTCGAGCGACGCCATAAGGCACGTGGCCGCGGCTCCCCCTGCGTTCCCCACCGGATACACGCGGGTCTTAGGCCAGTATCCACTCATAATTAAGATAGTGATCGGTGATGTAGTAGGTCTCTGGATCGGCCGCCATCAGCTCGGCGCGCTGCTCAAAATCCATTCGAACCACCAGCGCATCGCCATCCTGATGCAGGCGCGCGAACAGCGCGCCGCCCACCTTGAACCCAGGTGTGCCATAGGACGGGGCTTCTTCCACGTTATCGAGAGACAGCGCCATCTGGCGCGCAGCTTCGAAAGTCATCGCCATACTCACGGCCGGCTTGCCTGCCCGCTTCGCCCAAGCAAGTATAGCGTGCGGAATCAACCTTAACGATAGAACTCACCGGCGCCCACTTCTCGAAAACCGCCCGGCGCAGCCTCAAGACTCTGTTTGATGTCGAACATTCGGTGGGTTCAAAAGGTCTTATAGTTTTGATCGGGCTGGCACAAGTGCCGGGCGAGCCACCGACGGTGACGAAGAAAGAACCTCGTTGTCCCTACTGCGTTGTCGAGAAATCGTTTTATCCCATGACCGTTCTGGCCAACGGCCGGATGATCTGCAAAAACTGCGGCCACATCGTTTTTCCGAACGATACCGCTTTTCGATGTCCCTGCCCGAAGTGTCTGGAGGTTGACCTGTCTCCCCGACTCCGCAGAATATGGCGCCGTTAAAAAGGAGCCGTTCCGTTCACGCCGCGCTAGGCTGGCTCGGTTGCGGCGGCTTTGCAGCCGTACCGTTCTTGGCTTTGGTGAACGACTGGAGTAAGCCCTCCAGGAAAGAGAAAAATACGTCCACCGCGTATCCCACCAGAAAAGCGATTGCCAGCGGCGAGATGGAAGCTCCTTCCGTGATGGAAAAGTTGCCAAACAGGCCCACTACGGCTCCGCCAATGCCAGCGATGAGAAAACGAGCCCAATTAGCCCTGGACGAGGGTGTGAACGTCAGGGTCCTCAATTCCTCTTCGAAGGAGCGTAAGAGATAGGCGCAGGTACCCAGCAGCGCATACAGAATCGGGAGCAGGCAGGTGGTAATCGCGCCGTAGGAAACCGAAACCAGATCGAGAACGTCCTGGGCGAACGACCGAACGTCCTGATACGAGGTAGTTATTGCTTCAAGAGCCTGGGGCATGTTGGGTAATCCCACTGGCAGTTGGAACATCTCCTTGAGCGTTTTTTGATTGGCTTCATTTTCCTTGTCACTTAGTTTCCGGCTCCATCGGTACTGGGCAAAAGGATCCCGTTCATTCTGCAAGACAAGCAAATTCAACTGCCGCGACCGGGCGTCGATCGCGCGAACCGTGGAGGCGTATTGCTGAAGTTGAGTAATGACGTCCCCCTCGTTGAGCCCCTGCGGAAGCAGGGGTTTTTCGGGAGTTCCCGCCGACGGCGCCGCCGGTGTCCCCAGTTCTGACCTGAGCTTCACGAGGAGATTGTTGGCGGTGGTAATGTCGCTGCGAATGGCACTCGATATAGAAGAAGTCACAAAGCCGAGCACCGAAAACAGAACGATCGGAATTGCCAGGATGAAGGCCCACCACCGCAGGATTGTAATGGTGGGCTTCGTCAGCTGGCCAGACGATGCCTCGAGACTTTCAGCTGTAACGGGCTTCAGATCCGCAGCGAGTTTCGTGAGAGCTGCCAGCAAACCAGCGGATACAGTTTCGTCCCATCCGGCGTTTGTCGCAGCCTTCGCATGCAGGATGCTGTTCCGGGTTGCGTCGTCGACGTTCCTTCCCGTCTCCGCCGCATACACCAGCAGGCGCAGCGCATCATCGACCGCTCGAGGAAAATCGGGAAGCGCCTTCCAGGCCGGATCGCTGTCTGCCGTATCCGAATCGGTTTTTGGCCGGAACCACCTAAGCAGATCCATCTCGATGAACTCTTGCGGAAATCGAGAAACGGTAGCCCTTTTCCCTAGTTGCTCTTGATAGCTTTGCAGTGACGTTGCAAGAGAGATGCCAGCCCGGAGCGGGTAAAAAGCCATTCAACTATCCCTGCACTTGCAACGACATAAGGCGAGAGAACCAATTCAGCCTGGACGATTCATCAGCCTTCGTCTATCCGAATGGATATCGGCGAATATCCGTTCGGTTAGCCGCCTGCCAGCCTTGCGCCCCTTTGTCCTGTGCCCCCGCCCGCTGCCTTTGACTTTGACTTCGATCTTGATTTTGATCTTGATTGTGTGGGACGGACACTCCTGTCCGTCGCCTTTGACTCTGATTCTGACTTTGATTTGATCGTGAAGGGCACGGCTTCAGCCGCTGAGGGGAGTTGGAGTTAAGGGCAGAGGATGTCATTCCCAACGCAACGCCCAGAGAAGGTCAGGAGAGAAAGCCGGTTCCTCGAATGCAAACATCACGCCGAGTGGCGCTCTTTGAACTCCTCAATCTTGACCTTTGCCTTAGTTTTCGTGTCGTCCACAGACTGGCTGACGTTCTCCCGCCTCTCGTCGGCCTTCTCGGAAGCGGCTTCCTTGTGCGATTCGTGGATCTGTTTCGCGGCGTCCTTGGCATCGCCCCAGGTTTCCTGCACCGCACCTTTGGCTTGCTTGACCACGCCTTTGTTGGCTAGCTTTTTGCTGCCAACACTTCCTCCCACGCTCTGCTCCGCTTTGCCCACTACCTGATCGATCTTGCCAGCCACTTGATCCTTATTCATGAGTTCTCCTCTGTTTTGTACGGTTGCGGTATTTTCTGAATGCGGTCGAGGCCAGTCACGCCCGCTTGCGGGTTTTCACTGCCTTCTTTCCCGCAGCGCGTGGTTTCTTGCGAGCTACGGCAGCAGCCTTTTTCTTTTTCTTCTTTTTGGTTACGGCCTTGATTGGAGGCAGCAACTCCACCTTGGGCTGTTTTGCCGTGCGATGGTGGCCATGCTGTAGCGGCTGAATGCGCGCCGCTTCTTCTTCCGTTCGGAGCTGAGTGTCGGCAGCTTTTTGCCGCTCTTCGTCAAGATATTCTGCAATCGTCTGAGTGGACATGTCTGCAAGTGTGGCAGAACGGTCTCGTCCAATCTGTGCTGTTTTGGCCACTTCGTGATAATTCATGGGCACCACAAGGATCGGCCAGCCGCCGACTAAGCCGAGCGCTCCCGTTGTTCGTTACTGGTAACGCTCTGGACGGGTTTCCTGGGCACGGGCGGCAAAAAGAGCGGACGGTAGTGACGGCGCATGCATGAATGGCATCTCACAACTTGCAGGAAGAAGAACCCACAGAACTCATCCCGCCACGTCGCCGGTCGGGAAGAGTATATGTCATCCTTGCCGCAATAAGGGCAGCTATTCAATCCAATCTTACGCATGATGCCAACCCCCAAGCCAAACTGTTAAGGGATTGGACACCCTTCATCACGAGATGACATATCAAGCAGCGGAGCCGTGTCTGTGCAAAATTGCACACATTGGTGGAAAAATGACCTCGAGAATCCGATCTGGGGCCGCCCCAGCCTCGCGTCCTTTGCAAGGACGGCGCCTCGAACCTATCCAACTCCGCGGATGAACCTTGCCGCCCGATCTCAGCGCCACCCGCCCGCCGAAAATCGCGACGGACGGGTGGGCAGCCTCAAGTTAGGATGGTGGAAGCAATAGAGCGAGGAAAGCGTGTCCGCCCCTAGTTCTTGGCCATGGTGCTCTGCAGCTGTTCGGCCAGCTTCAGGTGCTCGGCGACGACCTGCTCTCCGTGCGTGGCGGCGTTCTTGACGGCGGCATCCTGGCCATCGGCCTCCTCCGTCTTGTAGGCCTGGACGGCCTCTCGATGGCCCTCCACCATAGCGTGAATATACGTATCGTCGAATTCGGCCCCGGACTCTCCCTCGAGTTTCGTCAGCAGCGCCTGATCGTCCGTGGCAAGTTCGGTGGGCAAAGCGACTCCGATCTTCTCCGCAACTGGCTTGATCTCATTTTCCAGCCGGGTATGGTCGGCGACCGTCCTCTCGCCGAACTTTCTGACGCCTTCGCTACCGCCCTTTTTTGCGGCGAGTTGTCCGATTCGCATCTCTCCGATGTTGACCTCCATTGCCGTCTTCACAAAAGTCTTGTCTTGCTGGGATTGTGCGAGCGCCATGGCGCCAAGAAGCAGCGCTGCAGCCGATACGCTCAGGATGTTCATGCCAATTCGCGGGTGAATCATAGGGGAGCTCCTTGTGTGCGGTGTGGCGAAATCGCTTTCGCGGTCACGGGTGCTAGTGTGGCAGACGATCTCCCTCCAATCTGTCCAATTTTGACCGTTCGGTGACAATTCACGGAAATCACGGGGAAGCGGGCGGTCGTGGAGGCAGGCCGCTCTATTGCGAGAAAATTAGCCAGAGGAGTACAGTTGTCGGTTGTTACTCATCTCGCCTCACAGGCGCATCTCTCGGGGTTCTGTTGGAAGGCTCTTCCAGCCAGTTTGCACGCGCGCAAAACTCCGCACCAGGTGCACCGGGTCCGGGTCCATACGAGACATCTCTAGTCGAGGTTTCAGGAAACACGATTTTCGTGCGCCGGTATGGAAAGGGACCAGCCATTTTGCTGGTACACGGCTTCCCGCGCACCAGCCTGATGTGGCGCTTCCTTGCGCCCAAGCTTGCGGAAACTCACACCGTGATCTGCGTGGACCTGCGCGCCTACGGGCACAGCGGGATCGCCCCTTCTACCGATGACCACTTTCCTTATTCAAAGCGTGCCATGGCTAAGGAACTGGTGGATGTCATGGCCAAGCTCGGCTTTCCGACCTTCACGCTGATTGGTCATGATCGCGGAGGGCGCGTCAGCTACCGGATGGCCTTGGATCATCCGAAGAACGTGGAGCGACTCGCCGTGTTCGACGTGATTCCCATCCTCGAAGCCTGGAGCCGGTCCGATGCGCGCTTCGCGCAGACTTACTGGCCGTGGATTTTGCTGTCGCAGAAGGAGCCACTTCCGGAGAAGTATCTTCTCGGTGCGCCTGAAGCCGTCTTCCATAATCCCTTCGGCCAAGGCTCGTTCGGCCCAGAGATTCTCCAAGAATACGTCTCCACCTTTCGCGAACCGGCTCGCGTTCACGGAATCTGCGAGGAGTATCGAGCTGCAGCGACGATTGATGTGGAACACGATCATGCAGATAAGGAAGCATCAAGGCGAATTGAATGTCCCATGCTGCATCTATGGGCCGAAGGCGGCCCGCTCGACACTTTCTACGCAAAAGACGGCGGTCCACTCGGCATTTGGCGGCAATGGGCTCCTGCCGCCCAGGGACAAGCGATGAAGGGCGGCCACTTTTTCCCGGAAGAGAACCCTGCCGGTACCGCACTTCTCGTCAAGCAGTTCCTCTCTGCCTAAGCCATCGATCAACGTATTAGGGCAATAAAAAGGGGATGTCATTCCGAACCGGGCTGAAAGCCCGGTGAGAGTCCGTTGTTCTCTGCGGATGAATCTTAGTGGTCGGGGCTTGGCGCCGCCCGCCCGCCGAAAACCGCGACGGACGGGGCATCCTCAAGTTAGGATGATGCCAACAGCGGAGCCAGGGAAATCTAGGCCAGCTTCGAGGAGGATCATGGGGAAGACATCACTGCTGCTGTTTGTAGCAGTCGCAGCCGTAAGCGCGGCACTGGCAGCTGATCGCGCACTCCCGCCAGACGGAACCTCTCAGCAGGCGAAGAACAAAGCGGTCGCCGCACGAGTGTTCGAAGAGATTTTCAACCAGGGAAAATTCCAGGTTGCAGACGAAATCTACGCCAGCGACTTCGTGAACCACGGACTCCACAGGAATGCTGACCTTCAAGCGGATCAAGCGGCAGTGCATGCCGAGAAAAAGGCGTTTCCCGATCTCAAGATCACCGTGGACCTGATGGTGGCTGAGGGCGACCTGGTCACGGTGGTATGGACCTTCCAGGGAACAAATACCGCCGCCGGATATGGACTACCGCCGACCGGAGCCAGGATTGAACTGCGTGGTATCACGGTTTGGCGTATCGTCGACGGAAAAATTCGCGAGGAGTGGACCTCATTCGACGAACTATCCGCGGCGCGCCAATTCGTGACCCAGTTGAAGTGGCCGCTCCTGGGCCTTCTTTCCGCGGCGGTAATCCTCCTATGGATACTTTGCCGACTCATCCTAAGACTGAGGCTAACCAGGCTTCCCAAGGCGACTTCACAAGCTACCTAGATACAAGGGGGCCTAGCCGTTTCCTGCTACTTTAGCTGCGGCTGCCCCGTCCTTGTCTCTGCGCTTTTTGCAGAGACAGGGCGGGGATCTTGATCCTGACGCGCCAACTGCGGCGCTACCCCAAGCCGCTCTCCCGTTCACCCAAAAATCTTGTCAAGACCATAAACTTGATGATTTCCCCGTAACTCATTGTCCTCATTCGAGAAATAAGTCCGCGGTTCATGGCGCATTCACCCCACCAAACCTGCTATTCTGTATATATATAGAGTGAAAATTGGCGCAAGCCCCTAGGGCTAGCGCCTTTCGCGTTTCTGGACTCATTTCTCTCAACCCCCAAGACCCAAATTCATGCGCAGACGCAAGGGCCCGTCCCCCGGACGCAACCAGCGTCCCGCCCAAGCCCTGCCCACTCCCGCAACTCCCCGCGCCAAAACTCCTTTCGAGCGCGAACAAACCACCAAACGCCGCGGCGAAATCTCCGAACTAGCCTTCGCCCTCGCCGCCGCCCGCCAAGGCTTCGGCATCTCCCGCCCCTACGGCGACAGCGAACGCTACGACATCATCCTCGATTGCCCAAGAAACAACTGCCCGAAAAACGACCCTTCGCATCTCGATCCCCACGCCCGCACGCGCCTCGTCCGCGTCCAGGTCAAGTCCTCCACCCAACTGCAGTACGGCCTCTACCGCGTCAACACCCATCGCCGCATCAACGGACGCGCCGTCCCCTACACCCTCGCCGAAATCGATTTCTTCGCCGCCTACGTCATCCCCGAAGATTCCTGGTTCATCTTCCCGCTCCCTCACATCCTCGGCGCAACCGCCGTAACCCTAAGCCCCAAACGCCGTCGCAAACCCCACATCAACGACCCCTACCGCGAAGCCTGGCACCTCCTCCGCCAGCCCGACGGCCTCGAGTTCGCGTAAGGGATCAGAACGCGGCGCGCGGCACCGTGGAAGAGCGGCGCTTCAGCGCCGCGTAAAGATCCACAATTCAAACGGGCTTCAGCCCCAGGTTTTTGATTGTGTTTGGACGGAAACTCCCATCCGTCGCCTTTGATTTTGATGTTGTCCTTGACTCTGACTCTGATTTTGACTTTGACCGGGAAGGGCACGGCCTTCAGCCGTGCCGAAAAAGAGCCACCCAAATCAACCCGGCTTCAGCCGCTGAGGGACACTGCCCCGAACGATCGCCCCCAGCGCCACCCGCCCGCCGAAATCCGCGACCGACGGGGCAGCCTCAAGCTGAGATAGTGCCGACAATAGAGCAAGGGGGAAGTTCGGCCAGATCCGTGAGGATCAATAAGAAGGCTTGCAGCAATGTGGAAGAGCGGCGCTTCAGCGCCGCGTAAAGCTTCACAATTCAAGCGGGCTTTAGCCCCAGTGTTCCTTCTGCCGACGCCGTCCGACAACGGTCGATCCACCACGACCGGGAAGGGCACGGCTTAAGCCGTGCCGCAAAGCCGAAAAAATAGAATCCGGCTTCAGCCGCTGAGGGAAGCCGCCCCGAATAATCGCCCCCAGCGCCATACGCCCGCCGAAAACCGCGACGGACGGGGCAGCCTCAAGTTAAGATAGTGCCGAGAATGGAGCCAAGTATCGTGACCAAGATCGGTAGATGCCGACTTTGTCTGAATGGTCCCGCAGAACTGCAAAAAAGTCACTTCTTTCCAGCGGCGGCCTACAAGATCATCCGTCAAGAAACCATCCGGGAGGGGTCCTCGAATCCCAACCCAGTCCGGATGACAGACCTATCTGCAGTTCAAACGGCGAAACAGTACACGGCGCGGCTGCTGTGCACCCACTGCGAACAGCGGTTCCATGCAAACGGAGAGCATTGGGTTTTGGCTCATTGCTGGCGGGGGGACGCTTTTCGTCTGTCGGCCCTTATCGCTGGTGAAAAGCCTAGCCTCGCTTCTCCCGAGGCTAGCGTCTATCACGCATCGGGGATCACCGGCGTCAAAATACCTGCGATCACGTACTTCGCGGCAAGTATGTTCTGGCGCGCTGCGGTTCACAACTGGAGCGGACGAAGCATTGAACCAGCAATTGATCTGGGGCCTTATGAAGAGCAACTCCGGCAATACCTGAATGGCATTACAGAGTTTCCGAAAGATTGCATGTTGGGCGTGGTCCTACCGCCTCCGAATAGCAAACTCGTGAACCACATGATGCACCCGTACCCCACGCGGAGGAGCGGATTCTGTATCTACACGCTGCCCTTCTTGGGAATCGGGTTTAGCTTGTTCGTGGGACGACAGATTCCCCGCAATTGGCGGGACGCTGACTTTGTTCGCGGAGCCGGAAACCCGATCATTATTGACACCCGTTTCGACAAAAGGTTCGGGCAGGATCTCTTCTTCTTGTTTTCGGACAAGAGCCGTGCCTTGACCATGCTAAAAAATATAGAGTGACACCGCGAGCTGTCCCCTCCCCACCTTTACACCCCCACCCCCCGCCTGATATCCTCACTACTGTCACCAAGATAAATCGAAACTAGAACAGGAGTGCACCAGGTAAGTGTTAGCCAGAGAGCAAAAGAAATCCGTCATCGACCAGTATCAGACGCACGCGACTGACACGGGGAGTCCCGAGGTTCAGATCGCCATCATCAGTGAACGCATTGGCCAACTGACGGACCACTTCA
>Ga0182015_10001621_pt1 | contig 29172 bp, 22 predicted proteins | sample 712P3MmetaG_FD_120478 | JGI IMG/M metagenome (GOLD analysis project Ga0182015, IMG submission 120478) | Permafrost microbial communities from Stordalen Mire, Sweden - 712P3M metaG | ecosystem: Environmental > Terrestrial > Soil > Wetlands > Permafrost | place: Sweden: Stordalen | collected... | reverse complement strand
GCAAAAACAATGGAATGTTCGGAGCCCGCTGAACACCGCTGTGCAGCGCACGCTCACGCGATTGCCGCGCGATTCAATGTACCTGATGGACCTCGGCGAGCATGTGGGCGTAATGGAACAGGCGGGGATTCCGTTGCGCCAGGTGGTGAACACCGAAAATCGCCGGCCATGGAAGCGGTGGCCGCAGGACCCCGATAGCTTGTGGCAGCGCTCGCTCGCCGATCCGGCCCGCTACGTGGATTTTGTCATCGTCTTCGATGGCGACGCCGTGGACCGTGGCCTGAATCGCAGCAATCTTACGGATCTGATCGAGTTCCACGCGACCGGACAGCCACATGCGCGCATCTATGCTACGCACGTCAACGCCACGCAAAGTGCCCCGAATCAATCACGTTAACCCCTTCGACTACGCGGCACAGAACGCGCGGGATGGCAGTGATAGAATCCGCTCGAAGCGTGGGGCGTTGCCATGAATCCAATCCACCAAACCATCGCACTGCTGCGGAATGAGTTGGGAGTGGTGCTGAGTTCGACTCTGGCGCGGTTATTGCTCGCGGCTGTGCTCGGCGGCGCTATCGGCCTGGAGCGGCAACTGCGGCACCGGCCGGCCGGGCTCCGCACCAATATGTTCATCTGTTTCGGCGCGGCAATGTTTACTGTATTGTCGCGGCAACTGGCAGGCGTGGAGTCAGACAGCGCGCGGATCGCGGCCCAGATCATACCGGGCATCGGTTTCATTGGCGCAGGCTCGATTCTGCACGCCAAGACGTCGGTGATGGGACTGACGACGGCGGCAACGCTTTTTGTGGTCGCGGGAATAGGCATGGCCGCCGGCGGCGGTCTGTATCTGACGGCGTGCTTTGCCACAGTCATCATTCTGCTGGCGCTGGTGGTGCTCGGACGAATGGAAGCCGCGTTCTCGCTGAAGACATTTGCTACGAGTTACGAAGTCACCGGCCGCAATGTGGACGGAATGTTGCGCGAAGTGAACCGCATTCTCGACTCCGAACAGCTGACGATGCACAGCATCCACATCGCGAATGCCGATCCGGATTTCCGCCTCGTGTTTTCGGTGGATGGCGAACAGGGACAGCAGAAAGTGTTTTCCATCCGCTTGCATGAGTCGTCGGCGTTCGCCACGGCTTCGACGCTCGGAAGTACGGAACACGAATGAGCGCGCTGGCGCAGGACGGGCAGAGCGTGGGCATCGCTTTCACCAAAGTGTCGGCTTGCGGCAATGATTTTCTGATGGTGGAGGGCGAAAGCAATCTCGCTGAGGGCGACCTTGCTGAGATAAGCCGGCGCATGTGCGATCGGCACAACGGAGTCGGCGCTGACGGCGTGGAGTGGCTGTTTCCGGACAGGGAAGCCGACGTCCGGGCGCGCCTGATTAATGCCGATGGCTCGGAGGCGGAAATCTCCGGCAACGGCACGCGCTGCGTGGCGGCGGAAATTTGTTCGCGAACCAGTAAAACCGAAATTGTTGTTCGCACTGGCGCCGGGCTGAAGACGTGCCAGCTCACGAGCAGGCAAGGTTCAAGGTTTGAGTTTGAGGCGGATATGGGCGCGCCGGAACTCGGCGGTGAACTGTCGATTGCAGCGGGAACGGTTCGCATACAGGGCATGAAAGTTTCCATGGGCAATCCGCACTTCGTGATTTTCGTCGAGAACTTTCCGGAGGGATGGCAGCGGCAAGCGGCGCTGATCCAGGCACAGCCGCAGTTTCCGCAGGGCACGAACGTGGAGTATGCGGTCAAGCGCGGCCAGAGTGAGATCGAAATTCGGCTGTTCGAGCGTGGCGTCGGCGAGACGCAATCTTCGGGCACGGGATCATGCGCCTCGGCGGTGGCTGCGATTGCGGCCGGGCGCGTTACCTCTCCGGTGACGGTGACTGCGCCGGGAGGCGCGCAGACGGTGCGCTGGGAGAAGCATGTTTATCTGCGCGGTCCGGCGAAGATCGTTTGCCGGGGAGAGTTCGTCGCTTCATAAACGAAAAATATCAATCATGGCCGCCGCTCCCCACAATTCGCGCATCAAGCCTCCGGCACTTCATTCAGGCGAGAGGGTGGGAATCGTTGCGCCCGCGTCGAACGTGAAGCGCGAAATGCTGGAGGCGGGCTGCGACGCCCTGCGACGGATGGGGTACGAGCCGTTTTATTTCGAGTCGATTCTGGAGCGCGATCTGTACTTTGCCGGTTCGGTGGAACGTCGTGCGCGGGAACTGGAAGACATGTTTCTGCGCGATGATGTTCGCGCGATAGTTTGCGCGCGAGGCGGCTATGGTTCGAACTATCTGCTGCCTGCGCTCGACGTAAAGAAAATCGACGTAAAGAAGATCGATCAAAAAAAGATTGCCGCGCATCCCAAGATCTTCGTCGGCTACAGCGATCTGACTTCGCTGCTCACCACGTTTACCGACGCCGGCAACTTCGTGACTTTCCATGGTCCGATGGTGGCGAAGGATTTCGCCATCGCCGATGGCGTCGATCTGGCTTCGTGGCAGAACGCCGTAAGTGGTGTGGCGGAATGGGAAATTACCGGAAACTCCGGCGCAAAACCGCTCGTGGCGGGCGAAGCTGAGGGAATTCTTTACGGTGGATGTTTATCGATTCTGGTCGCGGCGCTCGGCACGCCGAATGACATCCAAACCGAGGGAACCATTCTTTTTCTCGAGGATCTCGCCGCCAAGCCATTTCAGATTGACCGCATGCTGATGCAATTGAAGCTGGCGGGCAAGCTGCAAGATGTCCGCGGCATTGTCTTCGGCGAGATGCTCGACTGCCGGCAAAGTCCAACGCAGGATTACACGCTGGAAGAAGTTGTGTTGCGAGTGATTGGCGATTTGGGGATTCCGGTGGCGTTCGGGTTGCGCTCGGGGCACGTGTCGGGTGCGAACATCACTCTGCCGTTCGGAGTGAAAGCGCGGCTCGAAGTTGGCGGCGGAGTCACGCTGAAAATTCTGGAGTCTGCCACAACTTGACCAAGACTTTTCTAACCCAACGACAATGACGCAACCCAAACACATTCACCTCATCGGCATCTGCGGCACGGCAATGGCTTCGCTTGCCGGCATGTTGCAGGAGCGCGGATTCCGTGTCACGGGATCGGATGCCGCGGCCTATCCGCCGATGTCAACATTTCTGGAGTCGCTGGGCATTCCGGTGGCGCAGCCGTTTGCCGAAACAAACCTCGATCCTCGCCCTGATCTGGTGGTGATCGGCAATGCGCTCTCTCGCGGCAATGTCGAACTGGAGAAGGTGCTCGATGAACGCATTCCATTCTGCTCGCTGCCACAGATTTTGCATGATGAGTTTCTGGTCGGAAAAAGCGTTTTGGTAGTGTCAGGAACCCATGGCAAAACTACGACGACTTCGATGCTGGCGTGGATCTTCGAAACCGCCGGCCTGCAACCATCCTTTCTGATCGGCGGAATTGCGGAAAACTTCGGTCGCAGTTTTGGCCTCGGCGACGGCAAGCACTTTATTATCGAGGGCGATGAGTACGACACGGCATTCTTCGATAAGGGGCCAAAGTTTCTGCACTATTTTCCCGACTCGGTCATTCTTACTTCCGTCGAATTCGACCACGCCGATATTTACAAAGACTTGGATGCGGTCGAAACGGCGTTCAAACGCCTGGTGAACCTGGTGCCGCGGCGCGGGCGCATTGTCGGTTTTCAGGCCGATGACCGCGATAACGACAGCGATAATGCCAACGCCAGCATCGATCGTTGTTTGCAGAAAGCGTTTTGTCCGGTCGAACGTTACGGTAGATCCGAGCGCGCAGGCTGGAGAATTGAGAACCTGAAGCTAGGCGAACAACAGACCTCATGGTCAGTGCTGCGCTCAGGAAAATTGTGGGCCGAGTTCGAGTTCGCGCTGGGCGGAGAATACAACGTCTGGAATGCGACCGCGGCGGCGGCGCTGGCAGCGAATTATGGAATTGCGAAAGAGGCGATTGCGCAGGCGCTCAAGACTTTTCGCAGCGTGAAGCGGCGGCTGGAGGTGAAGGCCGAAATCAACGGGATCACGATCATTGACGACTTCGCGCACCATCCTACAGCCATCGAGCAGACGATTCGGGCGCTCCGGGCGCGGTATCCGCAATCGCGGTTGTGGGTGGTGCTTGAACCGCGGTCGAACACATTGCGCCGCAATGTGCTGCAGGATGCACTGGTTCGCAGCCTGGCGCTGGCCGATCAAGTCGTGCTCGCCGCGATTTTCAAATCGGAAGCGATCCCCGAGGCTGAGCGGCTCGATTTGCATCGTGTGGTCGAGGAGATCGGAAAGCGCGGAAAGCAGGCCCGCATTTTGCCCGACGCGGATGCCATCGCCGACGCCATCGCTCCCGAACTGCGGGAACGTGATGTGGTGGCGATTCTCTCCAATGGCGGGTTCGGCGGCATTTATGAGAAGCTACCGCAACGGCTGCGCCAGCTAGAAAGAAAAACGCATGCGGCCAAAGCGCTTGGGGAGAACTAGATCGTGGTAAAAAAGCTTGGGGTAGACGAGCTCGGGGTGAAGAAGTAGGTGTTTCGTACCATTCTCATGTTGGCATTCTGGGCCGCGTCGCTGCCGTTCGCGGCGCTGATTGGTTTTCCCTGGACCTATCTCACCAATGACATTACGTTTTTGTACCGCAGCTGCATGTGGTCGGCGTTTGTTGGCGTGCGCATTGCGGGGGTGAAAGTGCGGACCATCGGCCTCGACAAAATCGATCCTGCGCGAACCTATATTTTCATGTCGAACCACATTTCGAATCTTGATCCGCCGGTGACCTTGCCGCTGATTCCGCGCCGCACCTCGGTCATGGTGAAGAAGGGGTTATTCAAAGTTCCAATTCTCGGCCAGATCATGCTCGCCGGATCGCTGGTGCCAGTCGATCGCGACAATCGCGATGCGGGTCTCTCCGCTGTGCGCGATGCCGTGAAGGCCATCGAGCAGGGATTGAACATGACCATCTACGTGGAAGGGAAGCGCTCGTTTGATGGCAGATTGCTTCCCTTCAAGAAAGGCCCCTTCTATCTCGCCGAGGAATGCAAAGTGCCGGTGGTGCCAATCACGATTTCAGGAACGGAAGACGTAATGCCGAAGGCGCGGTTTGCAATTCGCCCGGGAACAGTGACCGTGCAGTTCCACGATCCGATCGAACCCGCCGACTTCGGAGAACGCGATTGCCTGATCGCCAAAGTGCGCGCCGCGATCAACAGCGGGTTGCCGGCCGATTTGAGAGAGTAGGTTGAGAGAGTAGGTCCAAAGCTCAGTAGGCGAAAGCACAGGCACGCCGCTCACGCCTTAGCCTGATGAGTTTCCTACTGCTTCAGTGTCCTGGTCCAGTTGAGGACGACTTCTTCGGGATGGGTCTGTCCTCCGGTTAGGGGCTTGAGAGCGGGGAAGCGTTCGCCGGGTCCTACCGGGCCAACGCTGGCGAATTCGTTCAGGTGAATGGGGAGTGCCGTGGGGGCTCCGAATTGGAAGTTATCGGCGTTCTGAATGGTCACCATCATGAGCTTGTCGCCGTTGTGATAATAGAGTTGCTTCCCATCGGCGCTCCAGGAAGCGTTATCACCGCCGCCATTCGAGATCTGCCATTTTCCTCCGGGACCGGGGAAGGCGGCGACATAGACCTCGAATCTTCCGGACTCGTCAGAGGTATAGGCGAGCCATTTGCCGTTCGGCGAGAGGATAGGCTGGATTTCAATGGCCGGCGTATTCAGGAAAGGAACCAGTTTCCGGTCGCCGTTGAGGTCTATATAGTAAATGTCTTGCCGGGTGGCGTTGTTCTGCAATACGTAGAAAAGATAACGGCCGTCGTGTGACCAACTGCTTACCGACCCCGCCCTAGCAGGCGTCCCCAGCTTTTCCTGGCTGCCGGAACCACTCGTTGGCTGGATCCAAAGTCCGTCGCCTAAGCCCATGCCGGCAATGGTGCTGACGGCGATCCTTTTGGCGTCCGGAGAAAAAACATAGTTGAGGTTGACCCCGTCCGCGAAGGTGCTGCGCGAGACGGTGTTGCGGGCGGTGTCGACGATCCACACGTCGCCTCGCCCGGTATCGGGATCGGAGCGCACCATCCCAACCCCGGAGCCATCGGGAGAAGGTTGTGGAAACGAATAGACGCCGGGCTCGCCGAACCGCCCTATCTCTTTACCTTCGCGATCCACCCACATGGGCTGTGTTTTCTGCCGCGAGCCGTGACGGTAGACCAGCGTGTCGTGCGCGGCGCTGAAAGCTACAAGATCGCGCGCGTTAAAATAGTCGACCTTTTCGGCTACGGGCGTGGGGTCGCCGCTGAACTTGAGAGATTTCGGATCGAAACGCTGTGCCACCAGCACCGTGTCCCGCAGGTAGAGCAAGTATCCGTCGGAATACTGCACGTTCGAGCCGCGATCTAAAACCTGGCGTGGCGGTTCGCCCGAGAGCGATGCAGCGAACAACGCGCCCGTGGGCGTTGCCGAATTTCCCGGATCCCGGGCAGTAAACAGAAAGTGATCGCCGTCAGGCAGAAAATAGGGATTGCGATGGGTCCAGCCCGGCTTGATCTCGGTGAGTTTCTCCGGCGTGCCGCCGCCTTCCGGCACCTTGTAAAGCGGTTCATAAATGTTAGGCGTAAAGATGATCACGCCGCGCGAGCTCCAGGATGCCCCGCGGCCTTCGGGTGCGTCGCAGAGCACCTGCACCGGCCCGCCGGCCAAAGCTACTTTTTTCAACTTCCCGGCGGAAAAAAACCCGAGGTACTTTCCATCGGGTGACCAGAACGGAAAGCTTGGCCGCTCGACGTCCCCAACCTCATGCACCCCGCCACTGTTGACGTCGCGTATCCACAATTTCAAATCGGCGTTGCTGCCGGTCAGGAAGGCGAGTCTCGAACCATCCGGGGAAAGAGCGGGTGGACCATGCTGAACCGCGGCGTATTCTGTATCGTTGGGTGCCAGCCAGGATGCGGTGAGTGGTTGCCGCGCGTCTTCGAGTTGACTGCGATTAGACAAGAAAATCGCGAGCGCCGCGATGGCAACAAGCCAACCTGCAACGGCGGCGATCAGCAACGTACGCTTCTGCACTACGCGGCGAGCGCGAATCTGCGCGGGCGCAGCCAGCTGGCTGGAGGATGCCTGCGCGATCCAGCGCAATTGCAGCTTAAGGTCGTGGACTGTCTGGAAGCGCTCGTCGGGGTCTTTGGCCAGCGCGGTCTTGACGACCTGCTCGAGCGCCGGCGGGGTTAGCGGCTGAATCGAGGAGATCGGCGGCGGCTCCGACGCGAGAATCGCGGCCACTATGCTCGCCTGGCTTTTGCCGGTGAAGGCGCGCCTGCCGGTTGTCATCTCGTAGAGAACTGCGCCCAGCGCAAAAATGTCGGAGCGCGCATCGGCTTCTTTGCCTTCAGTCTGCTCCGGCGACATGTACTGGAAAGTGCCGAGCACCATGCCTTGCGCGGTCAGTGGCTGACCAGCAGAAGGTCCAGACATGGTGGCGCCAGCCAGAGTTGGAGCTGCCGAGGCCGAATCACGTAAGGCCGAATCACGTAAGGCTGAACCAGGCAAGGTCATCGTCAGGCTCGAGGAAGGCGGCGAGACGGGAGCAGACTTGGCCAGGCCGAAGTCCATCAGCTTGGCTCCGGATTTGGTCAGCATGATGTTGCCCGGTTTCAGGTCGCGATGGATCACGCCGCTCTTATGCGCTTTCTCCAATCCCTCGCAGATCTCGATTCCGTACTTCAGCACAAGTTCGGTCGGCAACGGACCTTTGGTCAAGCGGTCGGCCAAAGTCTCGCCTTCGAGAAACTCCATGACCAGGAAGTCGACGCCATCCTGATGCCCGACATCGTAAAGGGTGCAGATGTTGGGATGGTTCAGGGACGAAATAGCGCGTGCTTCGCGATCGAAACGCACCTTGGCTTCGGGATTGTCGGAAAGATGATCGGGCAGAATTTTGACCGCGACGGTGCGGTCGAGACGAGTGTCGCGGGCGCGGTACACCTCTCCCATTCCGCCAGCGCCCAATGGAGATTGAATTTCGTACGGTCCGAGTTTCGCGCCAGAGGTCAGGCTCATCGCGGGCCATTATAGTCGAAGCAGTAGAGTCGAAGCAGGTCTGGGCTGGCACTATTCAGCGGCGCCGCTCTTCCCGGCCTGGACCCGCATGGCCTGGATCCGCATGGCTTTGACCAGTTCGGGTAACTTCGTGTACGCGGCGCAGCACTTCAACCACAAGCGATGATCAATGGCGGGAGCGCCGCTAACCATCGCTCCGGGGGCAACATCATGCGGGATGCCGCTCTGGGCGATGGCGATCGCGCCATCTCCAATTTTTACGTGGCCGCTGACGCCGACTTGTCCCGCGAGGATGACATTGTTGCCGACGTCGGTTGTTCCGGCGAGGCCGACCTGAGCGCAGAGCAGCGTGTCGTGGCCGACAGTGCAGCTATGGCCGACGTGGACCATGTTGTCGATCTTCGCGCCGCGTCCAATGCGAGTCTCGCCGATGCTGGCGCGGTCGATACACGCGTTGGCCTGAATTTCGGCGTCGCTCTCGACGACAACATTTCCCGACTGGACGATTTTGTGCCAGCGGCTCTCATCGTCTTTCGCAAAGCCGAAGCCGTCGGAGCCGACCACCGCGCCGTTTTGCAGCAGGACGTTGTCGCCGAGGCGGCAGAATTCGCGGACCACGGCGTGGGCGTGAGCGAAGAAATTGTGACCGATGCTGGCTCCGCGATAGATGACGACGTGGGCAAGAAGGACGGCATTGTCTCCGATGACGGCGTCGGCGTCGATGACCACGTACGGGCCGAGGTGCGCGCCCTTGCCGATCTTGGCCGTGGGATGAACGACCGCGGTGGGATGGATTCCGACGGAGTATCGGGGTGGTTGATAGAAAAGTTCAATGGCTCTGGCCCAGGCGAGGTACGGATTCTTGCTGCGCAGCATCCCGGTCGCGATGGCGGGGAAATTGTCTGCGACAATCACGGCCGAAGCCTTGGTCGTCTTCGCGGCGGCGTTGTATTTTGGATTGGAGACGAAAGTCAGCTGGCCGCGGCCGGCAGTTTCGATGCCGGCGACTCCTGTGATTTCGGTGTCTGGCGATGCGTTGTCGATGCGGGCTTCGAGGGCTTTGGCGATGTCGGCTAGTTTCATGGGAGCGTCTTTAGTTCGAGTAACCGAGATTGTAGCAATTCAGGTCCCAGCAGTTTTTCCTAAGACCTAAGACCTGACACCTGCTTCACTGCTCGAACAACGTGACTTGGCGCGTGTCTGGTGCTCCGCCTCTGCGTCGGCGGTTGGCCGAGCCGATTACAGCCAGCACCGTTACCGAAGTCAGCGCCTCGCGCGGCACGAAGACGCGCTGGGTGTTCGAGCGCAGATCGGGCGGGTTGACTAGAAAGCCTTCCGCTGGATTCTGTGTCAGGTCGTTGGGCAGAATGCCTTCGATCACATCGCTGTCTTTGAACTTGAGTCGCACCCACAAACCTTCGGTGCGGGGACGGGTGGTGAAGGTCTTGCGCAGCATCAAGTCGGTATCCGAAAACTCGCGGACGAAATAAACGGCCTTGATGTCGCGCAGGTCGATGGCGACAACGTTACCCGAGGTATTGAGCAGTTCGAGTTTGCCCTCCACCACAAAGTTGGCGGGAGACACGAATCCGCTGACCGAATCGCGGTCGTGTTTGCGGACAATCACTTTTTTGTGGGTCGAGGGCATGGGTTAAAACACACACGATTCTCGCACTTCCTTGGGGAACGCGCAGGGTTTGTGCCTTCGCAGTAGCCAAACGGTAAACCTTGTGTTATTTTCTGATGTTTACTGGAATCCGGTTTGTGCTGTATAAGTCTAATGTAGTGAAAGAGTTAGATTCCTTGACGGGAAGAACTGTCCAGGCTGTCAGGCGCTTCCCTGTGGAAATGTTGTGAATATCGCCCGGTTTGCGTCAATGTTGAACAGCTGACCGCGAGGCGACCAGGAAGGCATGGCCGATTACATCTACACGCTGGAAACCCGGCTCTCGCCGGATCAACAAAAGGCAGTCACGCTCGTCCTGGATGCCGCCAAAGCGGCCGGCATGAATCTGTACCTCACCGGCGGTGCCATCCGCGACATGATCACCGGCTTTCCCATCCGCGACTTGGATTTCGCGGTGCAGGGAAATGCGCTCAAGCTACAAAAAGACCTGGAACGCGCCGGCGCAGTGATCGGCGATGCCGACGCTGAGACGCGGTCGTTGCTGCTGACACTGCCGGGCGGAGTTCGCGCCGAAATTGCCATGGCGCGGTCGGAGCACTATGACAAGCCGGGCAAAGCTCCGCAGATGGCTCCAGCGACAATTATTGAGGACCTGCGGCGGCGCGATTTCACTGTGAACGCGATGGCTTTATCGCTGAATGAGGGATCGCGCGGCTTATTGATGGATCCGTTCAACGGCGTCGCCGACATTGAGGCGAAAGTGCTTCGCGTGCTGCATAACTACGCATTTCTTGAGGATCCGTCGCGGATGATCAGGGCGACGCGCTTTACTACGCGCTTCCACTGGCCGCTGGAGGAACGGACGCAGGCTCGGTATGAATCGGGCAAGGAAAATAATTACATCGAGTACATCCGCAACGCGAGTATTGGATACGAGATCGAGCAGTTGGCCTATGAAGACGATGCGCTCGGCGTGCTGAAGGCCTACGAAAAAGAAGGTTGGCTGAAGGTTCTGAACACGCACTGGAGCACGGCGAAAGTTGATACGGCCGGGCTCGGCGCGCTGATGAAGACGCGGCAGCAGATGAACGAACTCGGCTATACCCCCGAGGTCGCGCCGGCGGTGCTGTATTTTCTGACTTCGAAGCTGGGCGATAAGGATGTAGCCGATTTACGACGGGCAATTCCGCGCAAAGATCTGGTTGAAGCGTGGAAAGATCTGGAAGACAACGCGCGCAGCCTGGCAAAACGGTTGACGGGCAAGGAAGCGGCTACTCCTTCGCGGACTTGGCAATTGCTGTCGTCGGCGCGTCCGGAGATAATTCTGTTTCTGGCAATCACGGCGCGGCAGCAGGCCGTGGCGCAGAAGATCAAGAGTTTCTTTACGAAGTGGCGGCAGGTGCAGCAAAAAATTCCCCTGCCGGAGATGACGGAGCTGCGCATCACGCCGGAGATGCCGGCATATCCGAAGATTGCGAACGATGTGTTCTTGCTGCTGCTTGATGGCAAGCTGAGATCGCGGACCGAGACGCTGAAATACTTGAAGCCTCTGGCTCCGCCACCTCCGCCGCCTCCACCTCCACCTCCGGCGAAGCGGGGTCGAGCAGCGAAGGCAGCGGCCGCCGCGGTGGCTCCCGCGTCGGTTAGCGGCAAAGCGGGTAAAGGCAAGGGGAAAGCTGCGGCCGTTGCAGCAACCCCGCATCCGGCGGAAAGACCGGTAGCAACAAAGGTTGCGCCGGCGGTTCCTCCAGCGAAGGCGGCGGCTTCAACCAAGGCGGTTGCGGCTGCCAAAGTCAGCGCTCCGGCCAAGACGGAAGCCAGCAAGAAACCGGGCAAACCGGTCACTGCCGCCAGGCCAACCGCTAAAACTAAGGTGAAAGCCCCAGTTAAGACCAAAGCTAAAGCAGCTAAAACTAATAAGACCAAGCCCAAAAAGAAGGCCAAATAAGGCGCAGCTGGCTTTGCAGTTGCGGGCTGAAAATCAATCGAATCCGCGCTATAATGTGCATATGCGGCGCTGGTTGTCGGTTTCCGCGTTGGGCTTGATTCTGTTAGCGCTGCCAGTGTGGGCGCAGCGGCACGGCGGCGGTGGAGGCGGAAGCCATTTCTCCTCGAGCGGCGCGCACTCCAACATCGCCTTTCGCGCAGGAAGCTCTGGAAGCTTCAGTCGTGGCGCGAGCATTCACGGCTCCTCCGGCATTCGTGTTCGGACGGGCAACCCCTACTACAACCGCGGCGCTTACCGACGGGGCTATTACCCTTATTTCCCCTACGGAAGCTACTATCCCTACGGTTATTACGGTTGGGACAATTCCTTTTACGATGACTCGGGCGATCAGGATGCATACGCCGCCAATGCGGCGCCGGCGTATTCCGGTCCGTATGCTGACGACAGCGGGTTGCAGCGCGACGTGCAAGCTTTAAACGGAAAGATTGATCGCTTGCAGGCCGACGTCGAAGCGCGCAATCGTCCCAAGCAAGAGGAACCGGCGACGGCGCTGGTTTTCCGTGACCAGCACGTTGAAGAAGTGCATAACTATGCGATCGCTGGCGGAACTCTCTGGGTGTTGAACGATCAGGCGGCGAAAAAAATTCCACTCGCCCAGCTCGATCTTCCTGCTACCGTCAAGATGAATGACGATCGCGGCGTCGATTTTCAAATCCCGCAGTAGCTTGTTGTCCTCAAGCGCGCCCTGAATTTGCACAACTTTCAGGCGTTGCGCGATTTACTCCAGCCGGTAGAATGAAATAGATTCGCTAAAAGCTTCATGGCCCAAAACCAATTCGTCCATCTGCATCTGCATAGCGATTATTCTCTGCTCGACGGCGCTTGCGACGTTGAAAAACTTGTCGAGCGCGTCCACGAGTTGGGCATGCCCGCGGTCGCCATGACCGATCACGGCAATATTTTTGGCGCAGTGCATTTTGTGAATGCAGCGCACAAAGTCGGCGTGAAGCCGATCGTAGGATGCGAACTTTATATTTGCAAGAAAGACGACCACGTTATTGCGCGCACTCCTCCCGACGGCGACACCTACAACCACCTGCTGGTGCTGGCCGAAAACGAAGAAGGTTATCGCAACCTGGTGAAGATCACGTCGGAAGCCTCGCTGCACGGCTTTTATTACAAGCCACGCGTCAGCAAGAAGTTCCTGGCGGAACATTCTCGCGGACTCATCGGGCTTTCCGGCTGTCTGAAGGGCGAAGTGGCAGAGCGTTTAACGGAAGGGAATTACGACGCGGCTCGCGCAGCCGCGGGATTCTATCGTGATCTTTTCGGCAAAGAGAACTTTTTTCTGGAAATTCAGGACCAGGGGTTGGAGATGGAGCACCGCATCCACTCCGGGTTGTTTCAACTGGAAAAAGACCTTGGCCTGCCGATGGTCGCAACCAACGACAGTCACTATCTTTGCGAAGACGACGCCCACGCGCAGGACGTGATGCTCTGCATACAGACGGGCAAGTCAATCCTGGAAACCAACCGGATGAAGTTCGAGGGCACGCAGTTCTACGTCAAGAACGGCGAAGAGATGCTGCGTGTGTTCAAGGACGCTCCGCTGGTGCTTTCCCGCACTCTCGATATTGCCGAACGCTGCAATCTTCATTTGGAGAAGGTGCCCAACCCGTTCCCGCACTTTGACGTTCCCGACGGATTCACTCCCGACAGTTACTTTGAGCACATCACGCGAGAAGGATTCGCGCGGCGCATGGAGAGCCTGCGTCGTCTCTCCGGCCAGGGCCGGCTGAAGCATTCGCTCGCCGATTATGAACAGAGATTGGCGCGTGAGATCGCGATTATTCAGCAGATGAAGTTTGCCGGATACTTCCTCATCGTCTGGGACTTCATCCGCTACGCGCGCGAACACGGCATTCCGGTGGGACCGGGGCGCGGATCGGCGGCGGGCGCGCTGGTCGCGTATTCCCTGGGGATTACCGACATCGATCCGCTGCAGCACGAGCTGCTATTTGAACGGTTCTTGAATCCCGAGCGAATTTCGATGCCCGATATCGACATCGATTTCTGCATGAACCGGCGCGGCGAAGTGATCGAATACGTCACTCGCAAATACGGCCGCGAAAATGTGGCGCAGATCATCACGTTTGGAACCATGGCCGCAAAGGCTGCGATCAAAGACGTGGGCCGCGCCATGGATATGCCCTACGCCGACGTGGACCGCATCGCGAAGATGGTGCCGACCACACTGAATATCAAGCTCGATGACGCGCTTACCGAATCCGCGGCCCTGCAAGAGGCGTATCAGAAAGATCCTCAGGTGCGGCAGTTGCTCGATACGGCCCGCAAGCTTGAAGGGCTGGTTCGGAATTCCGGTGTGCATGCTGCAGGGGTGGTGATTTCGCCGCGTCCGCTGATTGAACTGGTGCCACTGCACAAGACCAAGAACGATGAAATCGTAACTGCATTTGACATGGTGGCCATTGAAAAAATGGGCCTGCTCAAAATGGATTTCCTTGGGCTGACCACGCTCACCATTCTCGACGACACCCTGAAACTTCTGGCGCAGAAGGGGACCAAGCTGGCGCTCGACGATATTCCGCTCGAAGATGAGGAGACCTATGTAAGGGTCTTCCACAAAGGATTGACTTCGGGCGTGTTCCAGTTTGAATCGCAGGGGATGCGAGACGTGCTGCGGCGTTATCAGCCGAACTCGATCGAACACCTTACCGCTTTGAATGCTCTTTATCGTCCAGGGCCGATGGCGATGATCGACGACTTTATCGATCGCAAACATGGGCGCCGCAAGATTGAGTACGAATTGCCGGAGCTGAAAGAGATTTTGGAGGAGACGCTGGGCGTCTTCGTTTATCAGGAACAGGTAATGCAGGCGGCGAACAAGCTGGCCGGCTACTCCCTGGGAGAAGCCGACCTGCTGCGGCGGGCAATGGGCAAGAAAAAACCCGAGGAGATGGCGGCGCAACGCGAGCGCTTTGTGCAGGGAGCGACGCAGCGCGGTTATCCTCCGAAGAAGATCGAGAAGATTTTTGATCTCATGGCGCAGTTTGCCGGATACGGGTTCAACAAATCGCACTCGGCGGCCTATGCGCTCCTCGCCTATCACACGGCGTATTTAAAAACGCACCATCCGCATGATTTCATGGCGGCGCTGCTGACCTCGATCACCGGCGACACGGATAGCGTGGTCAAGTACATCAACGAATGCCGCGAAATGGGGATTGCGGTCGAGCCCCCCGATATCAACGTGAGCGACGCGAACTTCACTCCGCACGGGCAGGCCATCCGGTTTGGGCTGGCAGCGGTGAAGAATGTGGGCGGGAATGCGATCGAGTCGATTGGCGCGGCGCGGAAGAAACTCGGCCGCCAGTTCAAGTCATTCTACGAATTTTGTGAAGAGGTGGATCTGCGGCTGTTGAACAGGCGCGTGCTCGAGTCGCTGATCAAGAGTGGCGCCATGGATGGTTTCGGACGGCGGGCGCAGCTGATGCAGGCGCTCGATACGGCGATGGAGCAGGCGCAGAAAGCGCAACGTGACGCGGAGTCGGGACAGCATGGCCTCTTTGGCGTTTTTGCCGACGAAACGGCTCAGCAGGCGAGCGACGCGCTTCCGAATGTGCCGGACTGGGATGAACACACGCGCCTGGCGGCCGAAAAAGAAATCCTCGGATTCTTTATTACCGGGCACCCGATGGAGAAGTACAAAGACAAGCTTGCGGATCTGAGTGCGTTTTCGACCGAACAGATCGGCGCGATGAAGCGGTCGACGGCAAAGGATGAAACCATCACCACAGCAGGTTTGATTTCAGGGCTGCGAGTGGCGAAGTCGCGCAGAGGAGAACTGTGGGCGCAGGCAGCACTGGAAGATATGTCGGGGAAAGTAGAGCTGCTGGTGTTTCCCGAGGCTTATCGAAAGCTGGCTGAAAAAGTAAAGCTGGAAGTTCCGGTGCTCATTCGCGGTGGTGTACGAATTGAAGAAGGCGCGAACCCGAAAGTGACGGCGAACGAAATTATTCCACTGGATGAAGTTCGCGTACCGCTGCCGAAAGCGCTGCGCATTCGGATTCCGCTCGGGAGCGCGAACGACGGAACGGTCGATGCGCTGTATGCACTTTGCAGCGAGCGCAAAGGCGAAGCGAAGGTATTGTTCGATGTCGAGCGGGAAGGCGATTTCATGGTGGTGATGGAAGCCGAAGGCTATAATGTAATGCCGGACCGCAATTTTCTGGGGCGGGTGGAAGAGTTGTGCGGACGGGGCAGCGTGCGCGTAATCGGTTAGCTGGCGCCACTCACGCGCCAGTCAGTCCGCGCTGGCAGACGGGTTCGGATGAGACGAGCGAGGATAAAGCCGGCGGCGAGGTCGGAGCCCGCGGCGGAATTTACCGCGAACGGCGGCGCACAACCTGGGACTGAACATGCAGCAGTCGCCGATTTCGCACTTTCAATTGCAGAGACGCACCCCACTCGAAAGAATAGCAACGTCATAAAAATGGATCCAGGAACGAAAGCTGTCCAGGAGTTGGCAAAAATCGAAGAGCAAATCACGCGGTTGCAGGCGCGTGAGGGGCAGGATTCGGAAACGCTGCGCCAGGTGCAGCAATTGCACGACCGGGTAGATAGCCTGCGCCGGGAGATTTCTTCGCACCTGAACGCATGGGAGCGAACGGAACTGGCGCGCCATCCGCAGCGCCCTTACACGCTGGATTATGTCGAGCGCCTGTTCACCGATTGGAGCGAGATTCACGGCGACCGGGGCTTCCGTGATGATCCGGCGATCGTTTGTGGAATGGCTCGCTTTCACGGCGACGAAGTCGTCATTGTCGGCCAGCAGAAAGCGCGCGACGCCAAACAGCGCGTGTATCGCAACTTTGGCATGCCGCATCCAGAGGGATATCGCAAGGCCCTGCGGGTGATGAAGATTGCCGAAAAATTCAAGCGCCCGATTCTGACCTTTGTGGATACCGACGGCGCTTATCCCGGATTGCACGCCGAAGAGCGCGGCCAGGGTGAGGCGATCGCCCGCAACCTGCTGGAGATGGCACGGCTCGAGGTTCCGATTATCGCTACCGTGATCGGCGTCGGCGGCAGCGGCGGCGCTTTGGCGATTGCCGTCGCCGACCGCGTCCTGATGATGGAGAACGCGGTCTACTCCGTGATTTCGCCCGAGGGCTGCGCGTCCATCATGTGGCGCGACGCCAGCAAGAAGGGCTTAGCGGCCGAGGCCATGAAGATCACCGCGAAAGATCTGAACCAACTCGGCTGCATCGATGGCATCATTCCGGAACCGGCCGGCGGAGCGCACACCGACCACGCGCAGGCCGCGGAGTTATTGGATGCCGCGCTGCAGCAGCATTTGGCTGCAATCCGGAAAATGCCAGTCAATGATTTGCTGGAATCCCGCTACCAGAAGTTCCGCAACATGGCGCAGTTCTTCCAGGTGGAAGCATAAAGAGCGCTGCTTCAGCCGAGAGCCTCGAGATCCGAAAGATCAATATGAATCCGCTACAGAATCGGCAGATGCAAGCACGCCTGCACCATGAAATCGAGAGTGTTGATTTGCTGCAGCGCTTTCTCCACCAGTGATGCTTTGCATTCTTCCAGCGTGATCAGGAACGGCAGATGCGATTTCGGGCAATCCGGTTTCTGCAGAACCGAATCGATGTTGATGCCGGAATGCGAAAGAATCGTGGCGAGGCTGGCGATAATGCCGGGACGGTCCTTGACCGAAAAGCGCAGATAATGTCTGGTGGCAAAATCAGCGGTAACCGCACACGTTTTCTCGAGGGCCGGTGCGACGTCAGGCTTTTCGAATTGAGCTCGCTGCTTGAAGTTTGCGATGGCGAGAATGTCGGAAACAACTGCTACCGCGGTGGGATGTCCGCCCGCGCCGTGACCGCCAAAAACGGTTTCGCCGCCATACGTTCCCGTGGCTACGACCAGGTTCTGGCTGCCCTCGACGCGCGCCAGCGGCGATGCCAGATCGACAAGCGCGGGCTGGACGGCGACAAACAATTCGTTTCCGTTGGACGTCTTTTTCAACTCGGCCCGCGAAATCTGGCGGATCGTGCAACCCAGCTGCCGCGCGTAATCGAAATCAATCGAATCGATGGCCGAGATTGAGCACGCCACGATGCTCTCAGGATTGACCTGGCAGTGCAGTCCTACACGCGCCAGGATGGCGAGTTTGGCGCGGGCGTCGAGTCCATCGATGTCTTCAGTCGGATCGGCTTCGGCGAACCCAAGCTTCTGCGCTTCACGCAGAGCGGTCGCGAAGGGAATGCCGTGGGATTCGATCTGGCTGAGAATGTAATTGCAGGTCCCGTTCAGAATTCCGCTGATCCTGAACAGGTCATCGCCGGCCAATCCCTCTTGCAATCCGGAAATTACTGGGACGCCTCCGGCTACCGATGCTCCAAACTGAATCTGCTGTTTCATCTGCCGCGCCAGGGCGAGCAATTCGGCGCCGCTCCGGGCGATGAGTTGCTTGTTAGCCGTGACCACGGACTTGCCCGACTGGAGCGCGCGCCGGATCCACTCTTCTGTGGGATGAAGGCCGCCGATGACCTCGACCACGATATCGGTGGAGGAAGATAGAATGTCGTCGATGTTTTCTGTCCACTGCACCGACGACGGCAGCCAGTCCACTTTTTTTCGCGCCACATTACGATTCAGGATGTGGGTCAGGCGCAGGTGAGGGTTCGAACGCTCGCACAGAATCCTCGCCACCGAGCTGCCGACGGTTCCGAAGCCGAGAAGGGCCACAGTGCAGTTTTGTGGAACGACGTTTTCCCCGGCGGGCGTGGTCATGATTCCATTATCAACGAAGCGGAGTCGCGATGGCCGACGGAGCTGCTCCTTAGCGCTTTTGCGGATCACCTTTGTATCTTCGAGAAACCGCGATCCCGCCTGACAACCCCCGGCTTCCGGCGCGTATAATAAAAGGTTTTCAGTCCCGCGCTCCGCGAGACTTTGCTCCTCAAGGGGGTCGCCCTTTAATAGTTTGACTAGCACGGCTTAGACCAGAAAGGTACGGGGATGGCTACTATCGATGTCGTGCCCCATGAAAGTCACGGCCAACTGGGGCAGAGGCGTGTTGTCAATGACATGAGCATTCAGGTTGCGACCGTAAACGGGTCTGGCTCGCAGAGTTCCAACACAGTTCTGTTGCGCAGCATTTTTCAGATGGGCGTACCCATTTCGGGGAAGAACCTGTTTCCTTCGAACATCGCGGGATTACCAACCTGGTACACGATCCGCGCCAACAAGAACGGTTACATCGCCCGCAAAAAAGAAATCGACATGCTGATCGCGATGAATGCGGAGACGGCGCAGGACGACGTCAAAACGCTGGCTGCGGGTGCGGCCGTGCTCTACGACGAACCGCTGGCGCTCGACAAATTGCGCAGCGATTTGATTTTCTACGCCGTCCCCTACGACAAGTTGACGGCAACGGTCGGCGCGGACGCCAAGCTGCGCAAACTCGTCAAGAACATGATCTACGTGGGCGTCGCGGCGCACTTGCTGCAGATCGATTATGCCGAGATCGAAAAGGCGATTCGCAAGCAATTTGCAACCAAGGTCAAAGCGGCAAACCTGAATCTAGCGGCGGCCAAGGCGGGTCACGATTATGCCGTCGCGAATTTGCAGAAGCGCGATCCGTTTTATATCGAGCGGATGAACAAGACGGCAGGGAAGATCATCGTCGACGGCAACTCGGCCGCGGCCTTGGGATGCATGTTCGCGGGCTGCACGGTGGTGACGTGGTATCCGATTACGCCGTCTTCATCGCTGGTCGAAACGATGATCGAGTACATGAAGGAACACCGCATCGGCCCAGACGGCAAAGCGACCTTTGCCATCGTGCAGGCGGAAGACGAGTTGGCCGCAGTCGGCATGGTGATCGGCGCGGCGTGGGCGGGCGCGCGAGCGATGACCGCAACCGCCGGACCGGGCATCTCGCTGATGGCCGAGTTCGCGGGACTCGCGTACTACGTCGAAGTTCCAGCAGTCATCTGGGACATTCAGCGCGTGGGCCCGTCAACCGGTCTACCGACTCGTACGGCGCAAGGCGACGTGCTCTCGGTCGCGTTTCTCAGCCACGGCGATACCAAGCACATCATGCTGTTTCCTTGTTCGGTCGGCGAGTGTTTCACGCTTGCGCAGGAGGCGTTCGATCTGGCCGAGCATTTCCAGACGCCCGTCTTCGTCATGTCAGACCTCGACCTGGGAATGAATAACTGGATGTCGGACCCGTTCCCTTATCCCGACAAGCCGATCGACCGCGGCAAAGTTTTGACGAAAGAAGATATTGCCAAGGCTGGCGGGTTTGCGCGCTACAAGGATGTCGATGGGGATGGCATCGGTTATCGTTCGCTGCCCGGCACCGATCATCCTGCTGCGGCGTATTTTGCGCGCGGCAGCGGACACAACGAGAAAGCGCAATATAGCGAGCGTCCCGACGATTTTGAGCGCAACATGGAACGCCTGAACAAGAAGTTTCAGACAGCACGGTCGTTTGTTCCGCGTCCGGAGCTGGCGGGCAGTGGCAATGCGAAGATTGGCATTGTGGCTTATGGAACCTCGCACTGGGCGATCATTGAGTCACGGGATCAACTGGCGAACGAGCACGGTGTAGAAACAGATTATCTGCGGGTGCGGTCGTATCCGTTTACGCGCGAGGTGCACGATTTCATTGCGCGCCACGAGCGCACGTATGTGGTCGAGCAAAACCGCGACGGGCAAATGGCCTCGCTGCTCAAGCTCGACATCAAGCCGGAATTGACGCCGCGTTTGCGGTCGATCTGCCACATCCACGGCCTGCCGCTCGACGCACGCTCCGTGACCGACGAACTTATTACGATGGAGGGAAAGTAACATGGGGACCACGACCAACACGCCGGCGCCAACTCCCGCGCCAGCTCCAAAAACCAATCGCATTGGGTTGCAGGTCATCGACTATCGCGGTGGTAGGACCACGCTGTGCGCGGGATGCGGGCATAACGCGATTTCCGAACGCATCATCGACGCGATGTATGAGATGGGCGTCTCGCCCGAACGCGTGGCCAAGCTCAGCGGGATCGGTTGTTCGTCGAAGAGCCCGGCTTATTTTATGAACCGGTCGCACAGCTTTAACTCAGTGCATGGACGGATGCCGTCGGTGGCGACGGGCGCGATGCTGGCGAACAGGAATTTGATTGCGCTCGGTGTAACCGGTGACGGCGATACCGTTTCGATTGGCGTCGGACAATTTATCCACCTGATGCGGCGCAACGTGCCGATCATTTACATCATTGAAGACAATGGCTGCTATGGCCTGACGAAAGGCCAGTTCTCCGCCACCGCCGATCTGGGATCGACGCTGAAGAGCGGCATCGCCAACGATCTGCCTCCGGTCGATACCTGCGCGCTGGCGATACAGTTGGGAGCTACGCTCGTGGGCCGGTCGTTTTCCGGCGACAAGAAACAGCTGCACACCATGCTGAAGGCGGCCATCGCGCACAACGGAACAGTGATGCTCGATGTGGTTTCTCCGTGCGTGACCTTCAACGACCACGAGGGCTCGACCAAGTCTTACAAATATGTGCAGGAGCACGAAGAGGAGTTGAACGAAGTTGGTTTTGTGCCGGTTTTTGAAGAAATCAACGTTGACTACGATCCGGGAACGACCTTTGAGATCACCATGCACGATGGATCGAGTCTTCGCTTGAGCAAGCTGGAGGCAGACTATGACCCGACCGACAGAATTCAGGCCGTGCGCCGGTTGATGGAAGCCCACGCGAAAGGTGAAGTGCTGACCGGCATGTTCTACGTCAATGCCAAAGCCCCAAGCTTCATCGATATGCTCAACCTGACCGATCAGCCGCTCGCAACCCTGCCCGAATCGTTGACCCGTCCCAGCAGGGAAGTGCTGGCAAAGTGCATGGAAGAGCTGCAGTAGGGTTCGCAGATCGTAGGTAATTGTTTAAGGGGCATGTGCAAAAGTGCTCAGCTATAGGACGTTGCGCCCTGTTAGCATGACTACATGAAAGACACATGAAGTCGCGCGAATAGGGAGGAAATATGAAATTGCTCGCCGCTTTGTTGCTCGTTTTATCGTCTTTGGGTACTGGCGCTTTTGCCCAAACTGAGATCGATCTTGGAACCGCTGACAAATTTGCTTTGCTGGGTGCCTCCGGCATCACCAACGTCAGCGCACATACCTTCGTCATTGGCGATGTAGGCAGTTCCCCGACACCTGCTGTAACTGGCCTCACGCAATCTCAGGTAAACGGTATCCTGTACCTCGATGCGAGCGCCGTGACGGCCCAGGCACAAACGGATCTGAGTACGGCATACACTGAAGCTATCAATGCGCCGTGTGGCACCGACCTTACGGGCACGGATCTAGGCGGATTGACGCTTGTACCCGGAGTCTATTGCTTTTCGTCTTCCGCCGGACTGACTGGCGCTCTGACGCTCGACGCTCAGGGAGATGTGAATGCGCAGTGGATTTTCCAGATGGGCAGCACTCTGACGACGGCCAGCGATTCCACAGTGTCCATAATTCTGAAGAAGAAGGACGGGCCCCAGCCGCTCTGGGAAAAAGGATTGGAAGGTTGCAACGTGTATTGGCAGGTCGGTTCCTCAGCGACGATTGGGATCGGCTCCATTTTCCGCGGAAAAATCCTGGCGCTTGCCAGCATCACGCTAAATGGCGGCACCTTTCACGGTAAAGCGCTAGCCAGTACTGGTGCGATCTCGATAGCCAGCCAGGAAACGGTTAACGGTCCGCCATGCGATGCACCTAAGATTTCAAGTCCTGTGCTGCCGTAGGGAGTTATCCGCCCATGGTTAGCACGACGCGAAAGCGGGCGCGTCCGCTAATCATCTGGTCGTAAGCTTCAGCAGCTTTTTCCAGAGGGAATTTCTCGATCATCGGACGAACTCCCGTGAGCGTGCTGAAGCGCATGGTGTCTTCAGAATCGGTGGCAATTCCGGAAGCCCACCCCTGCAGCGCCTTGCGGCCTCTGATTAATTGAATGGGCGTGACCGGGATGGGGTCCTGAGTAGCGCCTACAACGACCATCTCGCCATTGACAGAAAGTCCATCGAACAGCGCGGCCATCGATTTCGAATCGGGAGCGGTGGCGAGAATGATGCGAGCGCCTCCGAACTTCTGCAACTCCGCAACCGGATCGCCCGCGGCGGTGTCGACATAGTGCCACGCTCCCAGTTTGCGCGCCAGCGCTTCTTTGTCTTTGCCGCGCCCGATGGCGATTGTGCGGAAGCCCATTTGCCGCGCGTATTGAATCCCGAGATGGCCTAATCCTCCAATGCCTTGCACAGCGACCAGATCTCCGGCGCGCGCGCCGGAATTGCGCAGCGCATTGAAAACTGTGATGCCCGCGCAGAGCAGCGGCGCGGCATCTGCGGCAGCCAAATCGTCGGGGATGGCCGCCACGGCCTCGGCCGGCGAGATCATATATTCCTGGTAGCCGCCGTCGTGGGTGATGCCGGTAATCTTTTCGTTCTTGCAGTTGATGAAATCTCCGCGGCGGCAGGCTTCGCAGGTGAAATCGTGGCCGCCGTGCCATCCCACACCCACGCGCTGTCCGGGCTTCCAGTTGGTAACGTCAGCGCCGACGGCGTCGATGCGGCCGGCAATTTCGTGTCCGGGAACCCGCGGGTACTGGATCCCAGGCCAATAGCCCTCTTTCACCACCGCGTCGCTATGGCAGATGCCGCAAGCTTCAACTTTAATTCTGACTTGATTCCGGCCGGGCTCGGGAATGTTCCTCTCCACGAGCTCAAAATTCCCTCCGGCCTTGCTGACTTGGACGACTTTCATCTTAGGCATAGTTCTTTCCTCATGAATTCAGAAAAATAGAATTGACGACACGATAAAGGATGACGGAGCGATGGAAAACGACTCAGACCGAGCACGGTTCTCGATAGGAATGTGAACCCAGGTTTGCGCAATACCTAAAGTGAAAATCCCAAACTTTTTAGCTCAGTTTCGAAAACTCTGCGGTATTGTTCCTTTATGGAGGCTCTGGGATCGCCCGCGGCAATGATCGTTGCTCGGTTTCCACCGGCAGAAGTGGCGGCAAAGATTGCCGTCTCTCTGGGAATTGGTTTGCTGGTGGGGATTGAAAGGGAGTGGTCGAACAAGGACCTCGGTGCGCGCACGTTCGCCTTGACCGCGCTCTTGGGAACGACTGCCGCTCTTTTCGGGTCAGCGATGGTTATCGCGTCCATGGTGGGAGTATTTCTCATCGTGGTTGCCGCCAACGCCCGTGCTGTGCTGGTTGACCGGTCCCTGGAAGCGACCACGTCGACCGCATTGCTCGTGATTTTTGTTTTGGGAGCGCTCGCCGGTCAAGGTCACCTATTTACGCCAGTAGCAGCAGCCATCCTGATGACCATGTTACTAGCGTGGAAGGGAGAGTTGCGCCGGTTTGCAGGCGGATTGAAACCCGAGGAAATCAGGAGCGCGGTTCTCCTGGGATTGATCGGGCTCGTGGTCTATCCGATATTACCCAACCGGTTCATTGACAGATGGGAATTGATCAATCCGCGAGAAGCCTGGATAACGGTCATCATCATTGCAGGCATTGCGTTCGTGAACTACGTTCTGCTCAAGATGTACGGCACGCGAGGCATATACCTGAGCGGCTTTCTTGGAGGTTTTGTTAATAGCAGCGCCGCTGCACTGGAACTGGCTAGACCGGTTGGAGCCGGAAGTACCGCGTCCGGCGTTGCGCTTTCGGCCATGCTCCTCACGATCATTGCGATGTTTGTGCGGAACCTGGTTATTCTTGCGCTGCTGTCGCCGACGGCGGTAGCAACCGCAGCCGGGCCCCTGCTTGTCATGGCTGCAGTGGCCCTCGCATTTGTACGCCGCGCAAGCAAACACGATGAAGCTGGGCGCACGGAGCTTCACCTGGAGTTGCCCGTTTCTCTCAAACGTGTGTTGAGCTTCGCCGCACTTTTTTTGGTGATTCAAGTCCTCTGCACTTTAGGTCAGCGTTACTTGGGAAAGATCGGGTTTCTCGGGATAAGCGTGCTCGGCGGTTTAGTCAGCAGCGCAAGTACGTCCGCCGCCGCCGCGAACATGGTTGGCCATCGACAGATGCAGCCCGCACTGGCCTCCGAAGGCGTAGTGCTGGCATCGGTCGCCAGCGCTCTCATTAATCTCCCTATCCTTTATCGCAGCGTCAAAAATCCGGCGCTGTTGAAACGTTTGACGAGGTATACGGTGATCTTGGCGGCGATTGGTATTGCCGTGCTAGTACTGCAGGAATACATCCGAAGATAGAAAAGTAGGGGAAGCAATTCAAGCCACCTGGCCTCGACGCAGGCCATCAGACGAGCAGGTGCAGGTCACAACTACCTATTAGCGCTTGTTGACGGCCAACCAGGGCATCTCGCGGTAGGAATCCGCCACCACCCAGCCACACGTCGTCAGCGCCCAGGAGAGAACGGTCTCGCTCCACTGAAAAGCGGTCTTGGGGCCTGGCGCCGCCACGATGGGGACCCACACCAGCATCGTGAACATGCCCATCTGCAATGCTGAGAGCGCGGCCGCCAGCCGTGCATACACACCGATGATCACCGCCACGCCCGCCGCGATGAATGCACCGCCGGTGAAATACGCCCACGCCACGTGCCCCGGCAGCCAGCCAGGCACCAGCGGGGCCGTGTTTTGGAGATAGGTGAAATGGGCCACGCCGAACGGAATTAAAGCCAGCCCGTAGAAGACCCTCGCGATGCGCACCCCTGTGTCGCCGGTCCCGAAACTGAGGTGCCGTCTGTCCCAGTCGGTGGCGAACCAGGCATACAGTACCCAGGCGGCCGCCACTATCACCGCAGTCTGGCACCACGGCCAGTAAGCATCCACCGTGAACGTACGGAAGAAACTTGGCACTCTCAACACCGCCATCCAAAGCAGAAGAAAAACGAGCAGCACGCGGGCAGCCGGAGCCGCGACGCGCTGAAAGAGCAGGCCTATGCCAGATGCCAGGGAGATGATCGCGCAGAGATAGGCCAGCACTTCGCGTGCCGGTACAGTCTTCGGTACCGGCTGCCATATCGCGCTGAAATTGCCTGTCATCAGGCCGAGGATTCCAAGGCCGATCAGGGTCGCCGCAAAGACCGCATGACCCACGCTTGCGATGCGCATTGCCCTATCCTCCGATGGTGTTCAGGTTTATCGCAGCAGTACAGGCGTCCATTGTAGGTCAGATGCAATATTGGACCGGGAAATGCCGCAGCAGTTGCATGAAGCCGTCGTCGGCCCATTGTTGGCAAATCAGGCGACTCGGCTTAAGGTCAATAAAGCTTCAGATCAATAGGAGAGAGGGGATTTTGCTTCCGTCTGCGCTTGTAGATTACATTATTGAGAATGACTTTCTCCAATCTCGTTATTGCACTCGTGCTATTCGCCCTTCCTGCCTTCGCCCAGCATAGCCAATCTGCTAAGCCGCCGGACGATGCCAGCGCAACCCCTGCGGCGGCAAAATCCGGCGAATCGAAATCCGCTGAACCCAAGCCCGCCGAGCCAACCAAGAATCCTCTGCCCGCGGACAAGTCTGTGCCGCAGACGATCACGGTGAACGGCAAGACGCTTCACTACACCGCGACAGTCGGCACAATCACGCTGAAAAACAAGGACGACAAGCCCACTGGTGTGGTGATGTACACGGCATTCACGCTGGACTCACCAAAAAGCGACGATCCGAAAGGCAGGAACGGCGACAGCGGCTCGCACCGGCCAGTCACGTTCGCGCTCAATGGCGGGCCTGGGGCCTCGTCCGTCTATCTAAACCTGGGCGCGATTGGGCCGAAGCATATTGCGTTCGCGAATGAAGGCGACTCGCCTTCGGACCCGGCGACGCTGACGGACAATCCCGGCACATGGCTCGACTTTACGGACATCGTCTTTATCGATCCGATCGGCACGGGATTTTCGCGTTCTCTGGTGGACGAAGCGGAGACGAAGAAGCTTTTCTATGGTCCCAAGCCGGATATCGAGTATCTCTCGCTCGTGATCTACAAGTGGCTGGTGCAGAACGATCGCTTGCTGGACAAGAAGTATCTGGTAGGGGAGAGCTACGGCGGTTATCGCGGGCCACTGATCACGCACTATCTGCAATCAACGCTCGGCGTTGCTATGAATGGCCTGGTGCTGGTGAGTCCATATCTGAATCCGGAGGAAGGTGACGGCGACCTGTCGCCGATTCCCTGGCTGATCGACCTGCCGTCGATAACGGCCGCACATCTGGAGTCCGAAGGCAAGCTGACGGATGCGGCGATGCAGCAGGTGATCGCATACACCCGCGGAGACTACGCACAGGCTCTGCTCAAAGGCCGCAGCGACCCGGCTGCTAACGACGCGATGATTGCGCATGTTACCGAAATGACGGGGCTTGATCCGAAGTTCGTGAAGTTTGCCGGTGGCCGGCTGAACATTCGCGCCTATCTTCGCGAAGTGCACCGGACGCAGGGATTAATCGGCAGTGTCTACGACTCAAACGTGACCGCACCCGATCCGTTCCCCTATGCCCCGACGCAACAGGCCGGCGATCCGATTCTGGAGAGCATCATCGCCCCTACGACCACCGCCATGGTGGACTTCATCACGCGAACGGTTGGATGGAAAACTGATGCCCGCTATGAGGCCCTGTCGCGTGACGTCAACCGGCAATGGGATCGCAACGACGACCTGCGTGAGGGTGCGGTCAGAGACCTGCGCGAGTCGGTTGCTGCCGATCCCAAGCTGCGCGTGCTCATCGTGCATGGATGGAACGACCTCTCGTGCCCGTTCATGGGATCAGTACTCAGCGTAGACCAGATGCCGATCATGGGTGATGCGAACCGCGTACAGGTCCATGAGTTTCCCGGCGGGCACATGTTTTATACGCGTCCAGTAAATCAGGACGCGCTGCATAAGTTGGCCGAGACCATGGTGGCGACGCATTAACAGAAAAGTCTGGGTCGCAGTGGAGCAACCATGAAAACGGAATTGCTGCGATTCAACGGCGCTGTTGAGCGCGATCCTGCCATCGACGCCTGGATGAAAGACCATACCGGCTCATTGGGAGCCATCGCGCACCAGTGGTTTGAGGTGATGCGAAAATGTGGCGACGAAGTCCGGGAGCTTCTGCATGACGGCTGTCCGGTTGCATGTTTAGGAGATGCGCCCTTCGGCTACGTCAATATATTCACTTCGCACGTAAACGTAGGGTTCTTTCACGGCGCAGCGCTGCCGGATCCAGCACGTTTGTTGCAAGGTGCCGGCAAGTTCATGCGCCATGTGAAGCTGAAACCTGGGACGTCCGCAAACGCCGCGGCGCTAAACAGGCTCATCGTTGCGGCGTATGCGGATATAAAGGATCGTGTCGAGAACGGCTAGGTTCCCTGGCACTACGGCTGATAAATCTGCACGTCGTCGTAAACGATCTGGTCAAACGTGCCTCCGCCGAAGCAATACAGGCGTCCACCCGACTCTGCGGAAGCCGCGCTGATGTCAATACCCTCCGGCATAGCAGCAAGCGTCGTCCACGATTTCGTTTTTGGATTGTAGGACTCATTAATGGTGAGATTGCTTCCGTTGTTGCCGCCCGCAACGTACAACTCCCCCTTGATGACCGCGTAGCATCCCACCAAACGGGGCGTGGGGTCGGAGGGCAGGTCAGCCCACGTGTTCTTCTTGATGGTGTACCCCTCGCTTCCTTCGTAGCCCGAGTTGTTACCTCCATCCGCCGCCACGATTGTTGTGCCCAGCAGACCCACAGCCTCCCATCCAGTCGGGACTAACAATGGAGCTTCTTCGGTCCAGGTGTTAGTAGTGGTGTTGTAGCTGGCAACGTTGGTTAAGTAGCCACTGTCGTCCTGGCCGCCCATGACATAAATCACGTCTTTGTCGGCGACGGCGACGGCGGTCTCCTGGATGTAGGGCATGGGTGCCAATGTCGCCCAGGTGTCGGTGGCGGGATCGTAGGATTCGGTAAGGTTCAGCAGCTCGGAACCGTTGCTGCCCCCGAAGAGGTACAGGATTTTATTGACCAGGGCATAAGCTGGCCACGCGCGCGGGTTGGGGTCGGAAGTGCCGGTCGTCCACGTGTTCGTCTTGGTGTTGTAGATCTCGTTGAGACCGGTGATGTCGTTGACGTAGTAGCCGCCGATGACATAGATGTCTTTCCCGACCGCTCCGGCGGCAGCACCCATGCGGGCGGTAGGCATGGCAGTGCCGCTCGTCCACGTGTTGTGCGTGACCTCGGGACTCTGGGCCTTCATTTGCGATGCCGTCCCGACGAACAAAAGCGATACCAACAGCAAGCGAAACGTAGTCTTCATTGGTTTGCTCCTATACGAAGTGTTAATCGAGCAACGGCGGTTCCCCAGCCTTACGGCTGATAAACCTGCACGTCATTAATTACGGCTCCTCCATTCGATCCCCAGCCGCCGAAGCAGTAAAGCTGCTTCTTATACACTGCGGAAGCGGGGAAGATGGTGGATTGCGGGACAGAGGCGAGCGTCGTC
>Ga0182015_10001620_pt1 | contig 29183 bp, 22 predicted proteins | sample 712P3MmetaG_FD_120478 | JGI IMG/M metagenome (GOLD analysis project Ga0182015, IMG submission 120478) | Permafrost microbial communities from Stordalen Mire, Sweden - 712P3M metaG | ecosystem: Environmental > Terrestrial > Soil > Wetlands > Permafrost | place: Sweden: Stordalen | collected... | reverse complement strand
GGCTTCGACCCCGCCCGCCAGATCATCGAGAACCATCTAGATTGATAGCCGACAGATGCCTCGCGCTCCCCGCACCCGAAAGACCAAGCATCGCGGCAACGCTGCCGGGATGATCGAGTCGCGCGGGCGCACCGGCCGAAAGCCGAGCGCTGCGGAGAAGGGGAGTCCCGGCGGGCGCCGCCCGGGGTCCGCCGAGCCGCGCAAGAAGCGTTACGAGTCACCGCCCACCTGGAGGGGTTCGCTCTGGCGCGCTGCGATCGCCGCCGCCGTCGTCTACGCCGTCTCGACCCTGCTGCTCAAGCACACCACTGCGGCCAAGAACCTGGTGCTGATCCCCGTCGTCCTGTTGCTGTACATGCCGGTCATCTACTACACCGATCACTTCATGTACCGACGCAATCAGCGCAAGAACATCCCCCGCTGATGGTCCGGCTGGACGTCGCGAGCTTCACCGTCGGCCCCTTCCGCGAGAACTGCTACCTCGTCGGTCGTGCCGACGCCGGCGCCGCCGTGCTGGTCGATCCCGGCGACGAGGCCGAGCGGCTGATCGAGGAGATCGCGGCGCGGGGCGTCACGGTCGAAGCGATCCTGCTCACCCACACGCACATCGATCACATCGGGGCGGTCGCTGCGCTCGCCCATGCCACCGGCGCCCCGGTCCACTGCCCGACGCTGGAACACGAGATCCTCGCCGACATCGACGCCTCGGTCGCGTGGCTCGGACTCACCGGTTTCGAGAGCTACGACGCTGACGAGCTGCTCGGCGGCGGGGAGCACCTCGAGCTCGCGGGGCTCGAGATCGACGTGCTGTTCACCCCCGGGCACAGCCCGGGCCATTTGACCTACGCGCTGCCCGAGAGCGACACGCTGCTGGCCGGCGACGTGCTGTTCCGCGGCTCGGTCGGAAGGGTCGACCTGCCGGGTGGGGACGCCGCCACACTGCTGCAATCGATCGCGACGCTGTTCGACGCCTACCCCCCGCACACGTTGGTCCTGCCGGGCCACGGCCCGCAGACCTCGCTGCAGGAGGAGCGCCGCAGCAACCCGTTTCTGACCGAGCTCGCCGCCCGGTGAGCAAGCTCACAGCCCCGCGCGGGACGTTCGACATCCTTCCCGAGCAGGCGAGCGTACGCGCCGCACTCGAGCGCACTGCTTGCGAACTGCTCGAGTCAGCGGGTTACGGGCGGATCGAGACGCCGAGCTTCGAAGCCACGGAGCTGTTCGCGCGCGGCGTCGGCGAGGCGACGGACATCGTGCGCAAGGAGATGTACAGCTTCGATGACAAGGGCGGGCGCTCGCTGACGCTCCGACCCGAGGGCACCGCGCCGGTATGTCGGGCCTACGTCGAACACGGCATGCACAAGCTGCCCGCGCCCGTCCGCCTGTACTACCTCTCGAGCTTCTTCCGCGCCGAGCGCCCGCAGGCCGGGCGCCACCGCCAGTTCTGGCAGCTCGGCATCGAGGCGCTCGGCTCCGAGGACCCGGCGGTCGACGCCGAGACGATCGTCCTGCTTTCCACGATCCTCACGCGGCTCGGTGTCAGCGGCGCGCGGCTGCGACTCTCGAGCCTGGGAAGCCCGGGCACGCGCGCGCAGTACCGCGACGAGCTCACCGCATACCTGCGGACCAACGCGCAGCGGCTCGCGCCGGCGGTGCGCGAGCGCATCGAGCTGAACCCGCTGCGGGCGTTTGACTCCGATGACCCCGGCACCCGCGAGGTGATGGCGGGAGCTCCCCGCCTGCTCGACCGCCTCGAGCCGGCCGACTCGGAGCACTTCGCGAGCGTCCGCGAGTTGCTGGCTCGCGCGGGCGTCGCATACGAGATCGACCCGACGCTCGTGCGCGGCCTTGACTACTACACGCGCACCCTGTTCGAGTTCACCGACGACGCGCTCGGCGCGCAGTCCGGCGTCGCCGGCGGCGGGCGCTACGACGGATTGGTCGAGCAGCTCGGCGGCCCGCCGACGCCCGGGATCGGCTGGGCGGCGGGGATCGAGCGCATCATGCTGGCGTCCGGCGAGCATCGCCCAGCGCCGGCGACGGTGGACCTCTACGTCGCCTTCGAGGGCGCCCGCTCCCGCGCCGACGCCTTCGAGACCCTGACGGCGGCGCGCGAGGCCGGGCTGGCTGCCCAGATGGAGCTGGCCGGTCGCTCGCTGAAGGGCCAGCTGAAACAGGCGGAGCGGCTCGGCGCGCGGTTCTTCGCCGCCGTCGACGGAGAGTCGGTGCGACTGCGCGACCTGCGGGCCGGCACGGAGGAGACGTTGGAACGCGGCGTTCTCGTGGGTCGCCTGGTGGCCGCCTGATGCGCGTGCCGGCGGCGAACGAATACCGCGACCGCTGGTGCGGCGACCTGCGTGCCGACGATGCCGGGAGCGAGGTGCGCGTTGCGGGCTGGGTGCATCGCCGCCGAGACCACGGCGGGCTGATCTTCATCGACCTTCGCGACCGCTCAGGCCTGCTGCAGCTCGTCCTCCATCCCGACAGCGCGCCGGAGGCCCATGCGGCGGCGCACGACCTGCGCAGCGAGGCCGTGCTGAGCGTCGCGGGCGAGATCGTGCTGCGGCAGGGGACGACGGTCAACCCGGGGCTCGCGACCGGCGAGATCGAGCTGGCGGTCCGGGCGCTGGCCGTGCTCGCGACCTCGCCCACGCCGCCGTTCCCGCTCGATGAGGACGTCGGCGTGGACGAGACCCTGCGGCTGCGCCACCGCTCGCTGGACCTGCGCCGCGAGCCGATGCGCGACGCGATCGTGCTGCGTCACCGCGTGACGCGCACGATGCGCGAGGTGCTGGAGCGTCACGACTTCCTCGAGATCGAGACGCCGATCCTGACGGCGGCGACGCCCGAGGGGGCGCGCGACTTCCTCGTGCCCTCGCGCCTGCAGCGAGGCTCGTTCTACGCGCTGCCGCAATCGCCGCAGATCTTCAAGCAGCTGCTGATGATGGGGGGTCTGGAGCGCTACTTCCAGATCGCCCGCTGCTTCCGCGACGAGGACCAGCGGGCGGACCGCCAGCTCGAGTTCACGCAGCTCGACGTCGAGATGTCGTTCGTGACCGAGGAGGACGTGCTGAACCTCACCGAGGAGGTGATGAGCGAGGTCTTTGCGATCGGTGAGTTCGCGCTCGCGCCGCCGCCGTGGCCGCGCATGCCCTACGCCGAGGCGATCGCGCGATTCGGCTCCGACCGCCCCGACACGCGGTTTGGCCTCGAGCTGCACGACGTCGGCGAGCTGGTCCGCGGCTGCGAGTTCAAGGTCTTCTCCGCAGTGCTGGAGTCCGGCGGCGCCGTGCGCGCGCTCAACGCCGGTGCGCGCGAGCTCTCTCGCGCGGAGCAGGACGGCCTGAGCGAGTTCGTCCAGCGCTACGGAGCGAGGGCTGTCGCTCCGATCGTCGCCGGCGACGGCGGCTGGCGCGGCAACCTCGCGAAGTTCTTCAGCGCCGAGCAGATCGCAGCCGTCAACGCCGAGCTGGGAGCCGGGGAGGGCGACCTGCTGCTGTTCGTCGCCGACCGCCCGGCGGTCGCCGCGCAGGCGCTCGGCGCGCTGCGCCTGGAGCTGGCGGAGCGCTTCGGCCTGATCGACCACGCGCGCCACGACGTGCTGTGGGTGATCGAGTTCCCGATGTTCGACTACGACGACGAGGAGGGGCGCTGGAGCGCGATGCATCACCCCTTCACGGCGCCCGCTCCGCCTGAGGGTGAGAGTGAGCTTGATTTCTCGAACCCCGGTGCGCTGCGCTCGCGGGCCTACGATCTCGTCGTGGACGGCTCCGAGCTCGGCGGCGGCTCGATCCGCACGCACACCCCGGAGATCCAGCAGCTCGTGTTCGAGGCGATCGGGCTGAACGCGGAGGAGGCGCGGGCCCGCTTCGGCTTCCTGCTCGACGCGCTGCGCTACGGCGCACCGCCGCACGGGGGAATCGCGCTCGGACTTGACCGGATCGTTGCGATGATGGCCGGGCGCGAGTCGATCCGCGACGTGATCGCCTTTCCCAAGACGGCGAGCGGATCCGATCCGCTGAGCGGCGCACCGGCGCCGGTTGACCCTCGCGTGCTGCGCGAGCTCGGCCTGCGCACCGCCTGATCGCTGTTCGGGTCGGCGCATGCGCCGACCCGCGAGACGGCGCATGCGCCGTCTCGCCGGGGGGTGCATGCACCCCCCGGAACGGCCCTGGACCGGCTCTCAGCCGCCGCCGAGCTCGACCGCCTTCACGACGAGCAGCACGACCGACACGACCAGGTAGGCGCGCAGGCCGAGCATCGCGGCCTTCTTGCCACTCGACCAGACCGCGGGCTCGAGGAAGGTGAGCTGGGGCATCGTCCACTGCATCTTGGGCACGGTGGGTGCCTCGTCGATCACGGTCACATCGCCGGAGGCGCGGGAGCCGTGGAAGATCCAGCCCGCGAACGCGACCAGCGCGGCGGCGAACGCGGCGCCGCCAATCAGCGCGAACTGCGTGACGTTGATCTTCGGGAAGACGGTGGTCGCCATGAGGATCAGCGACAGGAGCACCAGCACCGCCACGATCAGTGTGGCGAGCACGTTCAGCCAGGTCGGGTTGCGCCACGGACCGAGGACGGCACGGTCGTTGCACAGCAGCAGCAGAAAGACGGTGGCGCTTGGCAGCAGCACGCCGGCGAGCGCCTGTACCGAGGTCGTGATCACGCCGAGCGGCGCTCCGGGGATCAGCACGATCGCGGCCGCACCGGCGATCAGGCCGGCGAAGATCATGTAGAAGGACTTCGCGTCGCCGAAGCTGCGGTGAAGCGAGCTCTTGGTCCCGAACATGTCGCCGAAGGCGTAGCTCGTCGAGAGCGTCAGGGCGGCTGCCCCGATCAGCGACGCGTTCAGGAGCACCAGCGCGTAGAACGCTCCGGCGAGCGATCCGAGCGTCTGCTTCAGGCCTTCCGCGGTGCCGCCCGCGTTGGTGAAGCGGCCGAAGAGCGGCGTGCCCTTCTGGAAGGCGAAGGCGGAGACGGCGACCAGTGCGGCCGCCCCGATCACGACGACGACGGCGCCGATCCACGTGTCGAGGCGCTCGTAGTTGATCCAGCGTGGCGTGATCCGCTTGTCGATCACGTTGGACTGCTGGAAGAACAGCTGCCAGGGGGCGACGGTGGTGCCGACGATCGCGATGATCAGCAGCACAGAGGTGGAGTTCGCGCCGCCGGCGATCCCCGGGACGAAGAAGTTGTGGGCGATCGGTCCGATCTTCGGGTGAGACATGAAGAACAGCGGGATCGTCAGCAGGTTCGCGAACACGAACACGAACATCACGCGCTCCCAGCGGCGGAAGCTGCCGCTGGCGGTGATCGCGACGAGCAGCGCGGCGGCGATCGGCACCGAGATGTAGTCCGAAACGCCGAAGTAGCCGAGCGCGAGGCTGACGCCGATGAACTCGGTGACGATCGTGAGGAAGTTCAACAGGAACAGGTCGCCGACCGAGAACCAGCCCCAGAAGCGTCCGAAGCGCTCGTTGATCAGGCGGGCATGGCCCACGCCGGTGACCGCGCCCAGGCGGACGACCATCTCCTGGTTGACGATCAGCACCGGGATCAGCAGCAGCAGCACCCAGAGCAGGCTCGTGCCGTAGTTCTGGCCGGCCTGGGAGTAGGTGGCGACACCGCCGGCGTCGTTGTCGCCGACCATCACGATCAACCCCGGACCAACGATCGCCAGCAACGCCAGCGCCCGCGCCCGCCAGCTCCGCCGCGCGCCCGTGTCGTGCTGCCCGATCGTCCCGAAGGCGCCCTGGATGTCGCCGATGTGGGCGCTGTCCAGCACCGCGCGCTCGCGCTCGGGCGTTGCCGTCATCCTGGTCACCTCCTTTCGGGATCGCCACCGTGGGTCGCGGGGCGGGCGCCGGGGAGGTCACTCAGCCGGATGTCAGGTGATGACTCCAGTGAGGACGCCGCAGCGCAGCGCCACGCGACCGCTACTTCGCGGTGGATCGCTGTCTTCGTATCTGCTGGGGTCGTCCACGTGTGAAGGTCCTGTAAATCGCCCGATCCGGACAGCCAGGAGTCTACTCGCGGGCCAGCCCGTAGCGCCGCCGCCACTGCTCCGGCAGGGTGAGCTCGAGGATGTCGTCAACCGAGACGACGCCGATCGGGCGCCCTTCGGAGTCGACGACCGGCAGGGCGATCAGGTTGTAGTCGGTCATCAGCCGCGCGACCTCCGGGATCTCGGCCTCGGCGCCGACCGACGGTGCGCTCGAGTCCGCCAGCGAATCGAGTGTCTGCTCGGGCGCCGCCCGCAGCAGCTGCCCTGCGGTGACGACCGCGCTGAGCGCGCCGTCGGCGTCGGTCAGCAGGATCGCGTGGAGGCCGTCCGAGGCCACGTCGAGCCCGCGGGCGGCGGTGATCGCCGCCGCCACGGTTGCGTCGCGGGGAACGGCGACGAAATCGGGGCTCATCACGCCGCCGGCGGTGGAGGGGTTGTAGCCGAGCAGGCCCTTGATCTTGCGCTGCTTGGCGAGCGGCATCAGATCGAGCACCGGCAGGCGGCGCTCCTGTTTGATCTCGAGCAGCAGGTCGGCCGCGTCGTCGCTCGCCATGCGCGCGAGCACTGCCGCGACCTCGCGGTCGGAGCGCTGATCGAGGAACTCGAGCTGATGCTCGTCGTCGAGCTCCTCGAACACGTCCGCCTCGAGCTCCTTGTCCTGCCCGACGGCCTCCAGGATCTCCTCGCCCTCCTCGTGGCTGGCGGCCTCGACCAGGTCGGCGATCTGGGCCGGGTGCAGCGCGGCGATCCGCCGGTGGGCGAGGCGCAGGCGCGAGGTCGGCACATGCCCGACGAACGGCTCGAGCTCCGGCCAGGGGACGAAGCCGGGATGAGCTCCCTGCTCGCCGCGCAGACCGTGCGGCAGCAGCCGGCGGACGCGTGCGCCAAGGCTTGGATCGATGCCGGCCACGCGCCAGGCGCCGTCCTGATAGGTCAGTTCGACTTCGCCGGCGCGCACCAGGCGCGCCGTGTTGACGTTGATCAGGCTGCGCCCGAGCAGGTCCGAGCGCAGCAGGATCTCGCCGGGGCGCCGCTCGAACTGGGCGAGGTTCAGCTTCGTCGTGGAGGTGTGGGCGCCACCGGGCTCGATCCGTGCGATGGCGTTGGCCGGGACGAACAGCAGCCGGCCGCCGATCGCCGCGCGTAGCCCGATCACCGGTGGCAGCGGGTCCGCGAGGTCCAGGCGCGCCACCACGTCATCCACGCGGCCGAGCCGTTCGCCGGCCGAGTCGAGCAGCGGGCTCCCCGCAAGCGAGGAGAGGTGGAGAACGCCGTCAGGCATCGCCGTGTTCCACAGAGTAGTGGGTCGCGGGGTCGAACTCGTGTCGATCCGGGCTAATGCCGGCGGCCGGGCTGCCGACGGTTGAAGAGATGAGATCGTGGTGCAATCACCGCAGGCGTCTCCCGCTTTCAGTCGCGGCCGTCCTGGCCGCCGGCGCGATCCTCGGCGGCTGCGGCACGCCGGCGGTGATCAAGCCGTCGGCCACGCCGCTCCCGGGCCTGCAGAACGACATCCATGCGGCGCAGAGCGCTGTCTCAAAGGCCGAGGCGCAGGCACAGAGCGACGCCTCGACGAGCGTCTCGAGTCCCTAGCCGCTTTCGGACCGCGCGGCGGCGGCCATGCCGCCGTACCGCGTCCGGCCTCGGCGCACTCGCCCTTTTTGCGGCGAGCGGCGCGCGCCGGCGCCGGCGCCACTAGCGCTTCGGTGAGGCGATCGTGAAGAGCAGCAGGGAGGGCGCTGAGGGCTTGCCGCTGAGGCCTGTTGCACGCAGCACCACTGTGTAGGTGGCGGGGGAAAGCCGGCCGCGCGACGTCAGGCCCGAGAAGGTGAGCGTGTCGGCGCCGGCCGGCGCCTTGTCGATCAGCGTGCCGGCTGAGAGGCCGCGCGTGCAGCTTCGCGCGTGCGGGCGTGCGCGCGCGGGCGGGACACAGCGTCCGCCGGCGACGCGGCCGCTGGCGAGCTGGGTGAAGGTGAGCTTCAGCGTCGCGGCCTGGTCGAGCGAGAACGAGAACGTCGTGCCGAGCGGCAGGCGCGTTGTGGCGTCGGTGCGCTCGAGCCACTTCGTCGCCGACTGCTGGAGACTGGAGATCGTCGGATGCGCGGCGACGACGGTGTAGCCCGCGGTGAGCGTCGAGCTGCGGCCGCGGCTGTCGGTGGCCGAGACCGTGAAGCTGTGCCGGCCGGGCGTGGACGTGTTGATGGCCGCCGCCGCCGCGACGGGCGCGGCGCAGCTGACGATCGTCGCGGGGGCCGTGGCCGTGCAGCTGAACCGCGCTTTGACGACGTGGCCCTCGCTGTAGAGCGCGCCGGAAGCCGGCTCGCGGATCGCGATCGCCGGCCCGCCGGCGATCGCCGACGAGGTGACCGGGAGCACGGTGTAGCTGACGGTCGTGGTGGTAGAGACGCCGTTGGCGTCGGTCGCCGTGACCGGGAACTCGTGGACGCCGAGCGCGGAGGTGTCGATCGCGGTCCCGCTCGCCGCGGGTCCGCTGCAGCTCGTCGGGCCGGCCCCGAAGGCGGAGCAGGTGTAGGACGCGACCACCGGCTGGCCCTGGTTGTAGGCCGCGCCGGACGCCGGCGAGGCGATCTGCTCCGTCGGGCTGTAGGTGAACGTGTCCGCCGCGCTCGTCGTGCTCGGTCCGGCGAGATCCGTGAGCGTGACGTTCACCGATCCGCTGCCGGGTGGCACCGTCGCGACGAGTTGCGTGGGTCCCAGGTCCTCGACCCTCGTCGCGGCGACATTGCCGAAGAAGACGGCGGTGTAGCGCGTGAAGCCGCTGCCGCTGATCGTGACGCTGGAGCCCGGCGCCGCCTCGCTCACGGCGAGGCCGGTCAGCGTCGGCGCCGCCCCGATCGGCGTCGCGTTCGCGGTGCACAGCTGCGACACCAGTCCCGGCGAGGATCCGTCCGTGGCGATCGGCGTCCCCAGGCCGCTGACCATGTCGTAGCCGGGCGTCGCCGGATAGGCGCCCCCCGGGTATGCGCCGTAGGGGTTGGTGCCGGCGAAATAGCCGCTGTTGTCGCCCACGGTGACGTCGTTGAAGGCGTCGGCGTGCTCGTCGCCGGCGGCGATCTCGTAGAGCAGCGGGTTGAGGAAGCCCAGACGCGACGACTCGCTGGCCGGCGAGGCGCAACCGGGCAAGCCGCTTGCGTCGGCCAGCGCGACGAGCGCCGCCCACACGGGCGCGGCGGTGCTCGTTCCCCCGAAGGCGGTCCAGGCCCCTTCGTAGAAGGTCACGTAACCCGTCTCGGTGGACCCGTTCAGGGACACGTCAGGGACCTCGCGGCAGTATCCGCCGGTGTCATTCGGGCTGGCCGCGCACGGGCTGGCGCTCGAGTAGCTGTTGAACACTCCGGGCACGCCCGCGTCCGCCTGGTAGGCGGGCATCGACCACAGCGTCGAGATGCCGCCGCCGCTCGCGCCCCAGTAGAGGTGATCCCAGGCGGTTTCGACCGGGGGCGGGCCGATTGCGAGGAGGTTCGTCGCTCCGACGCCGGTCGCATACTGCTGGCTGGCCGGGTCATCGACGGAAAGCTTCGGGGCGTTGGCGTCGCCGCTCTGCTCCGGGATGTTCGTGAGGTTGTCGTTCCACTCGCTGGCGCAGCCCTCGGCGCCACGGTCGCCCGAGGATGCGATGAAGCTCTGCCCCTGGATCGCGGCCTCCGTCAGCAGGTTCGCCTCGATCTGCGAGAAGGTGGGGTCCTCCAGCTCGCACAGGCCCCAAGAGTCGTTGATCACCTGAGCCTGGTCCTTCGCGAGGATCGCAGCCAGCGTGTCGTAGCCGCCCTGGCCCGTGTTCGGTCCCTCGAAGACCTCGATGTGCGCCTGCGGCGCGATCCCGATCGCATTCTCGATGTCGACAGCCGACTCGGCGGTCGGCGTTGCGGGCGTGGTCGCCCCGCCGTCGACCAGCGGCTCGACGGTGACCTGCGCGTCGGTGCCGTAGCACGCCTGGAAGGCGGCGAGGTCGGTCTGCTCGACGCTCGTGCTCGCGTAGGGGTCCAGTTCGAACATCGCGATGGAGACGCCCTGCCCGAAGTCGCCGTTTGCATACAGGTCGTCCATGCCGTAGGCCGTGGCGATCTGGTCGATCGTGAAGAAGCGCGGGTTGGCGGTCTCGACGGCGGTTGCCTGCGGGCACGGCGTCGGGCCACCGCTGGAGTCGGCGGCGTGCGCAAGGGGTCTGCGCGCCGCGTGCGCCGGCGCTTTCAACGCCGGCGCCACGAGGCCCTCCGGCACCGCTGCCGGCACGTTGCTCAGGCCAAGGACGTCGGCGACGACGCCGCCCAGCGCGGCGGGCACGCGTGGTGGCGCCGTATTGGCGTAGAGCTGAAGGCCCGAGCGCACGCGATAGCGCTGCAGGCTCACGTCGAACGCTCGCGAAGTCACCGAGGCGCTGCCGGAGACCGCGAGCGAAAGCCCGTCCGGCGCGAGCCCGCCGGCGTGCAAACCCTCGCCTTCGAGTGTCCGCCGCAGCGTGTCGACGCCGGCCGGCGAGGCGCCAAAGCGTGCGGCGAACTGGTGCACGCTCAGGTAGTGATGAAAGGAGGGCGAGGCCGGGTCGGACACCGCTGCTGCGAGCGCCGCGAGGCCCACCGGGTCTCGCGAACGAAGCACGAGCGTCAGCTTCAGGCGGCTTTTCGGCGCCAGCCCGCCGATCGGCGTGGCGGCGGCCAGCGCCACCGGCGCCGCGCCGACCGCGACGCTCACCGGCGTCCCGCTCGCGCCGGCGCTGACGGCGAGGGCGATCAGCGCCAGTGGCACTGCGAGCCCGGCGCGGCGAAAGCCGCGGAGAACGCGGCCGTTTGTGCTGCTCGATTGGCGGCCCATCAGTTCAAGATACGGCTCGGACGGGGAGACGCAAGGGGGAAAACGTCGCCATACTCGTTTTATGTCCCTCCGCGAGCACCTGGAACGCCCGAACGGACGAGGCGAGCTACCCGAAGGAGGGTACACCGGCGCTGCCGGAGGCGCGGCGTGCGGCGACCTGGTTCGAATCACCCTCGCGCTCGAGCGCGAGACCGTCTCGGCAGCCGGCTTTGACGCACACGGCTGCGGCAGCGCGATCGCCGCGGGGAGCGCGGCGGTGGGCCTCGTGGCGCGCCGGCCGCTGTTGGAAGCAGCGCGGATCGGCCCCGAGGAGATCGCGCGCGAGCTGGGCGGACTGTCGCCCGCGAAGCGCCACGCGGCGGAGCTGGCCGCGGATGCGCTGCACCGCGCCCTCGGTGCCGCCGCGCGCGCGCAGGCAGCGCTCGCCCCGGCGCCCGGGCGGCTGCTGGTCGCGATGAGCGGCGGCGTGGACAGCGCGGTGGTGGCGGTGCTCGCGGGCTCGCGCGCGGTGGCGGTGACGCTCGAGCTGTGGGCCGACCCCGACAATGACGGGGAGCGCAGCTGCTGCTCGCCTCAGGCGGTTCGCGGCGCGAGGGCGCTCGCGCACCGCCTCGGCCTGCCGCACCTCTCGCTCGACCTGCGCGCGGAGTTTCGCGCCGGCGTTGTCGAGCCCTGGCTCGCCCAGCACGCGGGCGGCGAGACGCCCAACCCGTGCGTGCGCTGCAACGGCGAGGTGCGCCTGGAGGAGATGCTCGACCTCGCCGACCGTCTCGGCGCCGACGCGCTCCTCACCGGCCATTACGCGCGCACGCAGGACGGTCTGCTGCGCGTCGCGGCGGACGCCGAGAAGGACCAGTCCTACATGCTCGCCGCGCTCTCGCCGGCTGCGCTGGCGCGGCTGCGCTTCCCGCTGGGAGAGCTGGCGAAGCCGGCAGTGCGCGAGCTTGCGCGACGCCTGGGACTGCCGGTCGCCGAGAAGCCCGACTCCCAGGACCTCTGCTTCCTCGCCGGGACGGCGCGCGACGCCTTCCTGGCGCGCCACGGAGCACTCGGCGAGCGCCCCGGCGAGGTCCGCGACTCCAGCGGGAGGACGCTCGGCACCCACCGCGGCGCTCATCGCTACACGGTCGGGCAGCGGCGGGGCCTTGGCATCGGCGGTGGCACGCCCCTCTATGTGCTGGCGACCGACCCCGATGAGCGCACCGTCACGGTCGGCGCGCGGGCGCAGCTCGCGACGCACACGGTCACGCTTCGCGACACGGTTCTGCACCGTCCCCGCTTCGACCGCGTCCGGCTGCGCTACCGCCAGCTGCCGCTGGCGTGCTCTCCGCGCCAGACCGACGGCGGCCTGGAACTCTCGCTCTCGACACCCGCCTACGGGGTCGCTCCGGGACAGCTCGCCTGCCTGATGGACGGCGAGCTGATCGTGGGCCACGCGACGATCGCGCGGGCCCGCCGCGAGCGCTGAGCGCCGCGGCGGTACTGCGCCCGCCGCCGAGGCCCGCGCGAAGCGCTTCGACGACGCCCCGCGTCGGTAATCTCGCGATCATGACCTCGGACGAGATCCGCGAGCGCTACCTGGCGTTCTTCGCCGACCGCGGCCACCTGCGGGTGCCCAGCGCATCACTGGTACCGGCGTCCAACGACCCTTCGGCGCTGTTCACCGTTGCCGGGATGCACCCGCTGAAGCCCTACTTCCTCGGCCAGGAGCGCCCGCCTGCGCTGCGCCTGACGAGCTGTCAGAAGGTCTTCCGCACCGTCGATCTCGACATCGTCGGGACCACCGCACGGCACCTGACGTTCTTCGAGATGCTCGGGAACTTCTCACTCGGCGACTACTTCAAGACCGAGGCGGTCGAGTTCGCCTGGGAGCTCTCGCGCGAGGGCTACGGCTTCGCCGCGCAGGACATCTGGATCACCGTGTTCGAAGGCGACGACGCCCTTGGCCTGGGACCGGACGAGGAGGCGATCGAGGCCTGGCTGGCCGTCGGGGTGCCGCGCGAGCGCATTGTGGCTTGCCCGCGCAGCGAGAACTTCTGGCAGGCCGGGCCGACCGGGCCGTGCGGTCCGTGCTCCGAGCTGTATCTCGATCGCGGCCTGCAGTTCGGCAGCGCCGACGATCTTCCCGGGGGAGAGAACGCGCGCTTCCTGGAGTACTGGAACCTCGTCTTCATGCAGTACGACCAGCAGCCACCGGACACGCTGACGCCGCTGCCGGCGCGAAACATCGACACCGGCCTCGGCCTCAATCGGATGGCGGCGATCCTCCAGGACGTCCCGTCGGTGTTCGAGACCGACCAGTTCAGGCCGCTGATCGAGTTCGGCGAGACGCTCTCGGGACGCCGCTACGGCAGCGACGAGACCGTCGATCGCAGCCTGCGTGTGCTGGCGGACCACGCGCGCGGGATGACGTTCCTGGTCGCCGACGGCGTCGTGCCCTCGAACACCGAGCGCGGATACGTGCTACGGCGCGTGATGCGCCGCGCCGTTCTGCACGGGCGCTCGCTCGGCTTCGAGCCGGGGTTCCTCGTGCGCTACGGCGAGCTCGTGCGCGAGCTGATGGGTTCCGCATACCCGGAGCTCCACGCCCATCGCGAGCAGATCGACGTCTGGCTCGCCGCCGAGGAGGAGCACTTCGGGCACACGCTCGAGCAGGGGCTCGTCGTGCTGAACGAGCTGTTCGATCGCGCGCGCGAGGGCGAGCGGACCCTGGCCGGGGAGGACGCGTTCCGCCTGCACGACACCTTCGGCTTCCCGATCGAGCTCACCCGCGAGCTCGCCTCGGACGCCGGCCTCGGCGTCGATCAGCCCGGCTTTGATGCGCTGATGGCCGATCAGCGCCGGCGCAGCCGGATCGGCGAGGGCGGCGGGGAGCAGACGCTCGCAGGGCGCGAGCGGGCGAGCGCGTTCGCCGGTGCGGCAGGTTTCACGACTCGCTTCGTTGGCTACGAGACGACAGAGCAGGCGACCACCGTCGGCGCGATCGAGCGCAGCGACGGCCGGGTGCTGGTCAAGCTCGCTGACTCCCCGTTCTACGCCGCCGGCGGCGGCCAGATCTCCGACGTCGGCGTGATCGAGTGCGCCGACGGCGACTGCCGCGCGCATGTCGCGGAGGTCGTGCGGCTCGGCGAGGACCAGGCGATCTACGCCGTGCTCGATGAGGGCGAGCTGCACGAGGGCGAGCGCGTGACCGCGCGGGTGGACCGCCTGACGCGCCACGCGGTGGAGTGCAATCACACCGCGACGCATCTGCTGCACGCGGCGCTGCGGCGGCGGCTCGGCAGCCACGTGCGTCAGGCCGGCTCCTATGTCGGCCCCGACAAGCTGCGTTTCGACTTCAGTCACGGGCAGGCGATGGCGGCCGGCGAGCTGCGCGACGTTGAGGACCAGATCAACACCTGGATCGTCGAGAACCATCCCGTGCGACCGATCACCACGACACTCGACGAGGCGCGCGCGCTGGGCGCGATGGCGCTCTTCGGTGAGAAGTACGGCGAGGTGGTGAGGATGGTGGAGGTGGGGGACGGTGAGTTCTCGCGCGAGCTGTGCGGCGGCACGCACGTGCGCTCGACCGCGGAGATCGGCGTGGTCCGCCTGCTTGCGGAGACCTCGAGTGCCGCCAACGTGCGGCGGATCGAAGCACTCAGCGGGCCCGCTGCGATCGAGGCGCTGCGCGAGCGCGACCGGGCGCTCGGCGAGATTGCGGGCGCGCTGCGGACGACGCCGGAGCAGGCGCCGGCGGTCGTGGCCGCCCATGAGGCGCAGCGGCGCGAGTTGGAACGAGCCGCACGTGCGGCCGAGGCCGACAACGCGACCGCGTCCGAGCAGGCGGGCTCGGTGGAGATGATCGGGGACGTGCCGTTTGCCACGGCCGACGTCGGACCGCTTGACGCGCCGCTGCTTCCCGACATCGCCGACCGCATCCAGGGAAAGCTCGACCGCGACGGCGTCGTGGTGGTCGCGGGCGGCACCAACGCCGTCGTGCGAGTCGCGGCGGCGTTGGCCGAGCGCGTCGACGCGAACGAGATCCGCGTCGCGTTCTCAGCCCAGTTCGGCGGCGGCGGGGGCGGGCGGGCGACGCTCGCGCGCGCGGGCGGCGGGGATCCCGAGAAGACCGAGCGAGCGTTCGCGGCCGCAAGGGCGGCGCTCGAGCGCATCGTCGCGGGCGCGTGAGGGTCCTGGCGCTCGACTACGGCAGCGCGCGCTGCGGCGTCGCCGTATGCGACCCGACGGAGACGATCGTGACGCCGCTGGAAGCCGTTCCGGGGGCCGGCACCCGCGCCGGGATCGGCGCGCTTGCGGCGCTGGTGGCGCAGCGCGAGGCGACCTGCGTGCTCGTGGGCCTGCCGCTGTCCCTGAGCGGCGCGGAGACCGCCCAGACCGCCGAGACGCGGGCATTTGCCCGGCGCCTGGCGGCGCGCCTGGGCGAGCAGGTTCCGGTGCTTCTGCACGACGAGCGCCTGACCACGCGCCTCGCCCAGCGTGACCCCTCGACGATCACGAGCGAGGACTCCCGGGCCGCCGCTCACCTGCTGGAGGATTGGCTCGCGCGGCGCGCGGCGGCCCCAGCGCCCTCGGCCGGACGTGCGTCGAGCGGGTAGGCTGCGGGCAGGCGAACGCGGCCCAAGCGTCCCGCCGGCGAGATGAGCGAACGCAACGACGACCCTGAGCCGCCCCGCGAGGAGCGCGACAGCGGCAGTGTGCGACCACCGGCGCCACGTCGCCGCCACGCGCCCTCGCGCTACCGCCGACGGCGCGCGCTCGCCCTGCTCGGGCTCATCATCGTGGCAGCCGCCGCATGGTTCCTGATCGAGCTGTTCCAGCCGTTTGCGGGCCCCGGGACCGGCGTCGTCACGGTCAACATCCGCGCCGGTGCCAGCGCCAGTCAGATCGGCGACGAACTCGCCGCCCGCGGGGTTGTCTCCTCCTCGTTCTTCTTCAGCCTGCGGGCCCGCCTGGACGGTGACGGCCCGAAGCTGCGCCATGGCGTCGTCACGCTGCGTCACGGCATGAGCTACGCGGCCGCGCTGTCGGTCCTGACCACGGCCCCCGCGCTCAGGCAGCTCGAGGTATCGATCCCGGAGGGCTACACGCGCCGCCAGATCGCCTCCGTCGCCAGCACCGACGGGCTGAGCGGCAGCTATCTGGTCGCTTCGCGTCCGGCCAACGCCGGGCTTGACCCTCGCAGCTATGGTGCACCGGCGTCCGTGGACACGCTGGAGGGCTTCCTGTTCCCGGCGACCTACTTCAGCTTCGCCCACGAGAACGTCGCGCACCTCGTCGCCCAGCAGATCACAGCCTTTCACCAGAACTTCGACTCACTGGACTTCGCACGCGCCAGAGCGGCGGGCCTGACGCGCTACGACGTGCTGATAATCGCCTCGATGGTGGAGCGCGAGGCGCAGGTGCCCAGCGACCGGCCGCTCGTCGCGGCCGTGATCTACAACCGCCTGCACGACGGTATGACGCTGGGCATCGATGCGACGCTGCGCTACTACCTGGGCGACTACGACCATCCGCTGACGGCCTCACAACTCGCGCTCGACACGCCTTACAACACGCGCCTGCACGCCGGCCTGCCGCCCACGCCGATCAGCAATCCGGGGCTCGCGTCGATGATCGCCGCGACGCACCCGGCGGCGGTCTCCTACCTGTACTACGTGGACGCCCCGAACACCTGTGGCAAGCTCGCGTTCGCCACCACCTACGCGAAGTTCGAAATCGACGTGGCGGCCTACAACGTGGCGCGCAACGCGGCGGGCGGGCGCGCGCCGACGAAATGTCCGTGAGCGGGTCCCCGGCGCCGGCGCCCGGTCGCCTGGGGGTGCTCGGCTGGCCGGTCTCCCACAGCCGCTCGCCGCAGATGCACCGCGCCGCCTTCGCGGCGCTCGCCCTGCGCGGCTGGAGCTACCAGCGGCTAGCGGCGCCGCCAGGCCTCTTCGAGGAGATCGTGCCGGCGCTGCCCGGCGCCGGGTTCGTCGGCGCGAACGTGACCCTCCCGCACAAGCACGCGGCGCTCGCGCTCGCCGACAGCGCCAGCCCCAGCGCGCGTGAGATCGGGGCGGCGAACACGTTGAGCTTCCTGCCTGACGGGACGATTGCGGCCGAGAACACCGACGCCCCGGGCCTGCTGCTCGCGATCGGAAGCTCGGTGGCGGGGTGCACCGCTGTCGTGCTCGGCGCCGGGGGGACAGCGCGCGCGGCGGTCTGGGCGCTGCGCGGCGCGGGCGCCTCGGTCGCGGTGTGGAACCGTGACGCGGAGCGTGCACGCCGGCTTGCCGCGGACCTCGATGTCGCCGCGGTCGAGCGTCCACGCCCCGCCGACCTGCTGGTCAACGCGACTACCGTCGGTATGGACGAACGTAGAAGTCTCGAAGAAGTGCTAATCACGCTTGCGCTTGATTCCGATGTAGTGGCCAGCTATGAGCAGGTCATCGATTTCGCCTATTCCGGGAGCCAGACCGCGTTGTTGACCGCGGCCCGCCAGTTGGGCGTCCCGACCGTCGACGGACTTGACATTCTCGCCGCGCAGGGCGGCCTCTCCTTCGAGCTGTGGACCGGGCGGCGAGCCCCGCTTGAGGCGATGCGCTCGGCTGCCGAAGTTGGCTGATATGGCCACCGAGTCCGCCGCGCATCTGCGTGCCGTTCCCGCCCAGGAGAAGACTTCGGGTTTCGTCGGAGCCAACGGCGTACGCCCTCCGAGCCGCCGCGGGGGTGCCCCGCGCTCACTGACGGAGGTCATCGTCGAGCTCGGCCTGTGCTCGCGCGCGCTGGTGCTCGAAGCGATCGAGGTCGCCGCCGCGAACGGCACCACCGCCGACAGCGTGCTGCTCGAACGCAGCGCGATCAGCCCTGAGGGCCTTGCCGTCGCGCTCGCCGAGCGCCACGGGCTCGACTACGTGGACCTGAGCGTCTTCAACGTCGACATGGCCGCCGCGAACCTGGTCAGCGCCCAGGTCGCGAAGCGCCACGACGCGCTGCCGATCGCGACCGCCGGGGACCGTGCGCTGCTTGTGGCGATGTCGGACCCCGCGAACGTGCACGCCGTCGACGACATCGCGATTCTCACCGGCTACCAGATCCGTGTCGCGGTCACCACCAGCGAGGACCTCTCCAACGTGATCGCGCGGCTCGCTCGTCTCGGCGATGTCGTCCGCGAGAGCGAGGACAGCAACCAGGAGGCGACCGTCGTCGAGTTGCACGACACGGCGGACGACGCGCCGGTCGTCCGCTTGGTGCACCAGCTCGTCGGCCAGGCCGTCGAGCAGGGCGCCTCGGACCTGCATCTGACGCCCGACGGGGAGGAGCTGCGCGTGCGCTTCCGCGTCGACGGCGTGCTGCGCGACGTCACGATGGTGGCGCGACGGCTGGCGGCCGGCGTCGTCTCCCGGATGAAGATCATGGCCGAGCTGGACATCGCCGAGCGCCGCGTGCCCCAGGACGGCCGCGTCGGCCTGACGGTCGACGGGCACCGCGTGGACCTGCGCGTCGTGACGGTCCCGACGGTTCGCGGCGAGGGCATCGTGATGCGCATCCTCGACAAGGATGCGGTCGTGATGGACCTTGCGGAGCTCGGGATGTCCGAGCCCGTGCTGGCGCGCTTTCGCCGCTCCTTCACGCATTCGCACGGCGCGGTGCTGGTGACGGGCCCGACGGGTTCGGGCAAGTCGACCACGCTCTACGCGACGCTGCAGCACGTCAACACCCCCGACAAGCACATCATCACGGTCGAGGACCCGGTCGAGTACCAGATCGACGGGATCACCCAGATTCAGGTCAACGCGCGGGCGGGAATGCAGTTCTCGACCGGTCTGCGGGCGATCGTGCGCGCCGATCCGGACGTGATCATGGTCGGCGAGATCCGCGACCGCGAAACCGCGCAGATCTCGATCGAGGCGGCGCTGACGGGCCACCTGGTGCTCACCACGCTGCACACCAACGACGCGGCGACGTCGATCACGCGCCTGATCGAGATGGGAATCGAGCCGTTCCTGGTCGCATCCGCGCTCGACTCCGTCGTCGCCCAGCGCCTGGTCCGCGTGCTCTGCCCCCACTGCAAGCGGCGCGTGATCCTGCCGCAGGCGACGCTGCGCGAGTACGGCTATTCGGCCTCCTTCGACGTCGAGGGCTACGAGCCGGTCGGCTGCAAGCACTGCGGTGGCCTGGGCTACCGTGGACGCACCGGGATCTACGAGGTGATGACGATCAGCCCGGAGATCCGCGCGCTCGCGCTGGAGCGCCGCTCGTCGGACGAGATCCTCGAGATGGCGGTCCTGCAGGGCATGCACCGCCTGAAGGACGACGGCCTGGACAAGGTCAAGCAGGGCCGCACATCGATGGCCGAGATCGCCCGTGTCGTCAACGCCGGAGGCGAATCGGAGTGAGCAGCGCGCCGAGGCCCGCCGCAAGGCGGGTGTCGGCGAAAGCATTTGGTTCAGTCAATCCGCCCTGCTGCCGATAGGAGCCTGAGAAAGCCCGTGTCGATCGAGTACTCAGAAATACTGCTCGAGGTCGTTGACCGCAACGCGTCCGACCTCCACCTGACCGCCGGAGCGCCGCCGACGCTGCGCCAGCGCGGACGGCTGGTCGGACTGGACAACTACCCCAAGCTGACGCCCGAGGACACGCGCGAGTTCATCTACTCGATCCTCACGACCGAGCAGCGCCGCCGCCTGGAGACCGATCTCCAGCTCGACTTCGCCTACGTCGTGCCGGGTCGTGCCCGCTTCCGTGTCAACGCCTACTTCCAGCGCAGCGCCGTCGCGGCGGCGTTCCGCCTGATCCCATCCCACATCGTCCCGATCGACAAGCTAGGCCTGCCGCCCGTCGTGCACGAGCTGGCCCGGCGCCCGCGCGGCATCGTGCTGGTGACCGGCCCGACGGGCTCTGGCAAGTCGACGTCGCTGGCGGCGATGATCGATGAGATCAACCAGACGCGCGACGAGCACATCATCACGATCGAGGACCCGATCGAGTTCGTTCACGCCCACAAGCGCTGCATCATCAACCAGCGCGAGCTTGGTAACGACGCGACGAGCTTCGCCGCGGCGCTGAAGGCGGCGCTGCGCGAGGACCCCGACGTGATCCTGGTCGGCGAAATGCGCGACCTCGACACGATCAGCACGGCGCTGACCGCCGCCGAGACCGGCCACCTCGTGTTCGCGACCCTGCACACCCAGGATGCCCCGCAGACCATCGACCGCATCATCGACGTCTTCCCGCCCTCTCAGCAGGCGCAGATCCGCGTCCAGCTGTCGGTCTCCCTGCAGGGCGTCATCACCCAGCAGCTGCTCCCCACCTCGGACGGCGCCGGGCGCGTCGCTGCGTGCGAGGTGCTCGTGCCGACTTCGGCCGTTCGCAACCTTATCCGCGAGGGCAAGATCCACCAGATTCCGTCCGTCATCCAGACCGGTGCCGCCCAGGGCATGCAGTCGATGGACGCCGCGCTGGCGACGCTGGTGCGAGCGGGAAGCATCACGCACGAGCTCGCGCTGTCGCGATCCTCGGCCCCCGACGAGCTCCGCCGTCTGCTCGGCGGCGTGGCGCTGGTCGCGTGAGCACCTACGTCTTCAAGGCGATGGACGTCGCCGGCGCGCCGCTGCGCGGCCAGGTCGACGCCGAGAGCAAGCAGGCCGTATCCGACCAGCTGCGCGCGCGCGGCCTGGTGATCCTCGAGATCGCCGAGAAACATTCCTCGCGCGAGATCAACGTCGCGCTGTTCGAGCGGATCACGCTCAGCGATCTCGCGATCTTCTCGCGCCAGCTGGCGACGATGGTGTCCTCGGGCATGACGATCCTGCGGGCGCTCTTCGTGCTCGAGGAGCAGACCGAGACCAAGAAGCTCAAGACCGTGATCGTCGACGTGCGCAAGGACGTCGAGGCCGGTCTGTCCTTCAGCGTCGCGCTCGCCCGCCATCCGAAGGTCTTCAGCCCGCTCTTCATCGCGATGATCCGCGCCGGCGAGATCGGCGGCGTGCTCGAGGACTCGCTCGTGCGCATCGCCGACCAACTCGAGAAGGAGGACAACCTCCGGCGCCAGGTGCGCTCGGCGATGATCTATCCCGCGGTCGTGCTCACGGTCGCACTGGTCGTGATGATCGTGCTCGTCGTCTACATCGTGCCCGTCTTCGCCGGCGTGCTGCAGCAGTTCGCCAGCACGCCCTCGGGCGAGCAGCTTCCAGCGATGACCCAGGTCACCGTCGACGTCTCACACGCGGTCACCGGCTCGTGGTACATCTTCATCGCCGGCGCGGGCCTGCTCGCCTTCAGCTTCCGCCGCTGGAAGACCTCCGAGACCGGCCGTCCGCAGTGGGACGCGATTCGCCTGAAGTTCCCGTTCAAGATCGGCGACATCGTCCAGAAGATCTCGATCGCCCGCTGGGCCCGCACCTTCTCCGCCCTTACGGCGGCGGGCGTGCCGCTGCTGGAGGCGCTCGACATCACCGGCCGCAGCGCCGGCAACGCCGTGGTCGCGCGCGTGATGAACGACGTGATCGACTCGGTCAAGCGCGGCGGCACGATCTCCGAGCCGCTGAAGGAGAGCCACGTGTTCCCGACGATGGTCAGCCACATGGTGGCCGTCGGCGAGTCCACCGGCGAGCTGGACTGGATGCTCTCGAAGATCGCCGACTTCTACGAGGAGCGCGTCGCCGCAGCGGTCAAGGCGCTCACCTCGATCATCGAGCCCGTGATGATCGTCTTCATCGGCGGCATGGTCGGATTCATCGTGATCGCGATGTACCTGCCACTGTTCAAGGTCTACAACGAGGTTCAATAAAAGCTGTCGGCTTTCGCCGGTCAGCTTGGCCGTGACCTTCGTGTGTTCAGTGCGCGCGCCTCATGGTTTCGTGGCGTGTGTGTTTCAGAAACGTCTTATTGTCCGGTGATCGCCAGGCGGCCGTCGGCTCCGACGCTGAGCGTGCGCTCGCCCTGGAGCAGCGCCAGCAGCTCGCCGCCGACGAGCTCGCGGCGCCAGCCGGTGAGTGTGCGGACGTCCGGCTCGCGGTGGCCGCTGCGCGCGCAGCCGACGATTGCGGAGAGGTCGGCGCGTGCGGCGACCAGCTCGTAGGCGAGGCCGGCCTCGAGCGCGCGCGCGCGCACGAGGGCCTCGGCGAGCGCGATCTGTGGCCCGTCGAAGGGGCTCGAGGCTTCCCGGCGCTCGGCCTCGACGGGGATCGGGTCGTGCGCGCTGCCCGCGACGATCGCCGCCAGCAGGTCGTTGCCGCGGCGGCGCAGGCTGCCGGGGTTGACGCCTCGCACCGCTTCGAGCTCCTCCAGCGTGCGCGGCGCGCGCTTGGCCAGCTCGACCAGCGCAGCGTCGTTGAGCACGGTCGAGACGGGCCGGTCCTGGTGCTCGGCGAGCCCCTCGCGCCAGGCGACCAGTTCGTGGGCGATCGCGCGGGCGCCGGGGGTCAGCGAGTTGACGCGCGGCAGGCGGCCGAAGACGACGTCGACGTCGCGCGCATCGCTGACGCCCTCGAGGTACCGGCACTCCTCGAGCGCCCAGCCGAGCCGCTGCTCGCCCGCCAGGCGTGCGGCGAGCTCGGAGGCGAGGTCCAGCAGGTGCAGCACGTCCTCGCGCGCGTAGGCAAGCTGCTCGGCGTCGAGCGGCCGGCGGTCCCAGCGCGTGTAGCTGGCGGTCTTCTGCACGCGCACGCCGAGCACCTCGCGCAGCAGCGTGTCGTAGCCGGCCTGCGCCGACAGGCCGGCGAAGCCGGCCGCGATCTGCGTGTCGAAGATGCGCGTGACCTCGGTCTTCGCGCAGCGTCGCAGCAGCGCGATGTCCTGGCGGCCGGCGTGGACGACGATCTCGATCCCGGGGTCGGCGAGCAGCTGCGCGAGCGGCTGCAGGTCGGTCTGCTCGTCCAGCGCGTCGAGCACCACGACCTCGAGACCCTCGTCGTCTGCGACCACGGCCTGGATCACGCACAGCAGCGTGCGGTAGCGGCCCTCGCCGACGAATTCGGTGTCGATCCCGAAGCGCTGCGCGGCGCGCGCGCGCGCCCAGAAGGCGCTGAGCGGCATCAGTCCCGCGCCTGGCGCAGGGTCAGGCGGAAGGTCGCCCCCGGAGGCGGCCCGTCGAGGAGCTCGAGGCTGCCGTCCATCCGCTCGGCCAGCTCCGAGCCGATCGCCAGGCCGAGCCCGAACCCGCCCTCGTCGCTGCGGCCGCTGCCACGCTGAAAGCGTTCGAAGATCAGCTCGCGCTCCTGCGTGCGCACGCCCGGCCCCTCGTCGGAGACCTCGATCGACGGCCGCTGGCCGGAGGCGACGGCGATCCGGATCATCGAATGGGGCGGGGCGACCCGCAGCGCGTTGTCGAGCAGGATGCGCACGATGCGGGCGACGCTACCAGGGTCGGCCTGAGCCCACGCCTGGCCGGCGACCTCGTCGAGCGCGAGCGCGACGGCGCCCTCGCGCGCGCGCGCGTCGAATTCGGCCGCGACCGCTCGGGCCGTCTCCCCGAGCTCGACCGGCTCGCTGCGCAGCTCGAGCGCCGCGTCGAGGCGGCTGAGGTCGAGCAGGTCCGACGCCAGGCCGCCGAGCCGGCGCGATTGCTGCTGCGCCCGGGCGACGCGCTCGCGCGCGTCGACGAGGTCGATCGGATCGCGCGTGAGGTCGTCGGCCAGCAGCTCGAGCATGCCGTCAAGCGACGTCAGCGGCGTGCGCAGCTCGTGCGATGCGGTCGCGACGAAGGCGCGCCGAGCGTCCTCCTGCTGGCGCAGGCGTGCGTGCATCGTGGCGAACGCGCGGGCCAGCTCGCCGATCTCGTCGGTCACCATCTCGTGGGGCACGACCAGCGTTCCGAGGTCGCGCTCGTCGAGGCTGCGGCTGGCATCCTGGAGCAGGCGCAGGCGGCGCAGCAGGCGCGAGGAGAGCGCGATGCCGAGCAGCAGCGCCACGGCGAGCCCGACCAGCGCCGCGTCGACGAAGGCCGAGCGCACGACGCTGTCCGCCTGGCCGACGTAGTCGACGGACTTGAGCATCTCGAGCACGTAGAGCGAGCCCTTCCTGGTCGAGCCGGCCGGCCCCTGGGCGCGGTAGCGGGACGCGATGTCCAGGAGGCCGCCGGCCTGCGAGTGCACCGGCGATCCGCCGGCCGCGAAGGCCATCCTCGCCAGGCCCGGCCTGATCGCGGCGTCGCGGTGAGGGTCGGTCTTGACGAACTTGTAGAGCCCGTCGGCGCGACGAGCCCAGACGACGAGCGTGACGAGGTGGTTGGCGTCGTCGATCCGGTCCGCCTGCTGGTCCACCCGGACCCTGTACGGCAAGGCGTTGGCTGCGACCAGCGGGATCACGCCGAGCTGGGTCTTGGCGCCGCTGAGGACCGCCTCGGTGAGCTTCAGGCTGTTCGTCTTCAACTGCGACTCAAGCGGCGCGAGCAGCGTGAACGCCGCGGTCGCGAGCGTCGCGATCGCCGTCAGCAGCAGCGCTCCGAGCAGACGTGGCCGCAGGCCGAACCGGACCCGCGGGCGAAAGCCGGCGGACTCGCTAGCCCTCCGCAAAGCGGTATCCGGCGCCGCGGACGGTGACGATCAGGCGCGGCTCCTCCGGCGTGGTCTCGAGCTTCTCGCGCAGGTGGCGGATGTGCACGTCAATCGCGCGCGGGTCGCGGTAGGCGGAGTCCCCCCAGATCGCGCGCAGCAGCTCCTGTCGGTTGAAGAGCCGGCCGGGCTCGGCCATCAGGCAGGCGAGCAGCTCGAACTCCGAGAAGGTGAGTCGGACCGGCTCGCCGGCCAGGGTCACCTCGCGCTGCGCGCGGTCGAGTGTCACCGGGCCGGCGCTGAGGCGCTCGCCGCCCAGCGAGCGCGGGGCGGAGCGGCGCAGCACCGCGCGGATGCGGCTGCGCAGCTCGGCGAGCCCGAACGGCTTCGTCACGTAGTCGTCGGCGCCCGCCTCCAGCCCCTGCACGGCGTCGGCCTCGCTGTCGAGCGCCGTGAGCATGATGATCGGGACCACGTTGCGCCGGGCGCGCAACGTGCGGCAGACGTCGTAGCCGTTTGGCCCGGGGCCGAGCGCGACGTCCAGCAGCACGACGTCGAAGCTCGACTCGCCCGCGAGCTCGATCGCCGCGTTGCCGTCCGCGACGGCCTGCACGCGATGGCCCTCGCGCTCGAAGGAGTGTGTCAGCGTCTCGCGCAGGGAGCCCTCATCGTCGACGACGAGGATCGACAGGCTGGGCGAGGGTTTCTCGGCGTTCACGTCGGTGACGCTAGCGCGTTCGCAGGAGGTAGAGCACGTGGCTGTGGGGAAGGCCGGCCCGCCGGGAGACGTCGATCCCGTGTGTTCGCACCCAGGCGGCGCCCGGCGAGCAGGCCGGGCTCGTGGATTGATCGCGCGGGTCACAGCCGCCGTCGAGCAGCGCGAAGCGCAACTGGCCGTCGGCGACCAGGGCCCGCAGCCGCGGAATCGCCAGCAGCTCGTGGCTGTCGTAGGAGGTGAGCGAGAGGATCGCCCGGCGGTCGTGGAGGATCAGCGCGCCGACCTCGGTAGGATCCGCCGCGGCGAACTCGTAGCGGGTGTGCGCGCCGCCGTGGGCGCGGATGTAGCGGCTGATCGCGTCGACCGTGCCCGACCCCATCGCGCCCGTGCGCCCGCTGTCGAACTCGGCGTTGTGGATCTCGCTCGCGTCCACCTGCAGCGGCAGCGCCAGGGTCGCGAGGCCGAGGCCGAGCGCCACCATCGCGACGCGCGCGTGCTCGCGGCGCACGAACAGCGCTGCCGCCGCGATGATCGCGCCGATCGCGGTCAGCTGCCAGGCGGCGGCTGAGGCGCCGAGCAGGTAGCGGCCGTAGAGCGCCAGCGCCAGCGCGGCGACGAGCGTGAACAGCCGCTGCCACAGCCCGTCGCGCAGCGCCCAGGCGACGCCGATCCCGGCGACCGCGGCGACCGCCGGCGTGAAGCCCTCGGTGTAGCGCGGGTGGAGCCTCGCCATCACGCTGTAGAGCACGACGCCGATCACCAGCCACAGCAGCAGCGAGGCCGCGAACGCTCCCTCCACGCCGCTGTCCGGCCCCCGCGCGCGCACGATCGTCCAGATCAGCGCGGGCACTCCGAGCGCGAGCGCCGCCAGCAGCATGAAGCCGAGCCGCAGCCCCGACAGCGGGCCGTCGTGGTCAAACAGGCGCAGCAGCGCCGGCGGCCCGATCGGGACGGCCGAGCGGGCGACCTCGCTGTTGTTGGCCGGGTGCAGCGCGCTCGCCGGCAGCTGCGCGTTCAGCGCCGACTGCGTCTCCGCGCCCGCGATGCGGTCCCAGCCGTTGAACACGAAGGTCGCGTTCCAGGCGCTGCCGTTGGTCGATCCGATCGCGTAGGGCCGGTCGGAGGCGGGGAAGAGGAGCGTCATCGTCAGCCACGACAGCGAGACGGCGACGAACACGACGGCGCTGAGCGCGAGCCGCACCAGGCGCCTTTCGCGACACACGAGAAATCCAAACAGGATCAGGGCCGGGAGGCCCACGATCCCCTCAAAAAGCTTGACGTTGAAGGCCAGGCCCATCGCCGCGGCCGCGAGGTAGCACCAGCGCGATCTGCCGTCGGCGGCGAAGCGCACCAACAGCCACAGTGCGATCACGCTCAGCAGCATCGCGGCGGCGTCGACGGTGTCGCTGCGGGCCGTCAGGAGCGCGATCGGGAGCGTTGCGAGGGCCAGCGCCGACGCCACGCCGGCGCCGGCGCCCAGCACGCGGCGGACAGCGTCGTAGAGCACCGCGACGGCGGCCGTTCCTGCCAGCGCGGAGGGGAGCTTGAGCGTGAATGAGCCGAAGCCGAACAGCTGCGTGCTGAGCACCTGCAACCAGAGGTCCATCGGCGGCTTGTCGATCGCGAGGCTGCCGCCCGGCTCGTAGGCCCCGAGCAGGAAGTTGTGCAGCGAGAGCGGCATGCTGAGCACGGAGGCGTCGTAGAAGGGGTCCGACGGCACCTTCGCCAGCGACCACAGCCGCAGCGCGCCGGCGAGCACCACGACCAGCGCGACCAGCGCAAGCTCCGCCGGGCGACGGCGGGTGCCCGGCGGCGCAGCTGTCGCTCCCACGGCCACGAGGAGCGCGATGATCGCATCCCGCTCCCCGAGATGCGCTCGCGGCGCGCCAACCACTAGGCTCGCGCGCGTGAGCGAGGAAGCCGGGCAACCCACTGCACCGCAGAGCTGCAGCGCCTGTCGCGGTACCGGCACGGTGATTTCGAACCTGGGTGGCGAGCCCCATCAGCTTCCCTGCCCCTGGTGCGACGGTCGTGGCGTCGCGCTGGTGGGTCACGACGCTCAGGCGCACTGGCGCGAGCAACCGCCCCCCGCGCGCGCCTGAGCGCGCAGCGCGCGCGGGTCAGCGGGCGCGGGAGCCGGCGGTCCGCGGGGCGTGAATTCCGCCGCCCAGCTTTTCGTCGATGCTCTCAAGGTTCGCAGCTTGAGGGCCGATATGGCGGGTAAGGAAGGCCAGCACCGAATGGTGACTGTAGTTCGTGTGTGGCGCTGGCGCCGAAATACACCACTCGAATCCAGGAGGATTCAATGCTGTCCAAGCTGCGCCAGCGCGCAAAGGATGAACGAGGGTTTACCCTCATCGAACTACTCGTCGTGATCCTGATCATCGGCATCCTCGCCGCGATCGCGATCCCGTCGTTCCTCAACCAGAAGGGCAAGGCCTCGGACGCCGCGGCGAAGGAGCTCGCGCACACCGCCCAGGTCACGATCGAGACGTGTGCAACCGACTACAACGGCCTGTACACGAGCTGCAACACGCCGACGATCCTCGCCGGCTACGAGGCCACGATCCAGACCTCGGCCGGCAACGGCAACGCATGGCTGAGCGGCGTGACCACGCCCGCCGGCGGCGGTTACACCGTGACGACGACCTCGACGACGGGTGACACCTACAGCATCACCCGCTCGGCCGCTGGTCAGCTGACCAGGACGTGTACCGACGCCGCCGGCCAGACGGCCTGCGTCGCCCCCGCGGACACCTGGTAGCAACAGCTTCACAGCAGCGATCGATCCCTGGCGGGGCGGCCAATCGGCCGCCCCGCCATTTTTTTGCCCGCGGTCAACGTGGGCGCCGCGTCTGCCGATAACGATTCCGTGAGCGTGCTTGCCGCAGAGGTCATCTTCGCCGCGATGTTCGGAGCCGTGCTCGGCTCCTTTCTCAACGTCGTCGTCTACCGCCTGCCGCGCGGCGAGTCGCTCGTCACGCCGGGGTCGCATTGCCCGAGCTGCAGCGCTGCGGTGAAGCCCTACGACAACGTGCCGGTGCTGGCATGGGTCTGGTTGCACGGGCGCTGCCGCGCCTGCCGCGCCGCGATCTCGCCGCGCTACCCGCTCGTCGAGGCCGCCACGGGCGCGCTGCTCGCCGGCGTGGTGCTGACGCAGTCGAGCGCGGTCGGGCTCGCCCTCGGCGTCCTGACCGTGCTCGTCCTGGTTCCGGTCGCGCTGATCGACCTCGACCACCATCTGATCCCCAACCGCATCACCGGCCCGGCGGCGATCCTCGCGATCGTGCTCGGCACCGCGCTGGACCCCTCCGGCGAGCCGGCACGCCTGATCGCGGGGGCGGCTGCCGGCGCATTCTTCCTGCTCGCGGCCTTCGTCTCTCCGCGTGGCATGGGAATGGGCGATGTGAAGCTCGTCGCGGTGATGGGGCTGCTGCTCGGCGACGCCGTCGCGCCGGCGCTGCTGATCGCCCTGCTCGCGGGCATCGCGATGGGCCTGGTGGTAGTGGCGCGCCGCGAGCCGGGCGAGCGCCGCGGCGTCGGCGTGCCGTTCGGACCGGCGCTCGCGTTCGGCGGCCTCGTCGCTCTGTCCGCGGGCCACGCAATCATCGCTGCGTACCTGCATCTCCTGGGCTGAATTTCCTAATGGCCTCTGGCCCAATGGTCGATGAGGTCAGTGGGCTCACCGGCATCCGCCGCTGAGGGCCCCGGCACCCAAGATCATGTTCGACTTTCTCAAACAGCCGATTTCGCTCAAGCAGCCCGTGTCGCTGCGGAGGCGCTCGAGCGACGTGGCGCCGACGCCGATCAAGCTCGCGCAGCCCAGGCGGCGCGGCTCGCATCGCCGGCACACCCAGAACCTCGTCGGGCTCGAGATCGAGCCCGGCCAGCTCGTCGCCGTTCAGAGCCGACTCGACGGCCACGTGATCGTCGAGCGCGCCGCGGGACGACCGATCCCGCCGAGCCTGCTGCGCGACGGCGAGGTCACCGACGTGGCGGCGCTCAGCGAGGCGCTGTCGGATCTCTTTGACGGCAGCGGCCTGGACCGCCGCGTGCGGATCGGCATCGCCAACCAGCGCATCGTGATGCGCCAGATCGAGCTGCCCGCGATCACCGATCCCAAGGAGCTCGAGAGCGCCGTCCACTT
>Ga0182015_10001619_pt1 | contig 29192 bp, 30 predicted proteins | sample 712P3MmetaG_FD_120478 | JGI IMG/M metagenome (GOLD analysis project Ga0182015, IMG submission 120478) | Permafrost microbial communities from Stordalen Mire, Sweden - 712P3M metaG | ecosystem: Environmental > Terrestrial > Soil > Wetlands > Permafrost | place: Sweden: Stordalen | collected... | reverse complement strand
GGGCGCGCGAGGACGATATTGCCCACGACTCCTACCGGCCCGGCGGAACCCACGGACTGAAGGCCGGATTGGATGCGCAGGGCAAGCTGGTGGCCTGGAAGCAACATCTGATTACCTACGGCGATGGGAAGCGCATTGTGTCGGGCGGCGGCATTGGCGCTGACGAATTTCCCTCCGGGTATGCGCCAAATTATGGGCTCTACACAACGGCGATGCCGCTTATCTTGCGCTGTGGCCCGTTGCGCGCGCCGGGCGGCAATGCTTATGCGTGGGTGGGGCAGTCGTTCCTTGACGAGCTGGCAGCCGCGGCGGGACGCGATCCGCTGGAATTTCAACTGGAGATTCTCTCCAGCACTCCGATACCCATCCCCGGTCAGGAGAACCAGCCCAAGGGACCTCGGGACCTGAATCCCGAGCGGCTTGCGGGAGTGTTGAAGCTAGTGGCGGAGAAGGCTGGGTGGGCCAAAAGCAAGAAGGGCACGCCGGGACGGGGCTTTGGTATTGCCGCCTACTTTTGCCATCAGGGCTACTTTGCCGAGGTGGCGGACGTGAGCGTGGACAAGAGCAACAAAGTGACGGTGAACCACGTTTGGGCCGCAGGAGACGTGGGCAATGTGATCATCAATCCGCAAGCGGCCGAGAGCATGGGCTATGGAGGAGTGGTGGACGGCCTGAGCCAGATGGCGCAGGAGATCACGCTGGAAGAGGGCGCGGTGCAGCAGACCAACTTCCACCAGCATCCGTTGATGCGTATGAGGCAGGTACCTCCGATCGAGGTGTACTGGCGGAAGACGGACTTTTCTCCGACCGGGCTGGGCGAGCCGACGCTGCCGCCGATTTTGCCGGCGGTGAGCAACGCGATCTTCGCGGCTACGGGGAAGCGGATTCGGACGTTGCCGATGCAGAAGAGCGGGTTTAGCTGGGCTTGAGTTGATCCCAGGCCTCAGAAGCGAGACCCTTCGACAGGTTCAGGACAGGCTCTGGGGCACCGTCTGGACAGCGAGTCAACGGAATTGTAGTCTTGCGACAAATTAGTTCTGTCCTTAGCAGGCAAACAGAGAAGCCAGCCTTTCGGGGCTGGCTTCTCTGTTTATGGGTCGATTTGATGGCAAAGCGGCGCAGGAATTGGTTGAAAAGCTTCCGCGCCCTGCCGGAGCGCTACGCTGGGTATAGCGGCGAGTGAAATGTCGGAGATCGAGTTGGCTGTTTGGTTTCGAGGTTACATGCGTCCTATTTGAGTAGACGCAAACCATGGAAAACTTGTGCTTCGAAAACCAGGTGGCAATCAAATGGGCGCGCGTCTATTTGCTACTGAAAGAAACCGGTCGAGTGGCCATATGAGGCTCAAGTCATGAGAAGGAGCGTACTGGGCTCCGCCAGACAATGACGGAATGAAATTGGGTTTCCAGTTCATGAGGAGGCTTGACGTTCTCAACATCTGACCTCTTGACCTGCGTTGTAGGCCAATGCCAATGTCGATCCAGAAGCGCGCACACGCAAAGCCCGAGCTTTGAATGGCGCACCAGATCCCGGAGCGCCTCGGAGCCGGGATCTGGTACCCACACCGGGGTCAGATCTGCCGATCGATGACTGCGCGCCAGCTTCAAGGCATCCCGCCGATCCGTCTTCACCCGATCGCCGGCCTTGACCGGAACCAGCGTCGGCGCGATGACCTCGCATTCGACTCCCAGTTCCGTCAACTGCCAGTAGAGAACGTAGCCTGTCGGACCTGCCTCATAACAGGCACGCAAATGCTTCACGGGCCCCAGCTTCTTTATCAGCTTGCGTATCGGTTCCGCACGATTGGCTATCGTGCCCAGGCTGCGCACTTCGCCATCTGGTTCTGCAGCCGCTATCGTTATCGTCTCGGCATGGACATCCAAACCCAAAAATCGTACCTTTTCCTTCATGACCGGCATCCTCTCCGCTTGTGGCTCTGAACTGTGTTTCTGTCTGAATCACAGCCTAGCCCACGGTTAGCGCATTGGTGTCGGTCACTCCATCTTGACTAAATGGACCTTCATGTCAACATGGTGTTAGCATCAACTTTTCTGGTTTCCGATTGCCAGCTTCCCAAGCGTTCTCCCACTTTTCCTTGTCTGCGGATCAGAAGTCCGTAATGACATTGCGGACCCGGTCCAGGTGCATTGAAATCCGTTGACGAGTTCCGCCCTTAAATGCTCAACGGTCGACTGTCTGGGAAAGCCTGCCTGTCGGAGAATGCACGGTTTCTTCGATGAGGGAACTGGGTCGGCAACTGCGGACACATTTACCTTTATCGATACTGGCTGGAGCGCTATGAATTTTGAAAGCGACGCCTTCATCAGCTACGCGCACCTCGACAACGTTGAATTGATCGAAGGCCAGAAGGGTTGGGTTACCAACCTGCATCGCGCTCTTGAAGTGCGTGTCGCCCAGTTGCTCGGCAAGCAGCCGCAGATCTGGCGCGATCCAAAGCTTACGGGCAACGATCGTTTTGCCGAGACGCTGGTCGAGAAGCTTGCCCACGTGGCTGTCTTGATCACCGTGGTGTCGCCGCGTTATGTCAAGTCGGATTGGGCGCTGAAGGAGCTGGACGCGTTCTCACAGGCTGCTCAAGGCCAGGGCGGTCTCCGTTGTGAGGACAAGCTTCGCATCTTCAAGGTGCTCAAGACGCCGGTTCCAATTGATAAGCACCCTGAAGAGTTGCAGTCTGTCCTGGGCTATGAATTCTTCAAGACTGACCCCGATTCCGGCAGAATCCGTGAGCTGAATGAGATCTTCGGACCGGAAGCGCAGCGCGATTTCTGGTTGAAACTGGACGACCTGGCGCACGACATTTGCAACCTTTTGGAAAAGCTCGATCATCCGGAGGCGTTGCTCACTTCCCAGGCCACTGGCCAGGGAGTCTTTCTGGCCGAGACCACGAGCGATTTGAGCGAGCAGCGCGATACCTTGCGAAGGGACTTGCATGAGCATGGTTACCTTGTATATCCGATGCGCCCGTTGCCTCACGAGGCCTCAGAACTAAGAGCCGCGGTAAGCGATGATCTGGGAAAGAGCCGGCTATCCGTGATGCTCGTGGGCAAAAACCAAAGCTCGGTTCCCGAAGGCAGCAAAGAATCGCTGTTGGAGATTCAGAACCAGTTAACCATCGAGAGGGCCGGGCGGGGAGAATTCTCGCGCCTGCTATGGATTCCGCCGGGCTTGCAGGTCGAGGATGAACGGCAGCTGCAGTTTATTGAGCGCCTGCGCATGGATCCCGGCATGATGGCGAGCGCGGATTTGCTGGAGACATTCTTCGAAGATCTGCGCACGGTGATCCGGGACAAGCTCAAGCGCCCTCCTGAGCCGGAACCGGCTGCTGCGGGACATGGCCCTGTTCCGCAGGTTGATGCCGCCGGGCACAAAAGCCTCTACATCATCCACGATGAACGTGACAGCGAAGCGGGATCTGAGTTGGCTGGACATTTGTTCGATCACTTTGAGGTCATGCATTCAGTCTTCGAAGGCGATGAGGCGGAGCTCCGCGAGTACCACGACGAGAATCTCCGTCTCTGCGATGGTGTCCTCATCTTTTATGGATCGACGAATGAGTTGTGGGTGCGCCGTAAGCTGCGCGAAATCCAGAAAGCTCCCGGTTACGGGCGCACCAAGCCTGCCCCGGTTGTAGGAATCGTTCTGGCGCCGCCGCGAAGTGCGGAGAAAGAGCGCTTTCTCACCCACGACGCCATGGTAATGCCCCAGTTTGAGGGGTTCGATGCGAACTTGTTACAAGGTTTCATCTCCAGGTTGAAAGCCTGAAAGAAGGGATTGAAGCGTCGATGAGAACGAAGACACTGTCAAACCCCTTTCCAGGCTTGCGTCCCTTCGAGGCGGATGAGGAGCATCTTTTCTTCGGCCGGGAGCATGAGATTGACGAGCTACTCAGACGGCTTAGAACCACCCGTTTTCTGATGGTGATGGGCAGCTCCGGCACGGGAAAATCCTCGCTGGTGCGCTCCGGGCTGATTCCCGCGCTGCAAAGCGGTTTGATGCTCAAGGCAGGTTCAAGCTGGCGCATCATGGTCTGCCGGCCGGGCGATGATCCCATCGGCAACCTTGCCGCTGCAATGGATACAGCGGACACGCTCGGAACTGGCGAGGAACTTGCCAGCACCAACCGCGTCCTGCTTGAAGCTACGCTTCACCGAAGCTCGCTGGGAATCGTGCAGGCCGTCCGCCAGGCGCAGATTCCTGCACAGGATAACGTCCTCATCGTTGTCGACCAGTTCGAGGAGCTATTCCGTTTCCGGCGCAGCGATCGCGGCGGGAACCCTAGGGACTTGGCGGTGGCTTTCTTCAAACTCCTTCTGGAAGCTACCAGACAGCAGGACATTCCCATCTATATCGTGCTTACCATGCGCTCGGACTTCCTGGGCGACTGCATCGAGTTTCAGGGGCTTCCTGAAGCCGTGAACGACGGTCTTTATCTGATTCCGCGCATGACGCGCGACGAGTTGCGCTCCGCCATTACCGGCCCTGTCGCGGTTGCCGGAGGGGCCATTACGCAACGCCTCGCGCTGCGGCTCCTGAACGATCTTGGCGACGATCACGACCAGCTTCCAATGCTGCAGCACGCTTTGATGCGGACCTGGGATCACTGGGAATCGCGCCATGAGGAAGACCCGGGCATGGACATTGCAGATTATGAGGCAATTGGAGGTCTGCAAAAGGCCTTGTCTCTGCACGCGGAGGAGGCTTATCAGGATGCAAGCTTCGAGCGAGGCCAGCAGATCACCGAGAGAGCTTTCAAGGCGCTGACTGATACCTATTCGGATCCGCGTGGGGTGCGCAGGGCGACTCCCGTTCATGAACTCGCTGCGGTCTGTCAGGCTTCCGAGGCGGAGGTCATCCAGGTCGTCGAGATCTTCCGCAACGCCGGCCGTTCATTCCTGACGCCGCATGCAGGCATTCCCCTTCACTCGCATACGATTGTGGACCTTTCCCACGAAAGCCTGATGCGTTGCTGGACGCGGCTGATTGCCTGGACTGAAGACGAACGCGAGTCTGCCGTCAGCTACCTTCGCATTGCCCAGGCCGCTTCCTGGTGGAGGGAGTCAACTGGCGGACTTTGGACCGACCCTCAGCTAGAAACCGGCCTGCAGTGGCGCCAGAAGAACCGGCCCACTACCGCGTGGGCGGAACGCTACGACGCGAGCTTCGCGCAGGCCATGGACTTTCTTGACCGCAGCGCCCGCCAGCGGGAGGCAGAACGCCAAAAGGAAGTGGCGAGGAAACGCGCCCGGCAGATCGCGATTTACGCGCTGACGGCCCTGCTATTGATGGTCGGAACACTTACCTGGTTTGTTTACCAGCAGCGAGCCCGCGCTGAGCGATACCTCGCACTCGCCAGGAAGGCCGTTGACGAGAGCCTTTCGTCTGCGGGCGCGCAACAGTCCCGGGAGGCGCCCGATTCGCCGGAGATGGAGGAGTTTCGCGGTCGGCTTCTGGACAAAGCACAGATCTTTTACCTAAGCTTTGCCCGGCAGGAGCCGCGTAACGAGAACCTTGCCGCTGAGATGGCCATGGCGCACTCGCGTCTCGGCGATATAGACCGCCTTCGCCAGGTACGTCCGGACGCTGTCAAAGAATACGACCAGGCTATCGCACAGTTTGAAAAGCTTTCTCAAGCGCATCCCGGCAACCAGGAGTACCTGGAGCATCTGGCCTACTGTCACAATTGGCTTGGTGAGACACTTCGCACCTGGCTGGAGAGCGAGCAGAAGCCCGGGCAGTACACAGCGCCGGACGCGAGCAAAGAGTACGACCAGGCGATCGCACTGCAACAACGCCTTCATCAGGACGCACCGGCAAATCGCGCCTATCAACAGGAACTGGCCCGCAGCTACTACAACCTCGGGATTCTGCTCTATGATGGCCACGGCGATCCGGTCCCGAATTTTCAGCGTGCTGTCGAATTGTTAAAGCCCCTTGTCGTCAATAGTCCGGCCGCGCCAGAGCAGAACGCCAGCAATCCCGATCCAGCGCAGGACCTGGCGCGTGTGGACAACAATCTGGGCGTTGTGTATCTGGGGCAGAAAGAGCTGGAGAAAGCCGCGGACTCATTTGAGCAAGCGATTGCGAGCCTTGCCCCGTTGCGCGCGAGGGAGCCGGCCAATCGCGAGTACAAGGCAGAGGCGGCTACCTACTATAACAACCTGGCGCTGACGCTGGGAAGCGACCACCAGTTTTCACTGGCAGCAAAAGCCAGCGACAGTGCCCGCGATCTAACCGACGAACTGGCCAAACCAAGTCCCGCGCTGGACGATCTGCGGGCCAGGGTGACCACGCTGCGCCAGTGGATCGACAAGCATTAGCCGTTGACAAACTGTGCCAACACCCGAAGACAGATGTGGGCCAGGTGTAGAACTATTCCCTCGCCCAATCAGCAAGAATTGCCTGGCACATCTTCTTGGAGTCTGATTCGATGCTGCCGCCCTGCTTCGCGTTTGAGATCAGGACGCCGTTCGCGTTCGCAACCTCGATTTGGTTCTCACCATGGAAACCCGACTCGATATGATTCAAGACAATGTGGTAGTCAATGCCTGTTGCATCGATATCTGTATGCCGGGGCAGTCCTTCCCGAAATCCTTCGCCATCTCCAACGACTGGTTCTTGTCCACGTTCAGATTTGTCCCTGAACTCTTTGATTCAATAAACACAATAGGTTGCTTGTGTTGCGGAGCGGCTGGCCGCGCCGAAGCCTGGACGTCCTCCACTGCGGGCTCCGGCGCCGGAGGAGCGGGCTGAACTGGCGCGACCGCGGGCCCATATGTGGGAGCAGGAGCCGCCGCCGGCTTTTTGTTATTGCTGTTTTTTGCGAGGATCGCGCCAATAATCGAATCGCTAATGCTGGCCGCTTTCAGGGTGATCAGTGAATCCGGATTCGTCTGGAGGCTGCCAGCCTCGTTTTGAATTTCTGAAACGATGATTTGATCTCCAAGACCAGCCGTGTGCATCTTGATGACGCCAGCATTGGTCTTTCTCCGATGTTTCAGGACTTGCGTGTGATGCCAGCGTTGAGCTGGGATTCTCTACGTCCAGCGGGGCCGTGGACGTGCAGCTGATCAAAAGGTGCGGCGGTACTCGATCCGGAGAATCTGCTTGTACCAGACATTAGCCGTGGTCAAAGCGTGGCCATAGCCCACATAGAAAGATTGATTCTTTCCAATGGAGGTCCGAGCCCCGCCTTTCAGATTGACGATGTTGGCGCCGTCTGCTGAATCGAGAGGCAATCCTGGAACAACTCCGAGGTGTGCTGCGTTGTTCCACTCGCCCCCGAAAATTCTCCAGCCAACGAGTTCGAGCACAGGGGCGAACTGCACCTTGTCGCTCTTATATGCAACGTAGCTTGGCCCCACGCCATATTCAACCACGTCCCCTGCGAACCCCGGAGTATCGCCGCCTATTGGATGAGAATCGCCAAATTGCCCTTCCAGGGAAAACCTATCGCTCACTTTCCGGTAATAAAGCAGCGAAGGCGCGACGGTGTAGTGGTCGGTTCCCAGTCCCTTGCCGGAATCACCCGAAGGAAAGGTCGCAACAAGCTGGAGCGTGACGTACTGCTGCTTTGAAGCCACCGCAGCCAGTTTGAATCCCGCAGAGACGTCCGAAACGCCGCCTTGATTGCCGAAGCCTGGGCTGGCACTGGAAACGGTCGCCGGGGCGAAGCTAATTGGCTGAATGAACCGCAACGGCAATTCAAAAATGAACGAGAGAAACTTCTTTGGGGCGTATTCCCCACGCAGGTAGAGTTGCTGGAAATTCAGGTTCGTTGCCAGGCCTGGCTTTGGGCCCGCTGCCGTGCCGCCATCGCAACCGCATTGCGCATAGAAGAACTCGGCGAGGTCAGGTTGACTATCGCCAAAGCCGGCGTCAAACCGCACGCGGACCTCCGAACCGACAACTGCATTGTCAATGTATCCGACCATGCTGCCCTGGATCGGCGGTCCGTCCGAGGTCGAATCGGCCTTGGATGGCGCGGGCTTCTGGGCGGGAGCATTCGACTGTGGCCCGCCATCTGCGGCACTGAGTGGGTCACTTGGGGTTGCCGGTGCGTTGCTATTGAGAGCGGCAACCTCAGCGGATACCTCTGCTTTCTCCGTTGTGGTTGAGCCGTTATCTGCATTCCCTGCGATGGCCTGGGCAAAGAGTGAGACCGGCAATGTTGCGGCAAGCAGAAGAAACACGCGTGCGCGCTTATATTTCATTGATAAAGGTGTCAAAGAGGCTCCATTGCGGCTCGCATGAGGACTTTGGGGAAGTTTCTAAGGCGAGATTCGTTTGATGCTACGCTGATCTCAAAGAAATCGACAGGCAATTAGTGTCATTTACATCAGTTCTTAAAGAAAATGCTGTTTCAGTTATTCCAGCACCAGAAACAGAACGTATGCGTGCACTTTTGCAGCCGATTCCAGGGTCCAGGACTCTTTGCTGGTTGTCAAATCGCCTTGCATTGTCCTGACCGATCTAAATTTCAAACCAGTGAAGCGGCAGGCTGAGGTTTTTCGGCTGGTTGTGCCTCGAGGACAGCCCAAACGGAAGCCGGCTAAGCGGAAGCTGCCATTCGGTCAACACCTTTGACGGCCAGACGCATGACGGCAGTCCGCGGATTGATTGTCATTTGGTGATAACTGGGCTTCGCACTTTCTGAGGCCGAATTGCCTGAAGCATCGCAACGCTGCCACCTTGCCGATGTTTATCAACCCGCCGATGCCGATTGGCCGACGATACGACCGGAACGCGCAATTCAAATCCGCATAGGGTCTGGAAATGAGCATTGGCCTGATATCCCAAACTGAGAAAGCCTCGCGATCAATTGCTTCAAAGAGCTGACATTCTCGGTACGAAGCAGTTCTTGACCCAGCAAGCATTGCCTTAAATGGTGCAGTGGCAGCGGCCCGGGGCCCGAATTGATCAGTATTGCGGGAACTGTTTTCGATGTTATGTTTTTCAAACGGAATTCACCGTTCGCCCCTGCACAGTAACAATGACCGACTTCCCGTTAAGGGCCCCAATGGCGCCAGGTCAGCGAAAGCCTCACCGAATTGACAACATTGGAGCCCAGCAGAATGCCAAGCCGCCTTCGGGTCCCTGTCTGGCTCATGGGTCTCACCAACCTGCCGTACGTTCTCTACGGCGGAGTTGTCGCCTTCGCGGTCCCACAGCTGCTGGGCGACCGCCAAGTCCCCGAGGGCGTGATCGCCGGCCTGACAGCGGTCGCGTTTTCGCCTGGCTTTTGGGCTTTCCTCTTCAGCCCCATCTTGATGTCCGATTCAGCCGACGGTAGTACGCAGTTGCGTTGGCCGTCTTCGCCGCGTTCACACTTGTAGTGGCTTTTTTGAACCTCGACCACATCGCCCTGCTGGAAACCGTGCTCACCGCCGGCTTCTTCGGCGCCTATCTCTATCAGAGCGCCCTTGGGGGGTGGCTCTCGTCCATCACATCCGGGGAAGAGGAGAAGATCGTCAGCGTCTGGATGACGATCGCCAACGTCGGCGGCTTTGGTGCGATGGCCATTGGCTGCAACCAACTCACGCGCCACTTATCGCCAGTTGCCGTCGCGCTGGTGCTCGGAACGTCCATCCTCATGCCGATGATCGCCTTTCCATTCATGCAGGCGCCAGGCCCGGACCGCAGCCTCGCCAGCGAATCCTTCCCGCAGTTTTTCGGCGACCTCATCTCCTTGGTCAAACGGCGTGAAGTGCTCGTCGCGATCATCCTTTTCGCCGCTCCGGCTAGCACGTTCTCGCTTACGAACTTCCTCGGTGGGCGTGGCAGCGACTTCCACGCCTCTCCCGGATTCATTGGCCTGGTCGGAGGGATAGGTGCGGCTGCCGGCGGTATCGTCGGCTGCCTGGTCTTTCCCGCGCTCAGCCGCCTCATGCCGCTGCGGCCCCTCTACCTCGCCGTGGGCGCCTTCGGCGCCATGTGCACACTCTTGCTCATTCTGCTGCCGCACACCCCGGCCTCGTACGCGCTCATTTTGATTACAGAGAACCTCTTTCAATCCCTGGCCGTTACCACCAGCTTCGCGATCATTTTCGAGACTGTCGGCCGCGACAATCCGCTGGCCTCCACAACCTTCTGCTTCATCGGCTCGGCCTATGGCTTGCCAATCTCGTACTTACTCTACGTTGACGCCTTCGGCTTCGCTCGCGGAGGCATCGCTGGCAGTCTGGTCATCGATGCCATTTCGGGCATTCTCGCCTGCGCCCTGCTCGCCATGATGCTGCTGTGGCTGGCGCGCAGGTTCAAACCCGCGGCGGTATAACTTCTGGCGGATTGCGGGCATTTGGAGTATTAGTTCGGCGCAAACCGTCCGTTCCTTCTTACTCGCGAACCGATCTCAGCCCATCTCGCCATCATTCTGGTTGATGCCAAAACGGCAATCCTGGATTCCTCAAACCTGAAGCGGTCCCTTACCCTTCGGAACCCGACACGCAGACCGCATCTGAGATGAGCCCTTCACGTGTCGGAGGTGAGAATCATGGCTCCGCGTGATGCCTGAATTACCGCTAGTCAAGATCGGAAACGCCTCACTCGCGATGTGCAAAGATGGCAATGTGCTGGTGCGGGGCGGCGCTGATATGAGCCCTGTCCTAACTCCTTATTCTGTGTAAACCATGGTTTTGCCCGGCAAGCAATGCCCGCCAGGCAAAACGAGGATGAAGTGAATGCCTATTGGCTGATTGCCACGCCACTGAAGGAGGCGACGCCGATTGAGCTAGAAGTCGCCACAGGCGTGAGGTCGCCATGGCCATCAATGGCGAAAACGGCGACATAAGCGTCGCTACCGGCGGCATAAATGACGGCTAGCCACTTGCGGTCAGGAGATACCGTGATGTCCGACGGCGCGCCCGGCAATGGCACTGACTTGTAGAACACACCGCCTTGGCTGTCGCTGAAGAAGATGGAGATCGCGTGACCAGGGGAGTTGCCCGTGTACCAGATGCTCCCCGGTCCCTTTGCCACCCAGCACGGAGCATTGACAGGAAAGGACGGCGTCGGTCCAGCGATCGGGGTGACGGTCCGGTCCTCGTCCACGATCGCGAAGCTGTCAGGACTATGGGCCGGCGTGAAGCCCAAAACATTTCCCCAGAACGCAGCCCCCAGCGGAACCATATCCGCGTCGCTGGGCAGCGGAATGGCTGTGCTGTTTCCGTTCAACACACCGTCCTCTTGTGTCAGCGGCAATTGAAGTAGCGATCCTGAGCTCATTGTGACGGCAGCCCAGCTTTTGCCCACTGCGATCTGCGCCGCTGAAGGATCGGAGAGACTCACAACGGGTCCATCGGCCGAGCCCGAAGGCCATGCATGGCTCTCGGCACAAGTTGCGCCAACCACAAAGAGGTATTCGCGGGTCAAAGCAACAGAATCCGGTTTCACGCAGTCGGGCGCCAGATGGATCGTCTTTCCAATGGCAATTGCGTTGTCGTACCGCACTAATTGGCTGACGGTGTTCGATCCGTAGTTCGCCACCGCTCCGAGATCGTCGTTGAACTGCAAAATTCCGGCGTTCGTGCTGGCGCCGCCCTTGCCGCCAGTAAGCACCGTCGCCGCCAATGCCAGCGAGGGCGTACCCGCGGTATCCAACTTGAACACTACGACAGCATTGCCGGTTGCGTCATTGGTGCTCGTGATCACCAACGGGATGCGTTCCTTTTGGCCGGCAGCGGCCAGTGCGCCGGTGAGACATAGAGCAACCAGCGTAAAGCCGGTGCGCCACAGACCAGATTTCTGGTGACTACGAAAATCCATTGCGATCTCCTTGGGGATTGTGTTGAAAGTGGACACCGGTCGCTACTTTGCACACGCATTTCGGGTACGGAGCACTTCCACATATAGGTATTCGATTCGGACCACTGAAAAGTTACGGTTAGCTTCTCCGCCGATGCGGCGGTTAAAAACTCCTGAATTTACTTGGCCTCGCGTAACCTTTAACCACTCTGCGTCGAATAGATCGATATGGGATTGAAAAGGATCCGCGCGTGCACTTGACGGCGTCGAGCGATTTGCGTAAACACACTGGCGCTGATAATGATTGCAAGAAGGCATTCGAACTCATGCGCCCGGACAGCAATCTCGAGACACTGATGACTCGCTATCAACAGGGCGATTTTGGCGCTGCCACGGATCTCATCGAGCGCATCAGCCCGCAGCTACATCGGTTTTTTCTCGCGCATTCTCAGAGCCGCACAGATGCTGACGACCTGCTGCAGGAAACCTGGCTCCGGATTCACAAGGTGCGGCACACCTATCGCCCCGGCGAGCCGGCGCCTCCATGGTTCTACGCGATTGCCCGGCACGTTCGCGTGGACCACTATCGGAAACAAGTCCGAACCGCTGCCGGCGAGCGGCAGCTAGAGGCAATGTCAAGAGAGGCGGTGGCCGATCCAGGAGAATCCGACTCCACTGACGGTCTGGAGGCGCTGTTGGCGCCACTTTCCGAGAGTCAACGTGAGGTAATCGAGATGTTGAAGGTGGCGGGGATGTCGTTGGAGGAGGTAGCGCGTGCCACATCTTCAAGCGTGGGATCCGTAAAGCAGAAAGTGCACAGGGCGTACAAAAAGTTAAGAGAAACGATGAGCACAACGGGGTTCAGGAAAGGGCAAAGCGGAGAAATATTGTGAGAGATGAAGAGATTGACGAGGTCCTGAAGAAGGCTGCGCGAGCTCCGGATGACCTGAGGCCGGAGATGCTTCAACGCGTCGCTGACTCGATCAAACCGTCGCTCTGTCCCGTTCGCCCACTGCCGCCAACATGGGTGATGACGGGCGGGCTGGTCCTGGTTTGCGCAGTTGTTTCATTCGCGGGTGCAGCGCGCGCAGGATTCTTTGGTTTCGAAAAGATGGATCTCCTGGAGCGCTTGCTGATCTTTCCTGCGCTCGTTCTTCTTACTTGGATGGCGGGAAGCGAATTCGTCCATGCCATGATTCCGGGCAGCAGGCGCCGCATCTCTCCGGGCGCGTTTTTGGGATTTGGCAGCGCGGCATTGCTTGCCGTGTTTGCCTTCCTGTTCCGCGATTATCGAACTGACCACTTCTTCTCCGTCGGCATCGTGTGCTTGCTCACCGGTTTCCTCCACGCCATCCCAGCCGCTCTGCTCGGCTGGTTGCTGCTCCGGCGAGGCTTCGCGGTTAGCTCCGTATCCGCCGGATTGGTAGCAGGCGTGCTAGGGGGCCTAGCCGGCGTAGGAGTGCTGGAGCTGCATTGTCCGAATTTCGAAGCTGCGCACGTGCTTGTGTGGCACACTGCCGTCGTGCCGTTGAGCGGCGCGGTGGGAGCATTGGTGGCGTGGACGCTGCGATGTCGCCACAGAATACGCAAACAGGAGCTGGGTGATTGAGTGGTCAAATGTTGAAAACTGGGCATAGCACTAGTTGAGATAAAATGGCTTCGCTCTTGGCGGAGCGATCCGTTGAGAGCGTGGCCTCGAAACGCGCTTTGGGCTGTTAGCGCCAATCCAGACGATCAGTCCGGTTATTACCGTCATCTGTTGACGACCGATAAATGTCTCACCGGCTGCACTCTTTCGTTTTTTGCGATGCAGTTGAAGAACCCGCCTTATTGGGGGACTATGAGAACGTAGGCTCGACTATTGTCCTGAATTGAGGCCTGAATCGGTATGACCTCCATCGCTATCGAGGCTGACCTTGCTGTGCCAATGCGAGACGGCGTGCGCCTGTGGGCAAACCTATACAGACCGAAGGCTCGCCGGCCCTATCCCGTGATCATGTCCGTCACACCTTACGGCAAGGACAGGCTCCCGGATCGTCTTGCGAGCTTCTTCATGCGCCTTTCGGGAGTCAAGTTCGGGAAGCTCAATTGCTCCCAGCTGACGGGTTTCGAATCGCCCGATCCAGTCTATTGGGTGCAGCAAGGTTACGCGGTTCTTCAGGCCGACGTTCGGGGCATGCACAAATCCGAGGGACATGCGGGAATCCTCAGACAACAGGACGCGGAAGATTACTACGACCTCATCGAATGGGCGGGATCTCAGCCGTGGTGCACGGGGCGAGTCGGCCTCATGGGTGTTTCGTATCTGTGCATGTCGCAGTGGTACGCCGCAGCTCTCAAGCCACCTCACCTTCGTGCGATGGTCCCGTGGGAGGGCGTCACGGATCCATACCGGGAACTCGCGTTTCATGGAGGAATACCCGAGACGAAATTCGTTCCCGTCTGGTCCATGCGGCTCAAGCTTGGGCGCAATCGCAGGTTCCCGCTGGCGGAAGATTTCTTGTCCCAGAGAGAAGCCCGTCCACTGGACGACGCATATTGGGCATCCAAACGGCCCGTTCTCGAAAACATCGATGTGCCAGCGTTGGTGTGCGCCAATTGGTCAGATCATGGATTGCATACTCGTGGATCGATCGAAGGGTTTGAGCGGATATCTTCCAGGCAAAAGTGGTTGTTCACTCATGGGCGAAAGAAGTGGGAGACATTTTATGGCGAGGAGGCCCTCAATTGGCAGAAGCGATTTCTGGACCATTTCCTTCGAGACCTCGACAACGGATTCGACCGAGAACAGAAGATACGCCTGGAAGTCCGGAAAGGCTATTACAGACAGGAGGTTCGCAGCGAGCAGACTTGGCCACTCCCGTCGGTGCAATCAGCTCCGCTGTACCTCTGCGCGAATACGGGCGCTCTGCAAAGCGAACCTGCCGCTTCCGAAGGAAAGGTGCAGTATCGGCCTCAAAAGCGCAACAGCAGAGCTGCATTCTCTGTTCGATTCGAGCAAGCCGTTGAACTGGTTGGCAGCATGAGGTTGAAGCTCTGGGTCAGCACCTCAGAAAGCGATGATCTGGACCTGTTCGTCGTGCTGCGAAAACTTGATTCCGCCGGCCAGGAGGTCTAATTCTCTGGATTTAATGGATACGAGCGCGATGGGATGGCAAAGGGATGGCTCCGGACTTCACACAGGGAGCTGGACACGGCCCGCAGCACGCCTCTGCGTCCGTGGCATAGCCATGCACATATTCAAAAACTGCGTCCCGCTGACGTTGTGCCAGTAGAAATTGAGATCTGGCCGTCTGCTACATTTTGCGAGGCTGGAGCCGCTCTGCAGTTAACGATTCAGGGGCGCGACGCAGCGAGATACCCGGCATTCGGCCATCGCGAACTCGTCAATCGTGGATTGCACACTATTTTTACGGGAGGGGCATACGATTCATGTCTGGCTATTCCGCTGAACAAATCCGAGGTTGCCGCCGTTCCTCCCGCCCGCAAGTAATTCTCAGTGTCGGTGAGTGCAAATCGCCAAGGCGCGAATCGAGCGCCTGATTCGCGGTTTCTGAGACTTCAGGCGAGTCACCGGCTCTTCGGCTATTGAACGGTCAAATGTTGAAAACTGGGCTTTGCGGCAGGTTGGCGATTAAGCGGGTCAGAGGCTCAAGGCAACTGAACGCGGTAGAGGTTGCGGCGCGTATTCTCGCGGATGTAGGCGTAGACGGAAGGGTTGATGGCTGACTCCACTTGCCAGGGAATTGCTTTGCTCTCTTTCGGCCTTCCAAAGTCTTCGATGCGCGTGGCTGCTACGGATCGAACCATTGGCAGCCCCGAGTCATGCATCACCGGGAACGCTAAAATCATTCCGCGCTCTGCCGGGTAGCTCAGATAGATGAATCCTCCGCTCGTATCCCAGTTGAATATGCAATATCCGGCACACACCGATACGGATGCGGTTCCATCCACCGCAAATGCCTTGGTCGTGCCCAGATTGATCTGTTCTTCGTCGCCGGAGCCGGGCGTCGCGACAGCAGCCCAGCGACCATCGGGGGAGACGTCAAAGATATCCAGAATGCGTTCCGGTGAGATTTTTTGGCGGCCGCTGCCGTCTGTTTTCATGCGATAGAGATAGTTCGAGCCGCCTTCTATCGCGCGGAAGACGAGCTCCCCGTCAGGCAGAAAGTAGGGAGAATCTTCCGCTACCGGAGAGGAGATGCGCACGGGGGGTGTGCGGCGGCTGGTCGGGGCGACCCAAAGGTTCGAGTGGCCGCTCTCGTCATTCATAGTGAAAGCAACCTCTTTCCCGTCTCGCGACACAGAGTACGCCTGCATGGGGTTACCGGGCAGCACCCTGTCTACTTTTCCGCCGGCGAGGTCCTTGATCCACAGCTCTTCGCCCTGGGTTTGCCCGTTCGACATGAGGAAATAAAGCCTGCGCCCGTCGGAAGAGAACGACGGCGATGAAGCATTGCCTTCGGATGATATTTGGTGATCTCCGTCCTTATCGTGCAGCCACACGGTGCGATCCTCGGCGCCAACAGAGGTAATGAGCGATTTGCCGTCGGGCGCCATCGCAACTCCTTCCTGCGAGGTTGGGCCAAAGGTGAGTTGCTCGGGCTCCCCATCCGGAAAACGCTGCCGCCATAAATGAGAGTCGGACGCGGGCTGCCAGCCGGCACGCCCCACCCGTCCAGGGTCCGCGTTCGACGCGTTCGAAGTGACGTAGATCCATTTGCCATCCGGCGACCAGGCTCCAGAGAGGCATTTGCCATTGGGAGGGCCCACAATTTTGACGTCCTTCCCGCCCTGAAATGGAACAACCCGGCAGGGCACAATCTCGCCTTGACTGTCCATCTCAACCACGAGTACCCAACGACCATCCGGCGAAAGATAGGAATGATGCGCCATGCTGCGTTTTCCAGCGGGCACATAGACGTCACGGCTGTTTCCTCGGTCCTCATCCGTGGTTACAAGCACCAGATGCAGCCCCTCTCTCATCTCGGAGAAGAGCAGTCGCTTCCCTTGCTCGATCCAGGTCAACGACGAGGAGTTGGGCAGCAGAAGATGAGGGTCGCCACCAAGAGCGGAAACTTCCCATGTATCCCAGGGCTCGATGATGCTGTAGACGATGCGTGAGCCATCCGGAGAGAACGAAGGGGCCAGTTTCTCTGCATCGTCGTTGGTAAGCTGGACCGGCTCGCCACTTGGAAGCAGCTTGACGTAGATCTGTCCTCGACCCATAAATGAGTCGCTTCCCCTGATGAACGCGAGCATACGCCCGTCCGGGGACAGCGCGGGATAGACGGCAGAATCGGTGAAAAAGGTAAGCTGCTCCCACTCTTTGTCGTGGGTGATTTGGGTAAGCCGGCGGCTTCGAATGAGAAGGAATGCGCTGAGCGCCAGCAGAGCAGCCACAGCCGCCATGGAGAGCAGGAATTTCAGGCCCGCTCCTGGCTTTTGCGGAATCGGAAGCGCCTTCAACGCCTGGTCCCTCTCCGATTCGTTCTCTTCAATCACAATTTGTGTGCGCGTCCGTGCCTGGGCCACCAGGGCCTCGCCTTGGTCCGTTACGGTGCGAACTGGCGCGACAAATCGATATCCACGGCCCGGTAGCGTCACAATATATTGGCGGCTCTCCGCGGTGTCTCCCAGGGCTTTACGCAGCAGGAAGATGTTCTGGCTCAGGTTCGATTCTTCGACAAACGAGTCCGGCCACACTTCCTTGAGGAGTTCTTCCTTAGTGACTAAGTCGCGGCTCCGGCGCACCAGGGCGAGCAGCGTCTCGAAGGCTTTGGGAGTAACCGCAACGGGGTCGTTTTCCCGGAGCAGCGTCTGCTTTTCGGGGTCCATGCGGAACGGCCCGAATTCGTAAACGATCCTGGGTGCCATAGCCATATTTTGAGGAGCCAACAGCTCGAAGATCCGAGAATGTACCCGTCGCAGCGGGCCGATTAAACGTAAGCGCAATCTACCACAGTCTCTACCACTCCTTGAGGCTACTCTTGCGATTACCCCTCAATCTGTCGTAAACCCTTACATTTGTTGCTACAAAACCTCTCTTGAAACTCATTGAGAAATATTGAGCTGCGCATTGAAGACTTTTCCGGCGGCTTCGTCCACGATGCGCTCAATACGAAGCAGCCGCGGTAGCAATGGGCTGATCGGAGCGTGCCATGGTGGCCAAGACGACAAGGATCACGATTGAAACCGAAAGCCTTCTGGTTGTGCGCAGGGGCAAAACCATCGTAGCCTGGTGCCCCGTCTGCTGCGCCGATGTGGAAGCGATGACGCTAGCGGGCGACGGCCTTGGCGAAGACCTCCCTTCCGCCCTCTTAAGAGAGTGGCTCGCCACCGGCAAGCTCCATTTCTGGAGCCCCGAAGGCGGTCCGGCTCAGATCTGCCTTACTTCGCTGCTGCACTGCTTCGAATCCGAGGACGCACGCAGACTTCCCACCCCGAAACCTAGAGTCCCGAAAACAGGAGAAGGAAAATGATATCCATTCAATTCGCACCGAAGTGGCCGCGCCTGGCGCGGCTAAGTCTGGCACTGGCCACACTGGCAGCGCCGGTTTGCGCAATGGCACAATCCACGGATTTCCCGAGGTACACTATCGTGGACTTGGGGCCTGTGGGCCCGTCCTGGTCGCAAGGCCAGCCATTTACCGTCAGCGGCAATGGGCTGATCAGTGGCGAGACCGTTCTCGCCAATCCCAACAACCCCGCCGAATGGATATCACACGCTGTTTTGTGGGAAGGAACAAACACGAAGGTGATTAGCAGTCCCGGACTGGGGGGGCCAAACAGCGTTGCCTACGGCGTCAACATCTGGGGGCAGGCAGTAGGGCAAGCCGACACGCAAACCCCGGATCCGAATGGCGAAGACTTCTGCGGATCCACCGCGCTTGGTCTCACCCACAGCGGCAACAGCTGCGCGCCCTTTCTGTGGCAAAACGGCACGATGGTCGCGCTCCCGAAACTGCGCAACAGCGCGGGCACGGAGGGCAGCAACGGCGTAGCGCTCGAGATCAACGATTTCGGCATGGCGGCCGGAACGGCGGAAAACAGCGAAGTGGACTCAACATGTCCGGGCGCATCCGTTTCGCCGCAGATCATCGAGTTCAAGCCGGTCCTCTGGATGAAGCCTTTCCCTTGGTCGCAGATGCGGCTCCAGGAGCTTTCCACCGTTGATGGCGATCCGGACGGCATTGCGTTCGCGATCAACGATCTCGGTCAGGCTGTGGGCGCCAGCGGAAACTGCGGACCGTTCAATACGATTGAGCAAAACAATCTCACGCCGCTTCATGCTGTTCTGTGGCGGAACGGCAACGCGATCGACCTGGGCAACCTTGGCGGAGACGGGAGGTTTGCCGGGATCTACGCTACTGGCCTGAACGATGACGGGCAGGTTGTGGGAACCTCGGACACCACCGGCGATGCAAGCTTTCATGGTTTTCTTTGGCAGCGGGACCACATCACCGATCTCGGAACTCTGACTGGTGACTCGTACAGCTCCGCCATTGCCATCGGCAACAACGGCCTTGTGCTTGGCGTGTCCATCAGCGCCAGCTTCAGCCCGCGAGCCGTGCTCTGGCGCAACGGAACCGCAACTGACCTGAATACCCTCGTTCCTCAAAACTCCGCTTTGTATCTGGAGTCCGCATGCTCCATCAACGAAAAGGGTGAGATCATCGGATTTGCAGCTTTGAAAAGCAACCCCGCTGAATCCCACGCCTACCTGGCGAAGCCGGTCGTGAACTCCGGGGACGGAGACTGAGCCACGCAGGGTCGAACAGAGAAATGGAGGGCCAATCCGGTTTCGGCGTTTCGCTCAACCAGGCAGACGCAAAGCCGGTGGCCCTCACACTCACATGATCGCCAGAATGCGGCCCATCTCCCACCTGACAAATCGCTTCGCAGCTGAATAACGAATGCTCCAGCAAAGCCACACTGCCTTGGAATCGCCATGCGATTTGTACTGATATGTTGGCTCTGCGGCACGAATCCGTGACCAGTAAGAGGAGACTCCCGAAAGCTTGCCAAATGCCGGTCCCTTCGGCCTTGGGTCTTACGCTGCACGGCGCGCCGGAAAGATGTGCCAAGCAGCGACTTCTGGTGGACACGGGATTCGCGCGGAATATTGGGGGAATACGCGCGGGGCGCGTTGCCTATGGACATCCCGCCCAGAGAAAGATTAAAGGTGCAGATCACAAAATGGTCCGCCCGAACTCAACTATGTGCTCGATTGTATGAATTGCCAATGCGAGAACGAGCGCAACAAAGACGATCGTTTCGCAGACCTCGAAAACATAGAGTCTGATACGAAAAAGCAAATTGCTAAAGTATGGTTTGCCCATCTGGTTCCCTCCTGAGTGCTAATACTGCGGATCGCAGTTTTCCTTAAGGAAAAAATCAAAGGGCTAAGAACAATGTTCCTTTTTCCCGGCGCCGAATCAAGACGGAAGAGAAAGCGAAACCCAACGAAATCATCGGTAAACGCGTTGTAGTGTGATTTGGAGACGTAACATCCACAGCAGCGGATATTTAGCTGCGAAGTGTTTTCCACGGCCGCCTCTGAAAATAAGTTCAAATTCACCAAATTTGATGCTTCAAGATTCGGGCATCACCGCCTACAGCCTCGGCATAGAACCTCGGCACGAAATAGAAGGAAATGCTTTTTGTGCTCGAGTTCTTCCCGGATGCGTTCCTGAACTGTCCCATCAGAAACGGCCCGATTGGCACCTCGATCAATCCGACGCGATCCACCTCCTCGGCCCAGGGGATAGGTACGGTGAAGTCTTTGGGCTGTATCCCATGACCGGCCCTTAGGGAGCGGGTTACGGTCGCAATCGGCGTTTAGCAGGACAGATCTTGATGATGCGGCGCCTCGGAGCATCCGAGCCGCCTGTCCGTTACCTCTCGGCGATCATCCGATCCCTCGGCTATGATCCCTCAGAACCTGCAACGCCTTCATCAAATGGCTACAGGTTGACCAAATCACCGCAGCGAAGCCCGTGTGCGGTCATTCGCCTCTGGCGAAAAATCGACTTGAACTTTATCGCGCTCGCCGGTACCATGCGCATACACCGCAGCAGGGAGGCACGCCATGAGCACTCCTCTTGACCCCGTTCAGGCAGCTCAATACGGTCAGTTCGTCGCAGCCGCCTACGACATGTACGCCGTCAACAACGACGATCTACGTCCCGCTCCCAAAAGTATTCCACCCGGCTGGGAACTCTCTGCCTGGATTAACATGTCAGACTTCCTCTTCCAGATCAAAGCGCCGAAGTTCTACGGCATCGTCGTGTACGAGACGGCCAACCCCGACAACCGCATCATTGCCATCCGCGGCACCGAAGGTATCGTCGAGTGGCTCGACGATGCCGCCTCCATCGTCATGGTGCCGTTCAAACAGGTGCCCTCCGCTGGCCGTGTGGCCTTCGGCTTCGACAACATCTATTCCACGATGAAGGTCGTGCCCGTGCCGCACACCGCGCCCGGCCAGGCTGCGGTTGCTGAGCCCGAGCTTACTGGGTCCTTCGGCGACCAACTCGAGCAGCTCGCCCTTCGGCGCGAGGCCGAGCGCGACGTCGAGCGCGGCGTCGAGCGCGAATTCGCCGCGGGCCGCATCCGCCGCGACCGTCCCACGGTGGTTACCGGCCACAGCCTCGGCTCCGCGCTCGCCACGCTCTTTGTTCTCGAGAACAGCGTCAAGCAAAAATTCGACATCTCTCTGATCAGTACCCTGGCATCGCCCAAGGTGGGCAACCTCGAGTTTAAGCATGTCTTCGGCGCCCTCCCTCTCACGTCCTGGCGCACCGTCAATATTCGCGACGTCGTCCCCAAGCTCCCGCCGACCATCCCCTTCATCCTCGACTATGAGCACATCGACGTAGCCTACAGCTTTGACTCATGGCTCTTTGCGAAGAAGAATCTCGGCTGCTACCACAGCATCGACACTTATCTTCACTGGCTTGACGGTAGCCTGCCATTGGCCCCTGAATGTGTCTAGGCCGTATCGACATAGAGCGAGAGAGCTTGGATTCGATCGGAAGAATTCTTCAGTGCTGGTAACGGTGGTGAATTGGTAAGTGGGCCAGTCTCATGCTGGTCAGCCACTCTGGACCCACCGCATTCCTGGATCCTGCGGCGTTTTTCAATACTTATTTACTTTTTGCGACGGAACATCCCTCGAATGCGGGGTTTATCGTTGTGTCTTTTCATGCAGCTCAAATGGATGCGCGCACCAGCGGAATGCCCGTGTTTACTCCGCCGTGCTCTGGCTCACGCTGAGGTAAGAGTTGCCAACCAACCGCCCGAAACCACATTGCTGTGCAGCGAGTTGCTAGTGTCGTCCGCCGTTAATTTTATCGGTTATGGGGGACGCAACGAACGCGGCTGCTTTTCGATTGAGCCAAGCCACGTTCTTTGTGCGCGTCTAGTGTCCCTGCGCTTTGGCATTCTTGCGGGCGGAGCCAATATTCATGTCTGCGAACTGCTGGTAAAGCTTTTGGCCGAATGCGTCTTCAGCGTTCAGGAGTGAGGCGTCGCCGGGATACACCTGAATGAAACCGATAATCTCACCGGTTTTGGCGTCGACGATTGTAATGAAGAGAACCGCGTCTTCGTCGGGACCGCCAAAGAGTAATGTCGTTGCGGCGCGGCCTTCGGTAACAACCTGGCCCACACCCTGGACGAAGACCAGGATGTCCGAATTCTCCGAGCATGGCAGCATTCCTACCTGATCGCCTAGAGTGTAGGCCGACTTTTCGATTCCTCCCGGCTTCCTTCTCATCAATGGCAAGACAGATGCAAACTTCTGCTGAATTTGCGAGGCCACACTAAGAATCTCGTCGTTGGATGCGCCACTTGAGAGCGGATTGATCGCGGAATTGATCGCGATGCCGTCAGATTTGAGGTGGGATTCAACCATATCCTCAAGAGTGGCGGCCCAGGCCTCGGATTCCTTGCTCATTCCTTCGGCGCCTTTCATTCCGATCCTGGCGAGATGGGCCTGGGGCGGCATCATGCAGGCGGAATGGATGGGAAACTTGCCTGAAGTGACCTTGCGCTGGGCCCAGAACGATGTAATCGGAAGGTTCAAAGAGAAGGCGGTTGAGGCTGAAATACATACAAATATGGCGGTCGCGAAGGCCTGGAACATTCGCCATCTGAGGTTCATCGAAATCCCCTTTCGAGAGAGAGCCGCGGCAAGCGCCGCCACAGCAAATCCGTTCGGCAATCAATGCGGCTGCGCGGCCTGAAGTTTTTCGACCTCCGCGAGACGCCGTGCGATGCGAAGCCGGTCGAGGCTGGTGTCAGCCACCAGTTGAAGATAATGCGTGTAATTGGTTGCTGCGTCAGCAAACCGGGATTCATCCTGGTAGAGGAAACCCAGATCGCGGTAGGCGAGCGCATATTGCGGGTTGCTTTCAATTGCGGCAAGGAATGCTCTTTCCGCCTTCGTTTGGTTCTCTTTGAGCGTTGCCTGGCCCTCAGGAGTTTTCAGCAAGGCCTTTTGCTCTTCCTGCTCGGTCATCTTCAGCACCTGCTTGCGTTGCTTACCCTCGCCGTCGGAGGTAAGCTCGTCGGGCGTCGGTACTGTTGTCTTGGCTCCGAGTGCGAGATAGGAGTCGCCAAGCAGCACCTGATGCTGTGGATCGCCCGGGAACGCGTCCACGAGTCGGGTGGCGCAGGCCACCGCGGAGCGCGGACGGCGGCTCTCGATGTCGGCGTTGATGTTGGAAACGATGGCCGGCGCGACAGCATGGACGTAGTCCGTTCTGACTCCGATTCGCGCGTTCGCGGGAGTGTGTGCATCAGCAAAGGCAACGGCGTCCCCCCGTCTCTTTGTCAGATCCGGATGATCGTGGTAGAGGGTTGGGCGGGGCTCATACTCGAGGGTTCTGTCCTGGTCGAACAGTTCGAAAGCGACGGCCATGGCGTGAGGATCGTACCCGGCAACAGTCATGGCTGCTAGCCCGTCGCGGTCGGCCTGACTCTCCATTTCGCGCGAATAGCCGTAGACACTTTCCACCATGAGGAGCGTGCTGACATTGGCGGCCGCGGCCGTAGCCAGCCAGGTGGCGTAACCGCCGGGGACGCAAGCGGCGGCTGCCGCAATAATCTCAGTAGCGACGGTTTTCTTGCGGATGCTTCGATTTTCGAGATAGGGGTGCCGCTCATAGATGTGCGCCGTTTCGTGGCCCAGAACTCCTGCCAGTTGCGCCTCGTTTTCCAGAAGTGCGAAAAGGCCTGTTGTGATATAGACCGAGCCGTTGGGCATGGCGAAAGCGTTGACTGTAGGATCGCGGAGCACCAGGAAGCGATAGGTGACCTTGTCGAGTACGGGCCGGTCACCGAGGACCCGGTTGCCCACAGTGTCGATAAATGCCTGCAGGTCAGGATCGTGGAGCACCAGACCTCTTTTTTCGTATTGGGCGTCGACGGCGTCGGCCTCGGCCCGAAGGTTGTCGTCGACTTTTGTGAACTGGAACCGAGCGCCGGGGCCTTCGGAAGCATGGACGCTGATGGGGGCCGGCTGAGACGGAACGGATGGCTGTTGCGCTTCCGAATGCCCCAAGATGACGAAGATGAAAATTGCCGCAAAAGTTCTGGACATAGGTCACCTCGCGATTGCGTACAGAGAATTGGCCCCACGAGGATTAGGAGAATCATCTCTCAGCGAGGAAGTTTGCACAAGGGGTAATCTTTTCCAACGCAAGATGAACCAAAAGGATCAGCCACACGCTGGCTAGTGAGCGTCAGCGTGCATCAGGCAGAGAAGTTGAGTTTGGAGGCGAGCCACCAGTTCACCCGACAACAACTTACGGATACTTTGCCTATCACGGCTAACCGGAAATTACTACCGAGATGTCGGCCAGCGTGGTGGGATCTCAGTAGATCCCACCACACCTGGTTCCAGCCCGATTCGATCATTGACGGCGTTGCGGAATCGTTGTTTGCAGCCCAAGTAGCGTTCCGTCGTCTGTACGGAAACGTGTCCCAACAAAAACTGAATCTGCTCCAGTTCCCCGCCAGCCTGATGACACAGACGGGCGCATGTCCTTCTGAGATCGTGGGGCGCGAGAGACGGAATGGCACAGTCCTTTGCCTTTTGCTTTACGACACCCCAAATGACCTTGGGGCTGAAGCCGGTGCCCCAAATCCTGCCAGCCTTGTTGATCGAACGAAAGAGCGTGCCGGTTGTAATCCCGGCGGCCCCATCCAGGCGTCAATTCCAGCCTTCACTCAATCCGGAACCGGAATAGTCCGTATGTGGCCGCCTTTGCCGACAAGATCGGCTATGACCCAATGCTCCTCTCTCTGCTGTATGTCTTCAACGCGCAACGCAGTCAGTTCCGCCCTGCGTAGCCCGCACCCCAGTAGAATCGCCAATGTGGCGTAGTCTCGCTTGCCTCGAAGACTTGTGCCCTCCGCAGTCAATAACAAGCGCTTGCCCTGTTCGGCGGTGAGCCAATTACCGACGGGTACTCCCAGCCGTTTTGCACCCTTTACTCGGCGAATTCCAGCAGCTAGGTCTGCACTGAGCAGGCCATAATCAGCAGCCTCGTAGGCCAGCCTTCGGACTGCAGCCAAACGCAAGTTTATCGTGGTTGAAGCATAGTGCCGCTGTTCGAGGGATATCCGATATCGGGTGACGACAGTCTTGTTGAAGGCGAGCCTGGGTTCTGAACAGTACCATTCGATGAACTCTCTGATTGCATGATCGTAAGTTCGTCGTGAGCTTCGAGACGTGAGGCTGTCCAATACGGCCGACTTCGATTGCTCAAGGTCCGGAAGCTTCAGTACATGCTTGGGTGCCCGATTGCGCTTCGTTTCGCTCTTTGCCATGGGTACGGCCTCCATTCGCCGTGGCAAAAAGCATGATCCTGATCGCCATCTCGGTCTATCGCACCCTGGGCCTTTCTCAGGACCAATCAATATAAGCCAGCCTCGAAGTGTGCGTTTGGCTTGTTGGAGTGAACTGAGGACCATAAGCGCTAGGCTCCGGTCGCTTCAGGAAGTTCCCCATATGCTTCCCCCATCACCTGCCTAATCAGGCTTCCCACGATAGATAGATTAAGTCGCCTCCTTTTGTGAAGGCGTAATGCGAGAGCAGGATATGCCCTAGAACGGGCGTCCAGTATGCGCGCCCTCGGTAAACATGCAACGGGTTCTCCTGCAACCGAAGTTGTAGCTTTGCAATCAATTGCACGCACGACACCTTTGATGAAAGGACACTGCTGGGGGTTACGTTTGGGCCTGTTTTCTTTCACCCCTAAAGGGGCTTGGTGGGGGAGCCGGTTCTGCGCGGCCTCGCTGTCCAATATGGGACAGCGCTTAGTGGCGCCATGCAGGTAATACCTCAATGAGGGCCATGGGCTGCGGAAGCGGCATTCAAGGTTCAACAGAATCGAAGGGGAGAATTAAATGAAAACATCACTGTGTATTGGTATCGGTTTAACCTCGGTCATGTTGCTATGCGGCGGTTGCCAGACAACGCCAACGCCGGCAGCACCGGCAGCACCGGCAACACCGGCAGCGCAGGGACAGCCTGGACCGCCCGGACAAGATGGCGCGCAAGGGCAGCCTGGACAGCCGGGACAAACGGGGGATGCAGGCCAAACTGGTGACCGGGGGCACACAGGCGACACCGGACGACCGGGTGACAAGGGTTATACGGGAGATACGGGACAAAAAGGCGACACCGGCGATCGAGGCAAGCCCGCTCCATGCCCCGACGGACAGCATCGCTATACTGATCCTAAAGACGGAAGCGTAAGATGTGTGGAGAACTAAGCAGTAAATCAGCAAGCTAATCATGGCGGGGGGGCAGAACAGGGCAGCTCTGCGCTCCCAAGGGCAGAACGGTGGATACCCGCCTCCGTTGACTGCTGCTCCTATGCTTCCGCCATTACCTATGGGCATAGTAGGCCCTCCGGAAGGCCTTCACGCCTGAGTCCCGGATCTCAGCCATGATGGCGCGGTGGGCTTTTACCCGCTCAGCAACTACGATAATTCTATTTGATTCTGCTGGTTGAATACTTTATCCCCGGATAAGTAATGAGAAGTCATGTGACGAGGATTCTTCGAGTGTTAGCATCCTTCATATCGAGAAGCGGAGGTCCAGAACGCCTGGTGTCAGTTGGCGAAAACTGGGCTTTGCACTTGTTGAGGCCAATTCCAGGAGGCAACGGAACCCTTCCGACCTAGCGATATTGCTTAACCAATGACTGCCGAGATGGCGACGATACAACCAGAATGATCGAGCCGACTATGATGAGGAGCTAGTACCGCGCGGTTCACCCAAAGGATTTGGAAGCATGGCGAAGGCGGATCGGCTACGCATTTCCGGAATTCGATGCACGTATGTGGGGAGTTTTCAGAGCCATATGCAGAACGTCCGGCCGGTTCTACCTGGTGCAGAAAAACTATTCGACGTTGAAAAGCTGGACATCTGTGGTCCACTGACCACAGAACTCTCATCACACTTCGCGTTCTGCCCACGCGTCTTCCACCATTTCACCTGATCCGGCTTTACTTCCGTCGCTGCGGCCAGCAGCGCGTAGTTGGTGCTGAGCGTTTTAAGGCGAGGAGCAGGGGCTTGGTCGGCCAGGTGCCGAATGGTAGCGCTTGGTTCGAGGTGGGAAGGGCTCTCGATCGTTATGACTCCGCCATTCTTCGACGAAATCGAGGCAAAGCCTTCAAAGGTTCGGTCGCGGATATCACCATTCCAGGGCAGCTGTTGCAACCTCCGAGTTGCCGGCAAACCTTTCCGGAAGACGAACCCAATGCCTCTTCGATGTGCGCATTGGTTTGTTACCCTCAGCTGATCAAAACCATTCGAGAGCATTCCCGCAGGCCTTCCCATAGAACTTCGAGTGGTGTATGATTCCTTCCAATAGAAGTTCGAGGGGAGGAATCTATGGGCAAAAGGGGCCAATCACAGAGTGAGATGCTCAAAGGCACTCTGGACATGATGATCCTGCGGACACTGGTCGGCGGTGACGCTCACGGGCACACCATCGCAAAAGTCATTGAGCACACCTCTGAAGATCTTCTGGAGGTGGAGCAGGGCTCACTGTATCCGGCGCTACATAGGCTCGAGGACCGAAAGTGGGTTTCTTCTTACTGGGGTGTGAGCGAAAACAACCGCAAGGCGAAGTTCTACCGGCTGACGGCGGAAGGCCGTAAACAGCTGGTGCGAGAGACCAGCCGCTGGCGCCAAATGGCGCGCGCCATCGGCCTTGTGATGGGCGAAGAGGGAGGTGCGCAATGAATTGGTTGAGGTTTCTTCGACGCAAGCGCTCCGACGCCGAGTTGCAGCACGAGATCGAGACCTTTCTGACCGAAGAGACCGCTGACAACGAGGCGCGCGGAATGTCGCCCGACGAGGCCCGGCGCCAGGCGCGGGTAAAGTTGGGCAACCCGCAGAAGGTGCGCGAAACGTTGTGGGCGCAGAACTCACTCCTGCCGTTGACCAATGTCGGCCACGACGTGAAATATGCTTTTCGTACACTAAGCCGCACGCCAGGATTCTCGATCATCGCGGTTGTTGTCATGGCTCTGTGCATTGGTGCGGCCACATCTCTTTTCACAATTGTGCGCTCAGTTTTGCTGAGACCGCTTCCCTTTCGAGATCCCGGCCGGCTGGTGATGGTGTACGAGCACCATCGAGGGGCTGGGGCGAACACGCCGGATTTCACCTACAACCCGGTTGCACCGGCGGACTTTTACGATTGGCGCTCGAAGACCCATGGTTTTGAAGACATGGCAATCATTCGTTACGCCGGGTACAACCTAACCGGGGAACGGGGCGAACTGCCGGAGGCGGTCCGTGCAGCCGCGGGCTCATGGAATTTGTTTCAGCTCCTGGGAGTGCAGCCGGCACTGGGCCGGGCATTTACTGAGTCGGAGGACCGGCCCGGCAATACCGTCGTCATGCTGACCTGGAGCGTGTTCCAAAGGCGGTTTGCCGGTGATGCGAAGATTGTGGGTCGCCAGATTCACCTCGACGGCAGGCCCTTCACCGTAGTCGGCGTGTTGCCTTCGTGGTTTAATTATCCCGATGTCGGCATCCAGTTGTGGGTTCCGTATAAAGCGGATGCAACGCCGGAACTCTTGCAGCATCACGACTGGCATCAGAGCCAGGTGGTAGCGCGGTTGCGTCCTGACGTGAGCCTTGCGAGTGCCCTGGCGCAGGTGAGAGCAGTACAGTACCAGCTTCACTTGCAATACCCACGCGACCCTGTGAACGAAGATGTTGCGCCACGTTCGCTGAACGAGGATCTCGCCGGGAACGTGAAGAAGCCGCTGAAATTAATGCTTTGCGCCGTCGGCTGCATGCTGCTGATTGGATTTCTCAATGTCTCGAATCTGCTGGTTGCGCGGGGCGCGGCACGGCAGAAGGAAGTAGCGATTCGCAGCGCTCTCGGAGCGCAGCG
>Ga0182015_10001618_pt1 | contig 29214 bp, 26 predicted proteins | sample 712P3MmetaG_FD_120478 | JGI IMG/M metagenome (GOLD analysis project Ga0182015, IMG submission 120478) | Permafrost microbial communities from Stordalen Mire, Sweden - 712P3M metaG | ecosystem: Environmental > Terrestrial > Soil > Wetlands > Permafrost | place: Sweden: Stordalen | collected... | reverse complement strand
CTCACCGCCGATGTCCGCATCTCGATGCCGCCGATTCCGCTCGAATACCAAGGCCGCGACGCTGTCGCTCGCTTCTACGAGAGCGTCATCCGCCGGCGCCGGCCGTACGATCTCGTCGCGACGCGAGCGAATGGCCAGCTGGCGTTCGGATCCTACCTGCGTACCCCCAGCGGCGGCATCCGTCACGGGGCCGGCCTCCTGGTCCTCACCCTGACGGGCGACCAGATCTGCGCTGTGACCCGTTTCGACAACAGCGTGCTGCCATGGTTCGGGCTGCCGCAGTCGCTCCCGGGTTGAACGGTGGCGCATCACTGAGCCCTCTACAACGCGGCACTCGGAGAGGGGGAGATTCGAACTCCCGATACCTTTTACAGTATGCTCGCTTTCCAAGCGAGTGCATTCAACCGCTCTGCCACCTCTCCGCGGCCGCCGCCCCTTGTTCACGCCGCGCCGGAGGAAGGCCTCGCCCGGGTCAGATCAGTGCGGGATGCCAGATCGTTTTGAGTTCGGTGAAGGCGAGTACCCGCTCGAGGTCGTCGTAGCGCTGGTCGAACCAGGCCTCGCGTTTGGGCGCGTCTTCGAAACGCGTGCGCTTGACGTTCTCGGCGGCCGGCACGCCGAACCGTTTCTCGTCGTCGGCGTCGAGGCCGAAAGCGTGGAATGCGTTCACGTCCATGTGACCGGCCAGCACTGGTCCGAGTTCGTCGCGGGTGCCGGTCAGGACGTTGCAGGCTCCGGGCGGGAGGTCGCTGGTCGCGACGCACTCGGCGAACACGATTGCGGTGCGCGGATCGCGCGCGCCGGCGACGACCACGACGCCGTTCCCGCTAACCAGCGCCGGCACCACGGCGGTGACCAGGCCGAGCAGCACCGGCCTGTCGGGGGCCAGGATGCTGACGACCCCGGTCGGCTCGGGGGTGGAGAAGTTGAAGTGCGGGCCGGCGACGGGATTGCGGGTGGACGCGAGGGCGAGGTATTTGTCGCACCAGCCTGCGTACCACACCGTACGGTCGATCGCAGCCGCGACTTCCCGGGCGGCGCCCTTCGCGTCGACGGTGTCGCCGGCGACCAGCTGAGCCGCAAGCTCCGCGGCGCGCGCTTCCATCATCTCGGCCAGCCGGTACAGGACCAAGCCCCGGAGCGCGGGCGTCTGAGCGGCCCATTTCACATACCCGCTACGTGCGGCGACGACGGCGTCGCGGACGTCCTTGCGTGAGGCGTGGGCGACGTTATCGCCGTCCACCGGATCGCTGCGGCCCGACTCGCTGCGCACGAACGCCCCGTTGACGTACAGTTTGTACATCTTGCGAATTCCGACCCGGTCGTTCGCGGCCATCGCCGGAGCATTCCGAGGCGCTCCCGCGCTTCCTACGGGTCCGATCCGACGCCCGCCGTCCCGAACTCCGACCAAGGTCGGAGATGGTGCGGAAACCGGGCGGGGAACGGGTATAGGCCGAACGACACGAGTTCCAACCAACCGGGAGTGAAGATTTTACTGTGGCAACGCAAAAGAACGGCAGCAAACAGCAGCCCTTTCTGACCGACATCAGCGAACTGCGCAAACGGGCCCGCACGCAGATCGAGAAGGGCGCCGTCACCAGCGATTACGGGCTCGATCCGAAGCAGGCGATCGACCTGCTCCAAAATGCGCTGGCGACGGAGATCGTGTGCGTCCTCCGGTATACGATGCACAGCATCGCGGCGACGGGCATTGCGAGCGAAGGTCCCAAAGACGAGTTCGCGCAGCATGCGAAAGAAGAGCGCGGGCACATGGAGTTGATCGCAGAGCGTATCAACCAGCTTGGCGGCACGCCCAATTTCGATCCCAAAGGGCTTGAAATGCGCTCGGCCTCCGAGTATGGCAAGAGCGATTTGGACCTCGTCGACATGATCAAAGAGAACCTGATCGCGGAACGGATCGCGATCGAGCACTACCGTGAATTGGTGCAGTTCTTCGGCGCGAAGGATTCCACCACGCGCATCATGCTCGAAGGGATCCTCGCGATGGAAGAAGAGCACGCCAACGACATGCACGATCTGCTGGTCGCGCATGAAGGCCGGCCGATGCTGCCGCGCTCCTGAGCGCAACTGCACCGGAAGAGCGCCCGCGCAACCTGATCTGCGTCCGGCACGGACGCACGGCCTGGAACGCGGACCGCCGCTTCCAAGGCCACACGGACATTCCGCTCGACGACGAGGGCCGCGCGCAAGCTGCGGCCCTCGCGATGCTTCTGCGCGACGACCGCATCGACGTCGCGGTGTCGAGCGATCTGCTGCGCGCGGCCGAGACGGCACGCATCGTGCTCGGCGCGCGCGAGGTGCCCTTGCGGCTCAATCCGGACTGGCGCGAGATGCGTTTCGGTGCCTGGGAGGGTTTGAACTGGGACGAAATCACGTCTCGCACGCCGGGGTTGAACCCCGCCCATGCCACCACGGTGCGTACCTTCGCGCCGCCAGGCGGTGAGGACTTCGACCAGCTCTGCACACGGATCGCGCGCGCTACATCCCGCGTCGAGACCGACCTGGGGGGCGGCGGAACGGCGCTGATTGCGACGCATGCCGGACCGCTGCACGCGCTGCTGCGCAACCTGCTCGGCGAGACCGCGGCCGAGGCGCTCAACATACGTTTCCTCACCGCGTCGGTCACGCGGTTCCGGCGCGCCGCCGGCGGCGGCTGGGAGTTGGTCGCGCTCAACCAGACCGCAGCCGGCCGGGACCTCCAGGCCGCCGATTCGCCAGCGCGGAAACCATCGGCGTGAGCCTCGCGACGCGGCAGAACCGCCTGAACCTTCCGCTCGGGGAGCGCGCGCCCGATGAGATCAACGTGATCGTCGAGATCCCGAACGGCTCGCGCAACAAGTTCGAGTACGACAAAGCGCTCGACATCTTCCGGCTCGATCGCGCGCTGCACTCGCCGATTTTCTATCCCGGCGACTACGGTTTCGCGCCGCGCACGCTGGCGCTCGACGGCGACCCGCTTGACGTGCTGATCCTCGTCTCGGAGCCGACCTTCACCGGTTGTCTGGTGGCGGCACGGCCGATCGGCCTGCTCAAGATGATCGACGACGGCAAGGAGGACGACAAGGTCCTGGCCGTCCCGGTCGGCGAGCCCGAGTACGCCGACGTGCACAACTACACCCAGATTTTCGCGCACCTGCTGCGCAAGATCCAGCACTTCTTCGAGACGTACAAGCTGCTGGAGGGGAAGGCCACCACGATCGTGGGCTGGGACGATGCCGCCGCCGCCCGCCGCATCATCACCGAAGCCGCGCAGCGGTTCGAAGCGATGCCCGGCTAGCTCAGGGGCTGCCGTCCTCGGTCGAGAGTTTGGTGACCATCGTCCGCAGCGCAGAGACGTCGCACTCGATCTTGGTGGCGATCTCGAGCAGAATCGTTTCCTGAACTTCCTGGTGGTAGAGCAGACGTGAGATCGAGTCGTGATCGTGCTCGGCCCTCAGCTCCGCGTGCGCCGACGATTGCCGGGCTCCGACCGCCAGGATGAAGATCAAGATCAGCTGCAAGACGTTCGAACACGTCAACAGGAAGGCGAACGGATACGGGTCGAGCTTGGTGAGGATCCCGATCGGGATCCAGATCATCTGAATCACGATCGCCAGTCCGAGGGCGATCGGCGCCCCGGTCGAGTCGGCGATGCGCTTGCACAGACGTTCGGTCGGCGAAAGGCTGTCGGTGTGTTCCTGATTGACGTCGTGAACGAGCGGGTGATCGGTGACGTCGAACGGTACGGTCGGGGCGGCTAACGCAGCATTCATGCGCTTGTATGCGGCACCGCTGCGCTGTCTTCCGGCTGCAACCCCGATCGAGTGAGCCGTCAAGGGACGGGGCCGGGCCGGCACCGCAAGGGGTCGGCAGGCGCTCGCCGCAATACCTGGGCGCGAAGTACCTGGGCGATGGGGTTCGCCCGTCGACGCCTCGGCGTCGCGAACTGCCGTGTGAGCCGATAACCCCTACGACCGTTCTTTCGTGCGCGTCGGAGGGGGTTCGTGTCTGTGGGGATCGGCCCGGGCGGGAGGTTGTGATGGTCCTCCAGCCCCTCGTCGTCCAAGCGTGCCAGGTTGGGGCCACGCTCTTCCTGTCGCCGCTGCTGACCGGCCTGATCGCTCGAGCAGAAGCGCTCATCGCGGGAAAGCGCGGCCCCTCGGTCTTCCAGCCGTACCGCGATATCGTGAAGCTGCTGCGCAAACAGCGCCTGCGGCCGGACGTCGCGTCACCGTTCTTCTTGGTCGCTCCGTACATCGCGTGCGGCTGCTACGCCACGGTGTCGACCCTCATTCCCGTGCTCACGACGTATCCGCTGCCCGGTGCCACCTACGGCGACATTCTGGGCGGCGCTTTCGTCCTGGCCATCGCGGCATTCGTCACGGCGCTGGCGGCGATGGATGCCGGTTCCCAATACACCTCGATCGGCGCGAGCCGGGCGACGATGGTCGGCATCCTGGTCGAGCCGACGCTGATCTTCGTGTTCTTCTCGGTGGCGTTCATCACCGGAACGGATCTTCCTTACGCGATGAACGCGACGCTGCGGCACTCCTGGACCGACGTCGTCCGCCCTGCGCATCTGTTTGCGACCGCCGCTTTCTTCCTTATGCTCCTGGTCGACACCGGAAGAATCCCCATCGAGAGTTCCTCAGCGACCATCGAGTTTGGGATGATCGACGACGCGCGCCTCTTCGAGCACTCCGGTCCGGAAATGGGCCTCTTCAAGTGGGGGGCGTCGATGAAGCAGTTCGTCCTGTATACGATCTTCTGTAACGTGCTGCTCCTCCCGCCCGGACTGGCCTCGACGGGCAGCGTGGCCGCGGTCGCGCTCGCCACCGTGCTCCTGTTCGCGAAGATGATGCTGGTGGCGCTGGTCGTCATCGCGATCGATACGAGCTTCGCGAAGCTGCGGCTCTACAAAATCACCGAGTACATTGCAACGGGCTTGCTGGTCGCCGTTCTGGCCGTCTTCGCCTGGACCGCGGGTCTGGGATGATGTCTCACGCGCTTACCTTCGCCGAGGCGGCCGCGGGGAGCGCCGCGGTCGCGCTCATCCTGACACAGCTGGCGCTGTTCCGTTCGGTCGTCATCCCGGAACTGATCACGCTGTACGCGGTGCAGTCCGCGCTGGTGGCAGCGATCTGCGCCGTGGTGGGAATCACCGGCCACGGCTGGGACCTCGTCGTGCTCGCGCTCCTGACGGCCGCGTTCAAAGTAATCGTCCTTCCTGCCTACATGCTGAGGCTCGTGCGCGGAGTGTCGGGCCGCGTCGAGCTTCCGGTGCGCGTCAACGTGACGCTGTCCATTCTCATGGCGGCGGCATTGACCGGCGTCGCGATGCTGACGGCGTCACGCTTACCGCTGCCGGCCGGTGGGTTCTCGCCGCGGGCCGACCTCGCGACGACCCTCGCGATCGTCTTCATCGGCTTTCTCTTCGCAATCTTGCGCCCCAACGCGCTGGCTCAGGTCATCGCCTTCCTGACACTTGAAAACGGCCTCTTTTTCGGAACCGTCACGCTTGCACCCGGCCTGCCTTTCGTCGTCGGCGTGCTGCTGCTGATCGACGTGCTGATCGCTGTCGTCGTGTTCGCGGTGCTGGTGCGAATCCTCATCGAGCGACGGGCAACGGCGTCGATCGAAGCGTTCTCGGAGCTGCGCGGGTGAGCTGGCTGTCGTGGCTCGTGCTTGCGATTCCGGGCGCGGCCGCGATCGTCAGTTTCCTGGTGCCGTCCCGGTTCGGGCGCCCCTTGACGGCGGTCGCCGGCATCGCGGGTGCGGCCGTCATGATCTGGGATGCGTTCGGAAACGTCGAACCACGACTCGATCCCTTATCGGCCCTTTTCTTGTTGCCGGTCGCGATCGTCTACGGTGCGGCGGGTGTGTACACGGCATGGTACGTCAAGGCGGAGAGCCGCGATGATCCGGCGGGAGAACGGTACCGGCGCGAATTCCTGGTGTTGACGAACGGCTTCGCGTGCGCCGAAGCGCTCGTCCCGCTTTTGTCGAACATGGCTGGCCTGTGGGTCGCGCTGGAGACGACCACGATCCTCGCGGCGCTGCTGGTGCGGCTGCAAGGGACCGACGCCGCTTTGGAGGCGGCCTGGAAGTACATCCTCATCGCCTCCTGCGGCTTAGCGATCGGCCTCATCGGCGTCCTGGTGCTCTATGCCGCTGCGGCACCGGTCCTGGGAGCGCACCACGTTCCGGAGTGGAGCGCCTATCTCGCGGTCGCGCAGCGTCTCGATCCCGATGCCGTGCGTCTCGCATTCATCCTTGCGCTGATCGGGTTCGGGACGAAGATGGGACTGGCGCCGATGCACACCTGGCTTCCCGACGCGCACGGTGCCGGTCCGACGCCGACCAGCGCGATGCTCTCGGGCGTCCTGCTGTCCGATGCGCTCTACGTCATCCTGCGCTTCGCGGGCATCACCAACGCAGCCGTCGGCGCCACGATGTCGCACCGGCTGTTCGTCATCGTCGGTTTGCTCTCACTCCTGATCGGCGCATTCTTCTTGCTGCGCCAGCACGATATCAAACGCATGCTCGCATACTCGAGCATCGAACACATGGGCGTCGTCGCGATTGGGCTTGCGTTCGGCGCGCCGCTCGCCATCGCGGGAGCGCTCTTGCACGTCCTCAACCATGCAGCTTCGAAGTCGCTGGCCTTCTTCGCGGCGGGCCGGCTGGTGGAACGTTTCGGCACGCGGGAAATCGCCGCGATTCGCGGCGGCGTGCAGGCATTGCCCGTTTCGGGAGCGCTGTTCGCGCTGGCCGGCCTTGCGCTGGCGGGGTTTCCGCCGTTCGGCATCTTCCGCAGCGAGATCATGATTCTCGCCGGCGGGTTCGGCGGCGGCAGCGCCTGGATCGCCGGGATCGTCGCGGCGCTGCTTGCGGTCGCGTTCGCAGGGCTCGTCCGATGGGTGACCGTGACCAGCACCGGCAATGCGGCCGAACCGATCGAGGTCGGTGAACGCACCTACGTGCCTGCCGCGGCTATGCTGGTGGGATTCGTCGTCGTGCTCGGGCTCGGACTGGTCGTGCCTGCGCCGCTCGGGACTCTGATCGCTCGGGCCGGCCAAACGTTCGAGCGCTCGCCATGACGGAACGACCACGGCTCACGGCGAGCGAGGCCGCGCAACGCGCCGGCGCTGCTGTGGCGCAGGGGGACGGACGATTCGTCGCGCTTTTCGCCGACACCGACGCTGCGGGCGATCAGCTGCGGTATATCGTGGCGGCCGGGGGGCGGCTCGCGCTCATCTCAGGAGTCGTCGAGGGCCCGACCCCGTCGTTGGACCGTGCGGCCGCGCGCTGGCACGAGATCGCGGTGAGCGAACAAAGCGGGTTCCAGATTGCCGGGCTGCCGCAGTCGCCGTCGCCAATCACGCCATCGGATGCCGAGGCGTATCGCTCCGTCGGATCACCGGAACTCTCAACGGTCTTGTACGGGCCGGTGCGGTCGGGAATAAGCGAAGCGGTGCGCTGGATCATCGAGACCGCGGGCGAGGATTTCGTCGCCGTACACGCCTCGTTCGGTTTCAAGAACCGCGGTCTCGAGCGCCGCTTCGTGGGCGTACCGCTCGAGTCGGCATGTTTGGTTGCCGAAGAAGTGTCGAGCGCCACCGCTGCCAGCCACGCCTCGGCGTTCGCGCGGGCCGGCGAGGACGCGTGCGGCATCGAAGCCCCCGTTCGTGCGGCCGCGATCCGCGCGATCCTGGTCGAGTTCGAACGCATTCATCAGCATCTTGATGTGCTCGGTAAGCTCGCCGACGATGCATCCCTCTCGGTCGGGTCGGCGCAGACGTTCGCAGCGAAGGAGCGCGTACACCGGCTCCTCGCCGAGGCGGTCGGCAACCGCTTCGCGCGCGGCGTGATCACCGTGGGCGGAGCGAGGTTCGACGCGTTCGCAGGGCTGAGCGAATCGTGCGGCCGATCGCTCGATGCCCTCGAACGGGAGGTGTGCGGGGTCGTCGACGAGCTCTTCGCGACGCCGTCATGGATCGACCGCCTGGTGGCCACGGGCCGGCTGAGCGGCGAGATCGTGCGCGCGTACGGGGGCGTCGGTCCAGTGGCCCGCGGAAGCGGCGTCGACAACGACGCGCGAGGGCTCGACGGATGGCTCTTCACGCCGCAGGAAGGGGATGCGGCGCTCGCAACGGACGGCGACGCTCTCGCGCGGGCGCGGGTCCGGCGGGCGGAGATCCGAAGCTCCTTCCGGCTGATCCGCAACGCCCTCGACGCGGCGCCCGCCGGTCCGCACTGGGTGAGCTTTCCGACCGGCGGGCGGGGAGAAGGAGTCGCCCGCGTCGAGTCTCCGCAGGGCGAATTGGTGTACTACGTCCGCTTTGGCGCGGGTATCGAGCGCGTCGCGATCCGCAGCGCCTCCTTTCAGAACTGGCCGTTGTTCGTTCCGTCGCTGGCCGGCTGGATCTTCACCGATTTCTCGTTCATCGAGCACTCCTTCGGATTGATCGTCGCGGAGACCGATCGATGAGCTGGATCGTGCGCGGTCTGCGCGGCGGAATCCTCACGACGCACTATCCGCATGGCCCGGAGGAGATGCCGGCCCAGTGGCGCGGCGTGGCCAAGGCGTTGGCCGGCGCGCGTGCGCAGGAATATCAGCTCGGCGCGGCCGCGTGCCTATCCGGTGCGATCGTTGCGCAGGCGGACGAAGCGCACGTACTGCAGGAGCGGTGCTTTCAGTGCGGTGCCTGCGCGCGCGTCGCGCCGCGAGCTTTCGGGATGAGCAATGACTACGAACTTGCGCTGGTGGGTGCCGATCCGTCGACCACCCAGGATCGGCTCGCCCGCCGCGCTGCCTCGCTCGGCCGCTCGATCATGATTCGCCATGTCGACGCCGGGAGCGACTTCGCGACCGATCAAGAGGTCCAAGCGCTGTTCAACCCGTTCTACGACATCAATCGACTCGGGATCTTTTTGACCGCGACGCCGCGGCATGCCGACCTGCTCGTCGTCACGGGGGTCGTGACTCACCACATGGTCGAATCGCTCAAGCGCACGTACGCAGCGATGCCGGATCCGAAGATCGTGGTCGCGGTTGGAACGGCCGCGGCGTCCGGCAGCTTCTACGCGGCGGACGACGTCTACGGGCCGGTGGACCGGGTCGTTCCGGTCGACGTCAAGGTGCCCGGCGGACCGCCGGCTCCGTTGAGCATCCTGCACGCGCTGTGGGTCGCCCTCGGCCGTACCGCGGCGCGCGCGCGGGAGACGGAAGCGTGAGCGCCGTGCAGCTGCTCGGGATCGGCTTTGCGTGCGTCGCGGCGGGGGCAGCGGTCAGCATCCTGCCGCTGCGTGCACTCGGCCGCGCGGTCACGTACGTCGGCGTCGGAGCGGGTGCCGCAGCATTCGGCGCGAGCGCGGTGTCGGTTCTGGCCGGCCAGGGAACCGCGATGTTTGCCCTGAGCCCGGCCAGCCACGTCGCCCTGCGGCTCGACCCGCTGGCAGCCGCGTTTACGTTGATCATCTCGGCCGTCGCGGCGATCGTCGCGATCTATGCCCTTGGCGGGCAGACGGCGGATGAGGCCGGCGACGGCCGGCCTGCGGCGCGGAGCTGCGCGCTCATCTTCCTCGCCTCGATTGCGATCTGCACCGCGGACGACATCCTGTTGTTCGTCTTCGCGTGGGAACTTCTGGCGCTGGCATTCTATGTCGCCATCGCGTTCGCCGGGACCGATCCTCGCCGGTCATCCGCCGCATACCTCACCGCCGTCATCACCCATGGTGCGGCGATCGGCCTCATTGCGGCGCTCGTGCTCTCATCACGCGGAGCCACGTTCGAACTGTCGATGGCCCTTCACACGGCGAACGCGGCATCGGTCGTCAGTGGGCTCGCCTTCGTCCTGGCCCTGGTCGCGTTCGGGGCCAAAGCCGGATTGCTGCCCTTTCCGGTGTGGATGGCGCGCGGCTATACCGCGGCCCCCGCGCTGGTTGCGGCGCTCATGGCGGGCGGCGCCCTCAATGTAGCGTTCTACGGCTTGGCACGCTTCACGCTGGGAATCGGCGGGAACCCGCCGCTCTGGTGGGCGCTCACGCTGCTGGGCTGCGGGGCGCTGGCCGCGTTCTTCGGCATCGCTTGGGGCGCTGCGCAGCGCGACATACGCACGCTCGCGGCCTATTCGAGCGTGGAGAATGCCGGGATCGTCGTGATCGGCATCGGCGTGGCCGTTGCCGGACGCGCCGTCCACCTGCCCCTCATCGTCGGCGTCGGGCTGGCTGCAGCGCTGCTGCACGCGACGTCGCATGCGTTCGCGAAGTGCACGATCTTCCTCGGCTGCGCCGAGTTGGTCTCGCGCGTCGGATCGACCGAGTTCGAGAACCTGGGCGGGCTCTGGCGCAGCTTGCGCGCTACGACGCTGGCCGTGCTCGTCGCCGGCGGATCGTTGGCCGCCCTTCCGCCGACGGGCGGGTTCGCCGGTGAGTGGATGACCTTCGAAGCCTTGCTGCAAGCGTTCCGCACGCAGAGTCCGAGCGCGGAGATCTCGTTTGCATTGACCGGGGCGGCCGTCGGCATTGCCGCCGGAATCGCGGTCGTGGCCTTCGTCAAAGTCATCGGGGTTGGTTTTCTCGGCGCGCCGCGGACGGCGGCCGCGCGGGATGCAATGCCGAGCCGCTCGCTCGGCCGCCTGATCGGCTTGCTCTTGGGCTTCGCCGCAGTGCTCGGAACCGGTGTGGCCGCGCCGCAGTACCTCGCGCTCTTGCGGCCAGCGATCGACGGGCTCAGCCTGACGGGCGCGACCTCGGCAATTCTCGCCGAGCCCCCGGTGATCCAGCCCGCGTTTGCGGGATTCTCGTCCACCTGGCCGCTCGGGCTCGGTCTGGTGATCGCGGGATTCGCGCTCGGCTTCGCGCTGCTCGTTGCGCTCGTGCGGCGTCCGCGCGGACACGCCGTACCAGTCTGGACCTCAGGCGGCACGTACCGTCCCTGGACGCAATACACCGGCACGGGCTTCGTCAATCCGACGCGCGTCGTGCTCGATGCAGGCATCCGCGTACGCCGTACGATTGCGGTGACGAACGACTCGGGCGGGACGGGCCGGGTGACCTACGAGAGCGAGACCCGCGAATTCTTCGGCGTCCCATTCTGGAGCGCGATCGGCGCGCTGTTCCTGCGGGTGGCGGATCTGGTGCGCGCCACGCAATCCGGCGTCATCGCGGCATACCTTTCGTACATCCTTATCTTCGTGATCGTCGCTCTGATCGCATATCCGGCGATTCGTCATTGGTAGGAGGCCCGTGTGTTTTCGCACATTCTCGCCGGTTGGGATGCAAGCCCGGCCGCCAATCGTGCCGTCGACGCCGCCACCGAGATCGCGCATCGATTCGACGCGCGTCTGACCATCATCGAAGTCGTGCCGTCCGTGCCGCACGGCGGGCCGGACGAGGCCGTTCGCGAAAGCGAACGAGGCCGCCAGGCGGAGCACGCCTCCGCGATGATCGACCGCATCCGGCAACGCGGCGTCGAGGCGACCTTGCACCTGGCGGAGGGCGCGGACAAAGCGCAAGTGCTTCTCGACCAAGGGCATCAGGTCGGCGCGGACCTCATCGTAATCGGCCGCGGACATGACGGCGGCATCGCACGTTTGTTCTCAGCGGAACTGGCCGAGCGCCTTGTGCGGATCGCGATCACCCCGCTGCTTGTCGTGCCGGACGACGGTCGAGAATAGGCGCACCGGCATCATGCCAATCGGACGATCGCACCGCGCACGGGAGTCTCGCCGCGGATCGCGATCGCGAAGTGTTCGGCCGTATCGACGAGGCGTGGTCCGGGGCGGTTGACGTACGCGTTGCCGTCCATCGCATAGGCCCTGCCCTCACGGACGGCGCGTAACGAACGGAACGCCTCGCCGGCCGCCCGGGGCAGCGCGTCGATTGCGGCGCGTGCCTTGGTGAGATCGTAGCCGCAGGGCGCGACGATCACGACATCCGGGTCGGACGCGACGATCGCATCCCAGTCGAGGACGCGGCTGTTGGCGCCCGGATCGGCGAGAACCGGCGTGCCGCCGGCGAGTTTGACCAGACCGGGAGTCCAGTGTCCGCCGCCCATCGGCGGGTCGGTCCACTCCAGCACCAGCACCCGTTGCCCGCTGGGCGGTCGCGCACGGAGGGCGTCGACCCGCGCGCGCAACGCGGCGAGCAGCGCGGCCGCGCCGGCGGTCGTGCCGGTCAGCTCGCCGAGCGCGGTGACCGTCGCGAACACGTCCTCGAGCGATGAGGGCTCGAGCGAGACGATGCGCGGATCGCCGCGCAGGCGCTTCACTGCACGATCGACGATCTCGTATGACACCGCGCAGACCGCGCACAGTTCTTGAGTGACGATCAGCTCTGGTTCCAGCGCCGCTAGGCGCGCTTCGTCGAGCCCGTAGAGAGACGAGCCGGCGTGCACGCTGGCGCGTACGTGGCGATCGATGCCGGCCGCGTCGAGCTCCGCCGGGAGCAGCGACGAGGTGAGCGCGGGAAGCGCCTGCGCGGCGACGGGAAAATCACATTCGTGCGTCACGCCGACGACCTGATCGCCGGCGCCGATCCCGAACAGAATCTCCGTCGAGCTGGGCAGCAAGCTCACGATTCGCATCCCTGCATCCTTCGCCGCGGCGCGGATGATTCGATCCTGTGCCGGCCGGGGGACGCGGGACACCGGGGGTGAACCTTCCGTGCCCACCTCAACGCACCAGGAGACCTTCCCCTGAACAAGATCACGGTTCGCAACCCCGTCGTCGAGCTCGACGGTGACGAGATGACGCGTATCATCTGGCACTTCATCAAGGACAAGCTCATCCTTCCGTATCTCGACATCGACCTGAAGTACTACGATCTGGGCATCGAAAATCGCGACGCGACCGACGATCGGGTGACGCTCGAAGCTGCCCGCGCGATCAAGAAGTACGGTGTCGGCGTCAAGTGCGCGACGATCACCCCGGACGAGGCGCGGGTCGAGGAATTCGGTCTCAAGCAGATGTGGAAGTCGCCCAACGGGACGATTCGCAACGAGCTGGACGGCACCGTGTTTCGCGAGCCGATCATCTGCCGCAACGTGCCGCGCCTGGTGCCGAACTGGACCCAGCCGATCGTCATCGGGCGCCACGCTTTCGGCGACCAGTACCGCGCGACCGACTTCGTCGTCCCCGGGGCGGGAACGCTGACGCTCAGTTTCGTTCCGAAGGACGGCAGTGACCCGATCACGCGCACGGTGTTCGAGTTTCCCGGCGGCGGCGTCGCCCTCTCGATGTACAACTTGGATGAATCGATCCGCGGCTTCGCGCGCGCCTCGCTCAACTACGGTTTGCTGCGCGGCTGGCCGGTCTATCTCTCGACCAAAAACACGATCCTGAAGGCCTACGACGGACGCTTCAAGGATCTCTTTGCCGAGGTGTTCGAGTCCGAGTTCAAGGCCGAATTCGATCGTCGCGGCCTGACCTACGAACATCGCTTGATCGACGATATGGTCGCGGCCGCGCTCAAGTGGTCCGGCGCGTTCGTGTGGGCCTGCAAGAACTACGACGGCGACGTGCAGTCCGACACGATCGCGCAAGGCTTCGGTTCGCTCGGCCTGATGACGTCGGTGCTGATCACGCCCGATGGGCAGACGCTCGAGGCTGAGGCCGCGCACGGTACCGTTACCCGCCACTACCGCGAGCATCAGAAGGGCCGCGAGACCTCGACCAACCCGATCGCCTCGATCTTCGCCTGGACGCGCGGCCTGGCGCACCGCGGGAAAGTCGACGGCACACCGGAGGTCACGCGGTTCGCCGAGACACTGGAGCGCGTCTGCGTCGAGACCGTCGAAGCCGGCAAGATGACGAAGGACCTCGCCATCCTGATCGGGCCCGACCAGCCCTGGCTGTCGACCACGCAGTTCCTCGACGCGCTCGACGCCGAGCTGCGGCAGCGGATGGTTGCCGTCACCGCGTGATCGAGGAGAAGACACTCGCCATCCTGGTGGGCGGCGGGCCGGCGCCCGGCATCAACGGCGTCATCGCGTCGGCGACGATCGAAGCGCGCAACAGCGGGCTGCGCGTGCTCGGCATTTACGAGGGGTATCGCCACCTCGTGCTCGGCGACACCTCGCACGTGACCGAACTCGAGATCGAAGACGTCTCGCGCATGCACTTCACGGGCGGCTCGATGCTGCGCACGTCGCGCACGAACCCGGCCAAGGATGAGGAGACGCTGCGCCGCTGCGTCCGTTCGCTGACGGTGCTGGGCGTCAACTACCTGATCGCGATCGGCGGCGACGACACGACTTTCGGCGCGAGCCGGATCGCGGCCGAGACCCACGGACGCATCGGCGTCGCGACCGTGCCGAAGACCATCGACAACGATCTTCCGCTACCCGAGAACGCACCAACGTTCGGTTTCGAGACCGCGCGCGCGGTCGGTTCGGCGATCGTCGAGAACTTGATGGAAGACGCGCGAACCGCTTCGCGGTGGTACCTGGCGATCACGATGGGCCGCAAATCCGGCGCGCTCGCGCTGGGAATCTGCAAGGCCGCCGGCGCCACGATTGCCGTGATCCCCGAGGAGTTTCCCGACGGCCCGATCGCCCTCGCCGACGTGGTCGATACGATCGTCGGGGCGATCGTCAAGCGGCTGGCCCTCGGCCAAGATCATGGGGTCGCGGTCGTTGCCGAAGGGATCGCCGAGCGGCTCGCGCCTGACGACTTGGCCGCTGTGATGACGGCGGGGCGCGACGCGTACGGCCACGTGCGGTTGGCCGACGTGCCGCTGGGCAGCGTGCTGCGCGATGCGATTCGCGCGCGGCTCAGCGAGATCGGCCTCGACACGACCGTCGTCCCGAAAGACATCGGGTACGAACTGCGCAGCGCGAAGCCGATCCCGTTCGACGCCGAATATACCCGGACGCTCGGGTACGGCGCGGTGCGGTATCTGCTCGGCGGCGGCAGCGGCTCGCTGATCGCGCTCGCCGGCGGCCGGATCCATCCGGTGACGCTCGACGAAATGCTGGACCCGGCCACCGGGCGCATCCGGGTTCGGCTGGTCGACGTGACGACCGAGTCCTACGAGGTCGCGCGCAAATACATGATCCGGCTCGACGAGCACGATCTGACCGAGCCGCGGCTCTCGCGCCTCGCGGCCCAGACGAACCTCGAGCCCGAGCAGTTCGCCGACCGCTTCAGCCGTTTGTTCCCGAGCCTCAAACCCGCAACGGCGTAAGCTGCATCTCGGTACGCACGATCGCGCTTTCGAAGGCGGCGTCCCCGTACTGCGCGAGCGTGTTGTAGAGGGTCAGTGCGCTGGTGCGGGTCAACAGCATCGCGCGGTACCAGTCGAACGTCGGCGCCAGATACGCGAGTTCCGTGATCTGGGCCCAGCGCTGCTCGAGCCGCGCCGACACGACGTGCATCGCGTGGATCGACACGACGTAATCGTGATCGCTGAGGTAATTGATGAAGGCCTCGAGCGGGACGGGGTCGGCGGCCAGCGCGTATCCGCTGCCATCGCGCCGCAGCAGCCCGTAGTCGACCGGATCGACGCCGGCGACGATCGCAGCCGCGCGGCTCCACGCGATGACCTTCGCCTCGTCGCCGAGTGACGGCGCCGCGTGCGCCGAAAGCAGCGTCACCACGAACCGCGCAGCGTGGCCGCGTGTGATCGCCTCGGCCCCCGAAAGGATGTGGTGCGCGCCCGTGCCGGCGATCGTCAGCTCGTCGTAGAGCGTGCCGTTGTCGTTCCAGCCGAAGACGACCGTTTTCATGATGTCGTGGTAGAGGGCGGCCGCCACGACGGTGTCGCGCGAGACGACCGGCCGGCCGCCGAAATAGTGCAGGTCGTAGGTCGTAGCGTAGCCCTGCGCCATGGTGGCATTGAACGACTCGTGCAGTGCAAGGCCGCCGGGGTAGGCATGATGCGAGCCGCGGCTCGAGCCCGGCGCGGCCCAAAAGGGCTGGATCGCGAAGAGCGCGGCCGGTTCGGTTCCGGGCGGGAAGACGCCGCTTACCGGCGCATCTGCCGCGACGAAGCCGGCCCGGGCGAGCTCGTCCCGGACCGCCAGTCGCGAGCTCGGCGTGGGGTGTTTGCTCGCGTAGAGCGCCTGCGGGTTCCGGATCGCGTCGAGCAGCGCCGTGTGGAGGCTGCCGTCGCCGATCGACGCTAGCAGGGCCTCGACCCGTGCGTAGTTCGCGGCGGCCAGATTCGAGTTGCGGGCCAGCCTCGCCGCCGCGGCATTGCCCGGCGTCAGCGGCCCGCGCGGCTCAGGGAACGGCGTCCGCGCCGGAGCGTCATCGGCGGCTGCTGCTGCTCCGGATCCGGCAAGGAGCGGCACCGTGGCCGCGCCCAAAACCCCGAGGAACGCCGTCCGCGAGACGAGCGCGGATCGGCCGTCGGCCACGCACATGCCGCTCGGTTCGCGGCGGAGAGGGAGCGTTCCGGGTCGCGATACCGGGGGAAAATCCCGCTCCTTCGACCATACCTGCGAAGGAAATCTTCAGTTCGGAGGCCGAACGCGCCGTTCGGTATACCAGATGCAAAATACCCTGTCGCACAACTCGAAGCGCCGCGTTCACCTGCGGTTCACCTCGTGATGACGACACTCGCCCTCGGGAACATTCACCCGGACGCGAGCATCGCCGCACGGGTGTACGGTGAGATTCGCAGTGCCATCACGGCGACGAACCTGTATGTGATCGCGGAGGCCGATTTGCGTTTGGACGAGCGCGAGCTTGCCGCGCGCCTCGGCGTGAGCCGCACGCCGGTTCGCGAAGCGCTGCTGAGGCTGGAATACGAAGGACTGGTCCAGGCGACGCCCCGGCGCGGCTATACGATCGCGCGCAAAAGCAAGGCCGAGCTGCTCGAGATCATCATCGTCTGGGCCGCACTCGAGAGCATGGCCGCCCGCCTGGTCGCGCAGAACGCGCCGGCCGGCGCGATCGCCTCCTTGCGGGAGATCTTCGCCAGCTTCGATGGGCAGCGCATCGCGGCGCACCTCGACGAGTACTCCGAGGCGAACCTGCGCTTCCACCAGCGCATCATCGAGCTGTCCGGCTGCGACACCCTGCGGCGCACCGCCGAAGGCATCCTGATTCACATGCGCTCGATCCGCCATCGGACGATTGGCGAGAAGAAGCGCTTCGAGCGTTCGATCGTCGACCACATGCACATCATCGAGTCGCTCGAGGCGCGGAATGCGGAACTCGCTGAGCGCCTCGTCCGCGATCACGCCCTTGCGCTCGCCACCCACGTCGACGCGAACGACAACGACCTATAAACCTCCCTCGTCAACCGACAGGTGACCCACCATGGCTCAAACCGCGCCCCGCGCCGCCGACTTGCCCAAACTGGATGCCGACCAACCCGCGGCGACGATCTCCGGCGGTCACCTCGTTGCCAAGGCCCTCAAAAACGAGGGGATCGACGTCATCTTCACCCTCTGCGGCGGCCATATCATCGACATCTACGACGGCTGCACCGATGAAGGCATCAAGATCATCGACGTCCGTCACGAGCAGGTGGCGGCACACGCCGCCGACGGCTACGCGCGGGTGACCGGAAAACCCGGCTGCGCGGTCGTGACGGCCGGCCCGGGGACGACCGACGCCATCACTGGCGTCGCGAACGCCTTCCGCGCCGAGAGTCCGATGCTGCTGATCGGCGGGCAGGGTGCGCTCAACCAGCACAAGATGGGGTCGCTCCAGGATCTTCCGCACGTCGACATGATGAAGCCGATCACCAAGTTCGCCTCGAGCGTGCTGACGACCGAACGGATCGCAGACATGATGGCGATGGCGTTCCGGGAGTCGTTCAACGGTGCGTATGGCCCGTCGTTCCTCGAGATCGGACGCGACATCCTCGACGCCAAGATCCCGCTCGCCAACGCCGTGATCCCGCGCCCGGGTCACTATCGCGCCTCGACCAAGAGCATCGGTGACCCGGCCGACATCGAGAAGCTGGCCGACATCCTCGTCCATGCCGAACGTCCCGCGGTGCTGTTCGGACAGCAGGTCTGGACGACGCGCGGAACGGACGCGGCGCGCGCGTTCGCACGCACCTTCAACATTCCGGCCTTCATGAACGGCGCCGGACGCGGCACGCTGCCGCCCGGCGACCCGCATGGCTTCCAGCTGACGCGCAGCTATGCGTTCGGCAAAGCCGACGTGATCGTCATCGTCGGAACGCCGTTCGACTTCCGCATGAGCTACGGCAAGCGGCTCAAGGCCAAGACGGTCGTCCAGATCGACATGAGCTACGCGACCGTCGGCAAGAACCGCGACATCTCGCTCGGACTTGTCGGCGATGTCGGCGCGATTCTGGCCGCCGTCACTCAGGCTGCCTCGGGCCGCCTCGGCAACGGCGCTGCGAAACGACAGCCCTGGATCGACGAGCTGCGGGCCGAGGAGAAGAAGCTCTACGACGTGCGGCTGCCGACGATTCTCAACGACAGCATTCCGATCCACCCGTTGCGTCTGGCCTACGAACTCAACGAGTTCCTGACCGAGAACACGGTCTTCATCGGCGACGGCGGCGACGTCGTGACCTCGGCGGGCGGCGTCGTGCAGCCCAAGTCGCCCGGCCACTGGATGGATCCGGGCCCGCTCGGGACGCTCGGCGTCGGTGTGCCGTTCGCGATGGCCTCGAAGCTCGCCCAACCCGAAAAGGAAGTACTCTGTCTCTTCGGCGACGGCACCTTCAGCCTCACCGGCTGGGACTTCCAGACGATGATGCGCTTCAATCTGCCGTTCATCGGCGTGGTCGGGAACAACTCGTTCATGAACCAGATCCGGGCCGGCCAGATCATGAAGTACGGCAAGGAGAAGGGCGATATCGGGAATTATCTCGGCGACGTGAGATACGATCTGTTCGCCAAGATGCTCGACGGGTACGGTGAGGAAGTGCGCGACCCGCGCGACATCCGCCCGGCACTGCAACGGGCCCGCGAGTCCGGGTTGCCCTCGCTGATCAACGTGTGGATCGACGAGAACGCGTTCGCCCCCGGGACGATGAATCAGACGATGTACAAGTGAGGAGCACGCGATGAGCGTCAACGGAGAGGCGCACGCATCGCCGGGCAAGGCGCTCGACGACGTCAAGGTCTTGGATATGACGCACGTCCAGGCCGGCCCATCGTGTACCCAGATCCTGGGCTGGCTCGGAGCGGACGTGATCAAAGTCGAGCTGCCGGGGCGCGGAGACATCACGCGCGGGCAGCTGCGCGACCTGCCGAACGTCGACAGCCTCTACTTCACGATGCTGAACTGCAACAAGCGCAGCATCACGCTGAATACGAAGAGCGCCGAGGGAAAAGCGATCTTCACCAAGCTGATCCGGCACTGCGACGTTCTGGTCGAGAACTTCGGCCCGGGCGTACTCGACCGCCAGGGCTTTACCTGGGAGAAGATCCGCGAGCTCAACCCGCGGATGATCTACGCGTCGATCAAGGGCTTCGGCCCCGGCAAGTTCGCGGATTTCAAAGCCTATGAGACTGTCGCGCAAGCGATGGGCGGCGGGATGAGCACGACCGGCTGGCCCGATGGGCCGCCGACGAGCTCGGGGCCGCAGATCGGCGACTCGGGCAGCGGCGTTCACCTCGTGGCAGCGATCCTTGCGGCACTCTATCAGCGGACGCACTCGGGGCGCGGCCAGCGCGTCAGCGTCGCGATGCAGGACGCGGTGCTCAACCTGGTGCGGGTGAAGATGCGCGACCAGCAGCGACTCGCGCACGGCCCGCTCAACGAGTATCCGAACAAAGAATTCAGCGACTTCGTCCCGCGGTCAGGCAATGCATCGGGGGGCGGTCAGCCGGGCTCGGCACTCAAGACGAAACCGGGCGGCCCCAACGACTACGTCTACGTGATCATCCAGCCGCCCGTCTGGGCTCCGCTGGCGAAGCTGATCGGCCGCGGTGACCTGGCCGAGCATCCCGAGTACGCGACGCCCGAAGCGCGGCTCAAACACCTCGACGAAGTGTTCGGCGTCATCGAACACTGGACGCAGGGCTTCACCAAGTTCGAGGTGCTCGATCAGCTCAACACGATCGACATGCCGTGCGGGCCCATCCTGAGCACGAAGGACTTGCTCGAAGATGAGTCGCTGCAGGCGCGCGGTATGATCGTCGACGTCGAGCATCCCGAGCGCGGAACGTTCAAGACGGTCGGCTGCCCGCTGAACCTGTCGGATTCTCCGGTCACCATCACCAGCTCGCCGCTGCTCGGCGAGCACACCGAACAGATTCTCAGCGAGATCGGTTGGGACGGACCTCCCGCCGCCGAACTCCAAGCCGCCGGCGTATTATAGGAGTCGTTGAAACATGCTTTTAGAGCGCGAGGCCGTCGACAAAGCGACGGTGCGTTCCGTTCTCGATCGCGTCAAAGCGGACAAACGTTCGTCGTTGAGCGCGCCCGAAGCGAAACAGGTCGCCGACGCGTACGGCTTGCCCGTTCCGCAAGAGGGGCTGGCAACCAGTGCCGACGCGGCCGTCAAGCTCGCCGAGGGGATCGGGTTCCCGGTCGTGATGAAGATCGTCTCGCCGGAGATCTTGCATAAGACGGAAGCCGGCGGCGTGCTGGTCGGCGTCGAGGATGCGGCCGGCGTGCGCACGGGTTACGACACAATCGTCGCCAACGCCCGGAAGTATGACGCTGCGGCTTCGATCTCCGGCGTGCAGGTGCAGCAGATGCTGCCCTCGGGCGCGCAGGAAGTGATCGTCGGCGCAGTGACCGATCAGAGCTTCGGCAAGCTGGTCGCCTTCGGTCTCGGCGGCGTGCTGGTCGAAGTGCTCAAGGACATCACCTTCCGGCTCGCGCCCGCGACGCGCGCGGATGCGCACTCGATGCTCGACGGCATCCAGGCCGCCGAGATGCTGCGCGGCGTGCGCGGCGAGCCGGCCGTCGACCGTGAAGCGCTGGCCTCGATCATCGAGCGCGTTTCGCAGCTCGTCAGCGACTTCCCCGAGATCAGCGAAGTCGACCTCAATCCGGTCTTCGCCACACCCAAAGGCGCAACGGCCGTCGACGTGCGCATTCTGGTCGATTTCAATCCGCCCCCGCCGCGCCCGCGCCCGAGCCAAGACGAGATCGTGCGGGCGATGAACCGCATCATGCGCCCCGATGCGGTCGCGGTGATCGGTGCGTCGGGCGAAGAAGGCAAGATCGGGAACTCGGTGATGAAGAACCTCATCAACGGGGGCTACAAGGGGCAGATTTACCCGATCAATCCGAAAGCCGACGAGATCCTCGGGTACAAGGCCTACCGCTCGGTCAAGGACATCCCGGGCAATGTGGACGTCGCGATCTTCGCGATCCCCGCGCAGTACGTCGCGGCCGCACTCACCGAGTGCGGTGAAAAGAAGATTCCGGGCGCCGTTCTCATCCCGTCGGGCTTCGCCGAAACGGGCAATGTGGCAGGGCAGGAAGAGATCGTCGAGATCGGCCGCCGCTACAACGTGCGCTTGATGGGTCCGAACATCTACGGCTTCTACTACACGCCGAAGGACCTGTGCGCGACCTTCTGCACGGCCTACGACGTGAAAGGCAGCGTCGCGCTGTCCTCTCAGAGCGGCGGTGTGGGTATGGCGATCATCGGCTTCAGCCGTTCGGCCAAGATGGGCGTTTCGGCGATCGTCGGGCTCGGCAACAAGTCCGACATCGACGAAGACGACCTGCTGACGTTCTTCGAGCAGGACGACGCCACTAAAGCGATCGCCATGCACATGGAAGACCTCAAAGACGGCCGTTCGTTTGCCGAAGTCGCCAAACGCGTCTCGAAGCAGAAGCCCGTCATGGTGCTCAAAGCGGGCCGCACGGCCCTTGGGGCGCGCGCGGCAAGTTCGCACACCGGCGCGCTGGCCGGCGACGACAAGGTATACGACGACGTGCTGCGCCAGAGCGGCGTGATCCGGGCCCGCGGGCTCAACGAGCTGCTCGCGTTCGCGCGCGCGGTCCCGATTCTGCCGACGCCCAAGGGCGAGAACGTCGTAATCATCACCGGCGCGGGAGGCTCCGGTGTGCTGCTCTCCGACTCGTGCGTCGATGCGGGCCTCTCGCTGATGAAGTTCGACCCCGACCTCGACGAGGCGTTCAAGAAGTTCATCCCGCCGTTCGGCGCGTCGGGGAATCCGGTCGACATCACCGGCGGCGAGCCGCCGAAGACTTATCAGAACACGATCCGGCTGGGGCTCGAAGATGACCGGATCCACGCTCTAGTGCTGGGTTACTGGCACACGATCGTGACGCCGCCGATGGTGTTCGCGCGGCTGTGCGCGGAGGTCGTCGAAGAGTTCCGCGCGCGCGGCATCGATAAGCCGGTCGTCGCGTCGCTCGCCGGCGACGTCGAGGTCGAAGAGGCCAGCGAGTATTTGTTCGACCACAAGATCCCGGCTTATCCGTACAACACCGAGACGCCGGTCGCGGTGCTGGGCGCGAAATACCGCTGGGCCCGCGGGGCGGGATTGCTGTAATGCAATCCGGCTCCCCCAAGGGAAGAATATTCCACCCCCGTCCTCGCACATCGGTTGACTTCGGTTCTCCGTGCGCAGCTCAGAAAGGCATGCCGTAATGGCCTCATTGCGAAATCCGTGGGTCCAGCTGGTCGCGGGCGTCATCTGCATGGCGATGATCGCGAACCTGCAGTACGGGTGGACCGTGTTCGTCGATCCCATGTCGGCCCAGATGGGCTGGGGACGAACCGCCATCCAGGTTTCCTTCACGATCTTCGTTTTGGTCGAGACCTGGCTGGTGCCGTTCGAAGCGGCGCTGGTCGACCGCTACGGCCCGCGGCTGATGGTAGCCATCGGCGGTGTCTTCGCGGGTGTCGCCTGGGTGATCGACGGGAACGCGCACTCGCTGCCGGTGCTGTACTTGGCCGGCGCGCTGGCCGGCGTCGGCGCCGGCATCGTCTACGGCACCTGCATCGGCAACGCGCTGAAATGGTTCGCCGGACGCCGCGGCCTGGCGGCTGGGTTGACCTCGGCCGGGTTCGGTGCGGGTGCCGCGGTGACGGTCATTCCGCTCACGCAGATGATCGCGCGCAGCGGCTACCAGTACACCTTCATTTTCTTCGGCATCCTCCAGGGTCTGGTGATCCTGGTCGTCTCGATGCTTCTGGTCACGCCGCCGAAGCGGCCGGCCGAAGCCACGAAAATCAACCCGCGCGTCCTGCAAGGCACGCGCGACTACACGCCGCCTGAGGTTCTGGCCTCACCGGTGTTCTGGGTGATGTACGTGATGTTCGTGCTCGTCGGCGCCGGCGGCTTGATGGCCGTCGCGCAGCTGGGTCCGATCGCCAGCGATCGCTACATCAACAACATCCCGGTCACGATCTTCGCGATAACGGCGCCCGCGCTCACCTACGCGCTGTCGCTGAACAACATCATGAACGGCATCACCCGCCCGCTGCTCGGGTTTGTCTCCGATCGAATCGGTCGCGAAACGACGATGTTCTTCGCCTTCCTTCTCGAAGGAATCGGCATCTTCGCGCTCATGCAGTACGGCACGACTCCCGTCGTGTTCGTCCTGCTCTCCGGCGTCGTGTTCTTTGCCTGGGGCGAAATCTACAGCATCTTCCCGGCCACGACGCGCGACCACTTCGGCCAGAAATTCGCGACCACGAACTACGGGATGCTCTACACCGCCAAAGGAGCGGCGGCGCTCCTCGTGCCGCTCGCCAGCTGGATCACCTTCGTCACCGGGAACTGGACAATGGCGCTCGCAATTGCCGGCGCCGCAAACATCATCGCCGCCGTCATGGCGGTGGCCGTGCTGCGGCCGTTGCGCGTGCGCGAACTCCGCGGGGCCCCTCCGACCATCTCACCGACCGCAGCGCCGGCCACCTAGAGCAAGGAGCATTCATGCGTATGACAAGATCTCGGGCAGCCCTCGCTATCGCCGCCGCGCTCGTCGCTGGGGCTCTCACCCCGGCCGCGAGCGCGCCGGCAGCCGCCGCCGAAACCGTCACCCTCGACGCGCAGGTGGCTTCAAATGCGAAGGGTGCGTTCGAGGAACTCATCAAGCAGTTTCAAGTCAAACATCCCAACGTCAAGGTCGAAGCGAAATACCTCGGCGGAGCGACGATCGGGAAGGCGATCGATGAGGGCACGCCGATCGACGTCGTGCTCGTCGGCAGCACCATCGTGGCCAAGGAAACGCAGTTCATCGATCCGGTGACGCCGGTGCTGCGCAACAAAGAGATGATCTTGGTCCCCAAGTCCAATCCCGCCAACATCCACGGGCTCAAAGATCTGGCCAATCCGGGTGTAAAGCTGTCGATGGGGACGCCGTCCTCCGCGGTCGGAAAATTGGCCAGTACGGTGATTCAGAACGCCGCCGCGGATTACGGTTTCGACTGGGTGACGGCGGTGCGTAAGAACATCCTGGTATCGAGCGAGAAGGGCAGCGATGTCGTGGCCGCGATCGGGCTCGACTGCAATGCGGGGATCACCTTCGCTTCGGATGTCAACCCGGCACGGTTCTTGGCGATCCCGATCGACGACAAGTACAACGTGGTCTCGACCTACGTCATGACGGTGACGAAGAACGCCAAGAACGCGGCCTTAGGCCGGGCGTTCGTGGCAATGGTGGCGAGCCCGCAGGGTCAGGCGACGATGCGCAAGTTCAACTACATGGCGCCCCACTGATCGCAGCGGGCGGTAGCGCGGTTCACCGCGCGTGCGGCCGTCAGTCGTACGCGCGGCGAAAGGTCGCGTACATGTAGGGATAATCGAGGTAGAACCAGTTGCGGAACGAGCGCCTCACGAGCGTCGCATTGGTGACCGGCGAGGCACCCTTCATCACGTAGTGCATGCCGTCGAAGAAATCGGTTGAATACAGCGGGTAGCTCGCCATTGCCCGGAAGCCCGGCAACGGGACGAACGGCGTGCTGGTCCATTCCCAGCCGTTGCCGACCAGATCGTGTACGCCCCAGGCGCTCGCGCCCTGCGGCGACGAGCCGATCGGTTCGGGGTCGAAGCGGCGCCAATCGAAGTTGCCGTGGCGCGTGCCGTCGGGCGCGTCGTCACCCCACGGAAATGCGCGCTCGCCGCCGGCGGGCGTTCCGAACGCCGCCCGGTGATACTCGGCCTCGGTCGGCAGCCGCGCGCCGCTCCAGGCCGCAAACGCGGCGGCTTGCTGCTGCGAGACGTAGACGGGCCAGGACAGCGGCAGCGGGAGATCCTCGAATACCCCGCGCAGCATCCACGCGCCGTCACGCTCGAACCAATTGGGCGGCGGCGCGCCGCCCGTGCGCACGAATTCCAGAAAGTCGCCGTTGGTGACGTCGTGGACGTCGATGCCGAACGCGCCGACGGTAATTTCGGTCTGGTCGAACTCGTTGTCCCAGCCGAACGGCAGCGCATCGCGCCGCGCGCCCAAGGTCGCCGTTCCGGCCGGGATCAGGATCGGCTCGCGCCGCGCTGCCGGCACGTCGCGATGCTCGGTGCGTGTCCCCCGCTGGCGTTCGCGCGCCAGCCGGTGCAGGATGTAGGTGAACGTTTCGTGGTGCATTTCCTCGTGCTCGAGGATGGTGTACGCGGCTTCGGCGCGCACGAGCCGCGGGTTGGCCGCGTCGTCGAGCGGGGCGTTGGCATAGGCCTCGGCGATCGCCGCGTCGCAGGCCGCGGTGAAGGCGTGAATCGTCGCGCGGCTCGGCCATGCGGAGCGCTTGTGCTGGGCTGCGACTGCCGCATCACGCGGATCGATACCGCGGTTGAACAGCTGCTCCAGCTCGGGGTCGACCGACGGCCGGCCGAGCGCGTCGCGGACCAGCGTGATGAAGGCAAAGCCGGGGATGTGCCCATCGTAGAACACGAACGGGTGCCGCAGCGGCAGCGGCGCGTCCTCGTACGCTTCCGGAGCGATCGCCGCGAAAAGGTCCGCGGTGCGCTGCCGGTTGGCGCGATAGCGCACCGCCATCGCTTCACGGTCGACTGTCGCTGCAGCCAGCGTGTCCACGTTCCCGCCTTTACCCGCGACTGCGCTCAATCCCGCGCTGGTTGGGCACGTCCTTACTACCGCAGTTGGGAGCGCGGGGTTGCGGCCAAATTGAGCACGCGAGCTGCGCGGGCCGATGCGGGCTTCACTTCGTAATGAACCGATGACCCCGGCCTGCCGGGAGCCCGGAAACGGCCGGAATCATCCGACCTCGCCGGCGATGGTCCCGAAAGGGCTGTCCGGCTCACCGACGCCAAGGAGCACGTTACACGACACGCCGGGTCGATGGCCGGCAGGCGCTCATTTCAGGAGCCCATGCAATGCCGCGCAAGACAACAGCAACCCCCAATCACCCAGTCCTGAGTTCTACCGAAGCTCAGCTGTACGTAGCCGACGTAAAGGCATCGTGCGCGTTCTTTACGTCCAAGCTCGGCTTCGCCATTGCCTTCGTGTACGGTGATCCGCCGTTCTACGGACAGGTCCATCGGGACAATGCGCGACTGAACCTGCGAATGGTTCGTGAGCCGGTCTTCGTCGGCGACGTCCGGGAGCGCGAGCATCTGCTCTCCGCCTCGATCACCGTCGCGACTCCGGCTGAAATCAAGAAACTGTTTCTCGAGTTCCAAGCGTCGGGCGTTCGCTTCTCTCAAGCGCTGAAGAAGGAACCTTGGGGCGCGAGGACCTTCATCGTCATCGATCCCGATGGGAATCTGGTGTTGTTCGCGGGGCCGGCTGAGTAAGCGCACGCGTAGCTAAAACTGGGCCGATGACTCCCCGGCATCGTCACCAGCATTTCGTACACGGGGCCACGCTCAGCGGAGGTAGGGCCGCAGCCCGGCGACGCCGCCCTCGCGGCCAAAACCCGATTCGCGGTATCCCCCGAAGGGCGAACTCGGATCGAACTGATTGAACGTCGAGCACCACACGACGCCGGCTTGGAGGCGCTGGGCGACGTACATCGACTTTGCGCCTTTGTCGGTCCAGACACCGGCCGAGAGCCCGTACGGCGTGTTGTTGGCTTTCTCGATCGCCTCGTCGGCGGTGCGAAAGGTCATGATGGAAAGCACCGGTCCGAAGATCTCTTCGCGCGCGATGCGATGCGACGGCGACACGCCGGTGAAGAACGAGGCCGGAAAAAACCAGCCGCGATCCGGCAGCGCGCACGATTGCTGGTGCAGGACCGCACCCTCGGCGACGCCGCTGCGCACGAGTTCGTCGATCTTGGCGTGCTGGGCGGCGGAATTGATCGCGCCGATGTCCGTGTTCTTGTCGAGCGGATCGCCAAGCCGCAGGGTTTCGATCCGCGCGGTCAGGCGTTCGACCACCTCATCGTGGATCGGCTCCTGTACCAGCAGCCGCGAACCCGCGCAGCAGACGTGACCTTGGTTGAAGTAGATACCGTTGACGACGCCTTCGACCGCCTGATCGAGCGGCGCGTCGGCGAACACGATGTTGGCAGCCTTACCGCCAAGTTCCAGCGTCCGCGGCGTGCGGCGACCGGCCAGCGTGCGCTGGATGATCTTCCCGACCTCGGTCGAGCCCGTGAACGCGATCTTGTCGACGTCCGGATGGGCGACGAGGGCAGCGCCGGCGAGACCGTCGCCGGTCACGATGTTGACCACGCCGGGCGGCAGGTCGGCCTCGGCGCAGATCTCGGCCAGCAGCAGGGCCGTGAGCGGCGTGGTCTCAGCGGGTTTGAGCACGATGGTGTTGCCGGCGGCGATTGCGGGCGCGATTTTCCACGCCGCCATCAGCAGCGGAAAGTTCCACGGAACGATCGCGCCGACCACGCCGAGCGCTTCGACCGCGCCGGTCCCCGCGACGGCGTAGCGCAGCTTGTCGGCCCAGCCGGCGTAATAGAAGAAGTGTGCCGCCGCCTGCACCACGTCGAAGTCGCGCGATTCCTTGATCGGCTTGCCGCCGTCCATCGATTCGAGCACGGCCAGTTCGCGCGAGCGCTCGGTGATCGCGCGCGCGATCCGGTAGACATACTTCGCGCGGTCGGCCGGGCGCATCGCCTTCCAGACACCGTCGTACGCCCGGCGCGCCGCGGCGACGGCGCGCGCGACGTCGTCGGCGGTGCCGTTCGCGACCTGGGTCAGCGTCTCGCCGGTGGCCGGATTGATCGTCGCGAACGTCGCGCCGTCCGATGACGGCTGCCACTTTCCGCCGATGAAGTGGTCGTAGCGCGACGCGATCCGGACGGGCGTCGTTTCGAGCGACGGTGCGTAGGCGAGAGCCATGAACCCTAGGTTCGGCGGGCAGGCCGCGGTTACCGGGTCCGGCCGGTCCGGTCAGTCCCGCGCGATGTAGTCGAGCGACCCGTAGCGGCCGGTGACCAACTTGTCGCGCTGAAGCAGCAGATCGTCGAGCAGCGCCGAGGCGCCGATCCGGAACAGGTCGGGCGACAGCCACCCCTCACCGAGAATCTCGTCGAGCAGCACCAGGTAGGTTAGCGCGGATTTGGTCGTCCGCACCCCGCCCGCGACCTTGAGCCCGCGATGTTGTCCCGTCCGGCGCACGAAGTCGCGCAGTGCCTCGGCCATCACCAGCGCGGTCGCGGGCGTCGCCGAGGTACCGATCTTGCCGGTCGAGGTCTTGATGACGTCGGCGCCGGCCTCCAAGGCCAGATCGGACGCGCGCCGGGTCGCGTCGTACGACCCCAGCTCGCCGGTTTCGAGGATCGCCTTGAGGTGAACGGGTCCGCAGAGTGCCTTGACCGCCGCAATCTCGTCGAAGACGCGGGTTTCATCGCCGGCCAGGAAGGCGCCGCGGTCGATCACCATGTCGATTTCGTCAGCGCCGCTGGTCAACGCGGCTTCGGTATCGCGCAGCTTCACGTCGAGCGACGAGAGGCCGCTCGGAAAAGCCGTCGCGACGGAGGCGACCTTCACGCCGGTCCCGCGGAGGGCTTCCTTCGCGACCGCAACGAGGTTCGGATAGACACACACCGCGGCGACGCGCGGCGCACCGGGTGCGGGGAAGGCCGCCTTCGCGCAGAGCGACCGCACGCGGCCGGGAGAATCACGCCCCTCGAGCGTGGTGAGGTCGATGCAGCGGATCGCAAGGTCGATCGCGGCGTGCTTCGCCTCGTTCTTGATCGACCGTTTGCCGAAGCCGGCGGCGCGCGCTTCGAGCATGACGGCGTCGACGGTGGGCGACCGCGCAAAGAGCAGGGACATGGCCGGTCACTGATTCGCGACGCTCGCTCGCGGTGACCTCGTACGGCGCCGCGATCCCGGCGTTGCGGTCCGGCAATGGTGGGTATGAGCGAAGGACCAAGAGCGAGAGAGGGAGCCGGCATGGGCGAGCACATGAGGAACGG
>Ga0182015_10001617_pt1 | contig 29217 bp, 23 predicted proteins | sample 712P3MmetaG_FD_120478 | JGI IMG/M metagenome (GOLD analysis project Ga0182015, IMG submission 120478) | Permafrost microbial communities from Stordalen Mire, Sweden - 712P3M metaG | ecosystem: Environmental > Terrestrial > Soil > Wetlands > Permafrost | place: Sweden: Stordalen | collected... | reverse complement strand
GGGCACGCCAATCGCGGAAGCAAACTTGGCAGCCGCATCGTTGATGGAGGTGGCAAAGCTGCGCTCGCGCTCGGGAAACCAGTAGCCGACGGCCTTCGCGTTGGCGGGAAAGGTAGGAGCTTCGCCAACGCCGAGCAGCAGCCGTGCTGCAAAAAAGCTGTAGATGCCGGTCGCGAGACCAGAGGCGAAGGAGGCCATGCTCCAGAGCAAGGTCGCGACGCGCCCGATGCGACGCACGCCGAAGCGATCAAGCATGACACCGATGGGAATCTGAAGCAGCGCATAAGTCCAGTTGTAGGCGCTGGCCAGATAGCCGAAAGTGACTGCGGTGATGCCCCAGTTGGTGCGCAGCGCGTCATACGCCACCGAGATGTTGACGCGGTCGAAGAAGTTGACGAGAACGCCGATACCGAGAAGAACCGCGATGCGCCAGCGGCGATGCGGAGCGTGCGCCGAGAAGTCAGGAGCGGATTCAGGCACTCAGAGATTGTAGACGGCGCTCGAATTTGCGCCGGAGGCTGAACTTTATTCGACCGCCTGCACCATGCCGCGTCCCAGCAGCAGCTCGGCTTTGTCGATGAACGCGCGGTCGGCGGCGACAGTGATGCCTTCCGGTTCCATGACAACGCAGTATTGGCCGCGTTGCTCCACATTGAGCATCAGGCGCGCAGGACCGGGTGTGGAAACAACAAGGTCGCGCAGTTCGACGAGCGTGGTTTCGCTCACGCGATCGAGCGGGATGCGGATGCGGACGTTATTCGGCAGGCGCACCTTGACATCTTCGAGCGCCTGAATGGCGGAGACGCAGAGCTTGGGTGCGGCTTCCTCTTCGGCGCGGAGTTGGCCGCGCACCAGAACCGGGACCTCGATGCGCAGCGACTGCGCGAGACGCTCGTAGTCCTTCGGGAAGCAGATGAGGTCGATCTTGCCGCTGGCGTCTTCGAGTGCGGCCTGCGCGTAAAGTTCGCCGGAGCGCTTCGATTTGGCGACCTTGAGGCCGAGGATGACGCCGGCGATAGCGACTTCGTTTTCCGGCGCCTGGCCGCGGCGGCCGTTCGAGGGCGCAGGCTTCATTTCGAGTGCGGCAGCAACATCGACAACGCCGGGAAGGTTGCGAAGCTTTTCCGCGTACTTGTCGAGCGGATGGCCGGAAACGAAAAAGCCAAGGACCTCTTTCTCCGCCGCGAGGCGCTGGCCCTCTTCAAGGTCGGGGACATTGGGAAGATCGTCGTCCTTCACGCCGTTGGCGGGCACGTCGAAGATGCCGAAGAGCCCGGATTGACCGGCGGCCACATCGCGCTGAGCTTTCTGCGCTCGCTCCATGGTTTTGTCGACGGCGGCGAGCAGCTGCGCGCGGCGGCCGAACGAATCAAGCGCGCCCGCCTTGACCAGCGATTCAAGGACGCGCTTGTTCAGCAGGCGAAGATCGATCTTCTCGCAGAACTCCTGAAACGATCCGAAGCTCTTCCCTTCCGCGGCAAGTTCCTGGCGGATCGTAAGGATAGAGTCGATGGCGTTGCGCCCGACGTTCTTGATGGCCGTGAGGCCAAATCGAATGGCGTCTCCGTGCGGGGTGAAGTCGGCGTCGCTGAAGCGGACGTTGGGAGCCTCGACGGCGATTTCCATCTCGCGGCACTCTTTGATGTACTTCACGACATTCTCGGGCTTGGAGATTTCCGACGTCAGCAACGCCGACATGAATTCGACGGGATAATGCGTCTTAAGGTACGCCGTCTGATACGCGAGCAGCGCGTAGGCCGCGGAGTGCGACTTGTTGAAGCCGTACCCGGCGAACTCCCGCATAAGATCGAAGAGGTGAACGATGGTGTCGCGCGGATAGCCGCGATCGACCGCGCCCGAGACGAACCGGTCGCGTTGTTTGGCCATCTCGTCAGGATCTTTCTTGCCCATGGCGCGGCGGAGCAAATCGGCTTCGCCCATCGAGTAGCCAGCGAGCACGTTGGCGATCTGCATCACCTGTTCCTGATAGACGATGACCCCCTGCGTTTCTTTGAGGATGGCTTCGAGCGGAGGCAGCGGATACTCGACTTTGCGGCGGCCCCACTTGCGCTCGATGAAGTCGTCGATCATGCCGCCCTGGATGGGGCCAGGACGGTAAAGCGCGTTGAGGGCAGTCAGGTCCTCAACCGTCGTGGGTTTGTAACGACGGAGAACATCGCGCATCCCTCCTGACTCAAACTGGAAAACCCCCGACGTGAGCGCGCGATGGAAGACCTTCTCGTAGGTCGTTTGGTCATCGAGCGGCAGTGTGGCCATGTCCACCTGCACGCCACGATTGCGTGTGATGAGTTTGATGGCGTCGTTGATGACTGTGAGCGTGGTGAGGCCCAGGAAATCCATTTTGAGCAGGCCCATCTTCTCGATGGCCTTCATGTCATAGGCGGTGACGATTTCGTCGTTCTTGGCCCTGGCGACCGGCACAAGTTCGGTCAGCGGACGCGGCGCGATCACCACGGCAGAGGCATGAACGCCGGCTCCGCGGATGAGGTCTTCGAGCTTCTTCGCTGTGTCGATCAGCTCGCGAATCTGCGGATTGCCCTGATAGGCCTCCTGCAGTTGCGGCGAGTCCTTTAGTGCATCGTCGAGGGTAACGCCGATCGTCGTCGGTATGAGCTTGGCGATGCGGTCGACATCGCCGTAGGGCATGTCAAGGGCGCGGCCGACATCTTTGATCGCAGCCTTCGCCGCCATGGTGTTGAAGGTGATGATCTGCGCTACCTGCTCGCGGCCGTATTTGCGCGTGACGTAGTCGATAACTTCGCCGCGGCGGTTCATGCAGAAGTCGATGTCGATGTCGGGCATGGAGACGCGCTCGGGATTGAGGAAGCGCTCGAAGAGCAGCGCGTTCTGGAGCGGGTCGATGTCGGTGATCTCCATACAGTAGGTCGCGAGTGAGCCGGCCGCCGAGCCGCGACCTGGGCCCACAGGAATATCGTGTTCGCGCGCGTAGCGGATGAAGTCCCAGACGATGAGGAAGTAGCCGGAGAACTTCATCTGCCGGATGATGTCGATTTCGCGTTCGAGACGTGACTCGTATTCCGAAATGGGCGTGCGCAAAAGGCCTCGATCCTGCAAATGGCGGATCGAGGTGTCAAGCCGCTTGCGAAAGCCTTCGCGGCAGATCTGCTCGAAGTAGCTGTCGACGGTGTGGCTGGCCGGAACGGCGAATTCCGGAAACGGATTGTCGACCTTGTGGAGCTTCAGATGGCAGCGCTCGGCGAACTGCATGGTGCGGCTGACCACTTCGGGCGCGTGGGCGAAGAGCCGCTCCATCTCCGCGGCGCTTTTGACGTAGAACTGATCGGAGTCGAACTTGAAGCGCTTGGGGTCGTTGATGGAGGCAAGCGTTTGCACGCAGAGCAGAACTTCGTGCGCATGCGCGTCGTCCTCGCACAGATAGTGGCTGTCGTTGGTGGCAACCAGCGGGATGTCGAGGTCTTTTTCGAGACGGAAGAGGTCGGCGTGGATCTTCTTCTCGAGTTCGAGTCCCTGGTCCTGGATTTCGAGGAAGAAGTTGCCGCGGCCAAAAATGTTCTGATATTGGCTAGCTGTGCCGCGAGCCGCTTCATACTTGCCTGCCATCAGGTTCTCGCACAGTTCGCCGGCCAGACAGCCGGAAAACCCGATCAGGCCTTTCGCGTGCTCGGCGAGATATTTCTTGCTGACACGCGGCTTTTTGTAAAAGCCGTGAAGCGATGCCTCTGAGGTGATGCGGACAAGATTGCGGTAGCCCTCTTCGTTCTCCGCCAGCACCAGCAGGTGGTTGTAGTCGTCGCCCTGCGGATCGGCGCGATGGTCCTCTTTTTGGCAGATGTAGAGTTCGCAGCCCAGGATCGGATGAATGCCCTGGTGCTTCGCAGCTTCAAAGAAATGAACTGCTCCGTAAATGTTGCCGTGGTCCGTAACGGCAACGGATTTCTGCCCGATGTCGGCGACACGCTTCACCAGCTTTTCGACGTCGCAGGCGCCGTCGAGCAAGGAGTAATCGGTGTGAAGGTGCAGATGGGTGAATTCCGCCATGGGCTCTTCTTCTATTCTAGGTCGACACAACACACGGCGCTCGGTGACTCCAGATCCTGCATGAGGAAAAGGAGGGACGAAACATCTGACAATTTCGCAGGGCAGGCGTACGATGTCGAATCGCGGAGGGTTTTATGGACAGCGTTGTGACGTTTCTAATGACGCAGAATCCGGAGGCTGCGATTGCCTTCTATCGGGATAAGCTGGGGTTGAGGTTCCTGCGCGACGACGGATTCGCGCTGGTCTTCGACATGAACGGCGTGATGCTGCGGATTGGCAAAACGAAGGGATTCACGCCCGCGCCGAATACGGTTCTGGGATGGGAAGCGCACGACATTGGCACGGCGATGAAGAACCTGGAGCAGCAGGGGGTGACCTTCGAGCGCTATCCCAACATGGGCCAGGATGCGCAGGGCATCTGCACGTTTCCGACCGGGGACAAGGTTGCGTGGTTTAAGGACCCCGACGGTAACGTGCTGTCCATCTCCCAACACTCCGTCTCGTGACGGGAACGACCGTCAGCGAGGCATGTCGCGATGCGCGGTCTTGACGCCGTAGCCGTGCCGCGCCAGGCGGCGGGCGACCTCCTCGGCAATCATCACGGAGCGGTGCTGGCCGCCGGTGCAGCCGAACGCCAGAGTGAGGTAGCTCTTGCCTTCGTTGATGTAGTGCGGCAGCAAAAAGAGCAGCAACTCCGTGACCCGATCGAGAAACTCCCGAGTTTGCGAGAAGCTAATGATGTAATTCTCGACCTTCGGGTCCTTTCCGGTCAGATTGCGGAATTCCGGAACGAAGTGCGGGTTGGGCAGGAAACGCACATCGAAGACCAGATCGGCGTCGAGGGGGACGCCCTTCTTGTACCCAAAGCTGATCGAGGAGATGACGAGGCTCTTGCCATCGCTCTCGCGCATGAATTTGTTCTGGATGTAGGCGCGCAGTTCGTGGACATTGAATTTGGTGGTGTCGATCACGATGTCGGCGACTTTGCGGATCGGCTCCAGAAGATGGCGCTCTTCCTGCAGCGCGCGCGTAACACGGGCCTGGCGACCAAGAGGATGAGGGCGGCGCGTCTCGGAGTATCGGGCGAGCAGCGCGGCTCGTGAGGCCTCGAGGAAAAGGACCGTGGTGGACAGGGTGCGGCGGATGTCGCGCAGCATCGAGGGAAATTTCTCGAGGCTTTGCCCCTCGCGCACATCGACGACCAGCGCCGCACGGCGAATATCGCGCGAATGCGCCACCAACTCGGCGAAGGGCGGCATCAGCGATACTGGCATGTTATCGACAGCGTAAAAACCGAGATCCTCAAACGCCTTGAGCGCCGAAGCTTTGCCGGAACCGGAGAGGCCGGTGATGATGACGAGGTCGCGAGGATTGGCGGCGGAGCGCGGACGCGCTTTGGCAGGGAGGGCGGCACGCCGCCTCGTCGTCTTTCGGCCAGGAGGCATGGCCTCATCGTAGCACCTGCATATCACACGGAAGATGACCCCTTTTGGGGATCAGGCGCTACGGCAATGGCTGGGCTTCGGCGCGCAGAGCGCTCTGCAGCGCTGTGCCCACGCACTCCATCTGCTCCTCGGAGATGCGGTTGAAGAAGGGCAGGGCGAGGGTTCGGGCGGCCACGGATTCAGTCATCGGGAGATGAGTGGATTCACACCAGGCCGCGTACGCGGGCTGCAAATGGATGGGCGCGAAGTAACGACCCGTAGCGATGCCGCGCTCAGTCAGGGTGTGCATGAGGTGATCGCGATCGGCCCGCGAAAACGCAGGCGCGAGCCGAATCACGAAGACGAACCAGCTCAGACGTTGGCCTGCAATGCTGGAAGGCGGCAGCAGCAGGTGTGGCTCGTCTCGCAACAGATCGCAATAGCGGTGGGCAATGGCCTCGCGGCGCGCGAGGATGGCGTCGATGCGGGTGAGCTGCGCCAGGCCCAGCGCGCACTGCATTTCGGAGAGGCGGTAATTGAACCCGAGTTCGGCGTGCTCCAGCCAGGAGTCGGTCGATTCGGGCGCGATCTCAGGCTGTCCAAACGCCGATTTGTAACGGCCATGGTTACGCAGGGCGGCTATGCGCCGCGCGACCTCGGAGTTGCTGGCAACGACCATACCGCCTTCGCCCGTGGTGATCTGTTTGTTGGGGTAGAAGGCGAAAACCCCGGCATCACCGAGTGTGCCGACATGGCGGCTGTCGATCTCCGCACCCATGGCTTCGCAGGCGTCTTCGATGACGAGCAGGTTGTGGCGCCTGGCAATGTCGAGAAGGGCGGCCATCGGGGCCGGACGGCCGAAGGTGTGAACAGCCATCAGGGCGCGGGTGCGAGGAGTGACGACCGCTTCGACGCTGGCCGGATCGAGATTCAGAGTTTCAGGGTCAATGTCCGCGAACACAGGCTGTGCGCCAACGTAACGGACGGCGTTGGCGACCGCGATGAAGGCGAAGGACGGGACGATGACTTCGTTGCCAGGGCCAATGCCCAGGGCCACCAAGGCGAGGTGCAGACCTGCGGTTCCCGAGCTGACGGCGATCGCGTGGGGCGCTCCAACATAACCGGCCATCGCTGCCTCAAATTCCTCCATTTTGGGGCCGAGGCTCAGGCGCGATGTACGCAGGACGGAGACAACGGCTTCGATTTCCGCGTCGGTAATGTCGGGCGCGGAAAGCGGTATCTCGATCGCGTTCATGAAACGGCCCTGTTCACGACGGGTATCGCGCGCTTGATGAGCAGTTTCTCCCCGAGCGGAGCGGTGGTCAGAACTTCAACGATGCGCTCCGCCGCGTGGCCGTCGCCGTAGGGGTTGGTCATCCCTTCCAGCGAGGCGTGGAACGTGGTGCTGCGCGCTTCAGTGATGCGGGCGAGGATGAAGGCAGCGTTCGGCTCCGCGTCAAGGACATTTCGGGCCCGCTCGCGGCCTTTCTGACGCAGGCCGACGTTTACGGTGGGCAATGCGAAGGATGCGGCTTCCATGATGCCGCTCGAGGAGTTGCCGAGCATCACGTCGACGCAGCGCAGCAGACTCCAGTAGGTAACGGCGTCGAGATTGACGAAGAGTTTGCCGGATGGATGGCGCTCGAGGAATGCGCGGGTGCGTGCGAGGAGCGAGCGGCTGCCGGCGTCCGCGTTGGGATAGCAGAACAGGATCTGCATGGTGCCCTGCCCGGCGATCTCCTCCAGCGCAGCAAAGAGAGCGTCGGCTTCGCAGGTTGTGTCGCGCACGAGCGTCACCGGGTGGTAAGCGACGAGCATCGCCGGTATGCGGAGATCGAGACCGCAGGAAGCTTCGACCTCTTCGCGAGAAAGCAGCTGGCTGCGGCACAGGTGATCGAGTGAGGGCGCTCCGGCTCGATGCACGCGCCACGGCTCTTCGCCCAACGCAATGACGCGTTCGCGCGCGGCCTCCGTCGATGTGAAGTGGATGTGGCTCATTTTGGTCAGAGCATTGCGCACGGCGTCGTCGATCGCTCCTTCGCTGATCTCGCCGCCTTCGATGTGCGCGATGGGAATGCGCAGGGAGAGCGCGACAGCGGACGGCGCGAGCATCTCGTAGCGGTCGGCGATGAGCACCAACAGGTCGGGGCGCAGTTCGCCGAGGGTGTCGGCAAGCGAGAGCACGGCGACGCCGATGCTTTTTGCCATCCCGATATCGGTGTCGGAGCTGAGCAGCGTTTCAATGCGCGCGGCAACGGGGAATCCGTCCCTCTCAATTTCGCGGATCGTCGCGCCGAATTCCGGCGAGAGATGCGAGGCCATCGCGATGAGACACAGGTCGACGTCAGGATGCTCCGAGAGCAGCTTCAGCGGCCAGTAAAGATGGCTGTAGTCCGCGCGCGAGGTGGTGACGACGGCGATGCGGCGCTTCATCGGGAGGCGGCGAGTTCGGGAGTGGCGTGGCGCAGCAAGACGCTCGGCTCGTAGTCGGGCACAAGGTCTTCGACGAGGAGCAGCAATTCGGGTAGGTCGTGCGCGGCGATCGCGGTTTCGAGGGCACCGACGTGCGCCTCGAGGTCCGCAACTGAGGGGCCAATCACGCGCCGCAGACGGGGAGTCGCAAAACCGTCGCAGCGTTCGTGCGGAGAAACGAGAGACTCTTCGAGTTTGTCGCCTGGGCGCGGCTCCGTGAAGACGATGGGGATGTCCTGGCAGCTGGCCGCGATCAGGCGCTTGGCAAGGTCTTCAATACGGATTGGCTCGCCGGGATCGGGAATGAGGATGCCGCGTGCTGATGCGTCGATGGCCTGCGCCAGCAGATCGACGACTTCATGTCGGGTGATGAAGAAACGGCTGGCGGCTCGATGCGTGACAGTGACCGGACCACCGGAAGCAATCTGTTCCGCAAAGAGGGGCACGACGCTGCCCGGCGAACCGATGACGTTGACGAGGCGCACGGCAGTTGCGAATTCGGGATGGGCGAGCACGGCCAGCTCCGCGATGCTTTTCGATGCGCCCATAATGCTGTGCGGAGCGACCGCTTTGTCGGTGGAGACCAGGATCATCTGCCGGGCGCGATGTTCGGCGGCGCTTTTCGCCAGCCACCAGGTGCCGATGCCGTTGATGGCGACCGCCGCAAACGGGTTGCGCTCCATCAGCGGGACGTGCTTCAGAGCGGCAGCGTGAATGATCACTTGCGGGCGGTGCTCGTCGAAGAGCGCAACGAGGAGAGCGCGGTCGCCGACGCTGCCGAGGATCGGGATGCAGCGATCGCCATAGCCGCGTGCGGTCATCTCTGCGGAAACCGCGAAGAGAGCCTGTTCGGCAATTTCGAGAAGGATGATTGGCTCGGCGCCGGAAGCGGCCAGGACGCGAACCATCTCCGAGCCGATGAAGCCACCGGCCCCCGTGACGAGGACGCGCTGGCCGGCGATGCCTTGGATGAGGGTCGGGTCGGAACTCGCGGCCTTGCGACCGAGAATTGCTGCCCAGCCAGCTGGGGATGTGCGCTGCGAGGCGCCGGAGAAATCAGTCTGCACTCTGCCAAATTATAATTGCGACGATCCCACCCATGCCGGTCACCCTTCTCCCCGCTACAGAACAGCTCGCGATGTTGCGCCGGCGCGCGATCGCTCCGCTGGAGCTCGCCGAGGAACACATCGCGCAAATCAAGCGACTCAATCCAACACTGAATGCTCTGGTCGATTTCGACGCGGAGCGTGTGCGGGCGCAGGCTGCGAACGCGCGGCCGGGACTGCTGTCAGGATTGCCGGTCACGGTCAAATCGTCGATTGCAGTCAAAGGCTACCGCTGCGAGATCGGCAGCACCCTGAACAAATGGCCAAAACCAGGCTCAATTCCCGAGAAGAACGCCATTCTCGTGGATCGGCTGATTGAAGCGAGTGCTGTGATTCTGGGGACGACGAATTGTCCCGAGTTCCTGATGGCATACGAAACGGAGAATCTGCTGTACGGGAGCACGCGGAATCCGTGGAATCCGGATTACACGCCGGGAGGATCGAGCGGAGGCGAGGCTGCGGCGATTGCGGCCGGAATGTCGGCAGGCGGCCTGGGCAGCGACAGCGGCGGATCGATGCGTGAACCCGCACATTTCACGGGCATCTGCGCGCTGAAACCAACGGCGGGCCGCTTTCCCGCTGCGGGACATCTGCCGCCATGTCTCGGGCCGTTTTCGTTTCTGGGATCGATTGGGCCGATGGCCCGGACGGTCGGCGACCTGGCTCTGCTTTTCCAGACGCTGTCAGGGCAGGACCCAACCGATCCGAACAGCGCACCGGCCGTGCATCGGATCGTTTCGCTCGATGATGCGAAGCGGGTTCCAATTGGATGGTTCGAGGACGATGGGCTTGTCCCGGTAACGGCAGAAACGCGCGTTGCCGTACAGCAGGCCGTACGCGCTCTGGAGCGGCAGGGATTCACGCTCAAACCCTTCCGCCCTGAGGCGCTCGAAGCGGCGCGAAAGCTGTGGTGGACGTTCTTCGTGCAGTGCGGCGCGATGCTGTACGCGCCGACGATTCGGGGGCATGAAGACGAGCTGAGCCCGACATTCCGCGACTTTCTCGACATTGCGCGTGCGGAGGCGCCGCTCACAGCCGATTCCCTGCTCGATGAATGGGTCGAGTCAGACAAAGTACGGGGATGGCTGCTCGAGGAGATGCGGGAGTTCCCAATTCTTTTGTGCCCCGTGTGCTCGATTCCGGCGTTTCGCCCCTTCGAGCGAAGCTGGAAGGTCGAGGGCCAAACTGTCGCGTATCTCGACGCGATGCGCTACACGCAGTGGTTCAACCTGCTGGGAGGACCGGCAGCTGTCGTGCCGGTAAGCCGCTCGACCGAAGGACTCCCGATTGGCGTGCAGATCGCGGGGCGACCGTTCGCCGATGAGCTAGTGCTGGCGATCGCTGCGGCCGTGGAGAGCGAGTTCGGATATCAACCGCCGCCGATGGCTCTCTGAGCGGAATTCCGTACGGGATCGTGGCTCGGCAGATGCCAGGCAAAAGCAAAAGGTCCGCGCAGTGCGGACCTCATTCACCTGATCCGAGGAACCCTGTTATGGTTTGAGGCGCGAGAAGAGATTCAGCTTGGAGACGTCGTTCACCATGATGAAGGCGAAGAACAGGATCAGCATGACGAAAGCGACCTGATAGACGCGCTCCTTGAATTCCTGCTTGAGATCGCGGCGCAGCAGGCCTTCGATGCAGAGCAGCAGGATCATGCCGCCGTCGAGGATAGGGATCGGCAGGAGGTTCATGATGCCCAGGTTAAGGCTGATCAGGGCGGTCAGGCCGATGATCGGTTCCCAGCCATGCATCTCCGCCGCTTCACCAGTCATGCGGGCCATGCCGATTGGACCGCTGAGCTGCTGCATAACGGCGCCGTGACGCGTAAACATGCGGTGCAGGATGTCGAGAATCAACCCCGAGTAATGCAGGTTGTAGGTCACAGAGCGGCGTACCGCCTGGGGCAGGGGCAACTGCTCAACGTGGAATGGTGGCAGCGCCGGAGCCAAGCCGAGGCGGTAGCCTGGCTCGCCGGTGCCGTTGTCGGCCCAAATCGGCTGGATGGTTACGTTGAATTGTTTACCGTCTCTCTGGATCATCAGATTCGCCGGCTTGTTGCCCGCCTCATCGAGCACCGCGATCATGGCGTGTACTCCGTGAACCGTCTGGCCATCCACCGATACAACGCCATCGCCGGCTTTAAGGCCGGCCTTGATGGCAGGGTAGCCGGGCGTGACATCCTCGATGAGCATGGGACCGTCCTGCTCCTTGGGGAGCAGACCCAACGATTCGATTTCAAAGTCCTGGCCCTTGGTGGGATCCGCGAGCAGAAGCTCGGTGCTGAACTGTTTGGTTTGTCCGTTAACGGTGCGCTCCACCGTAATGGGGATGGTGCTGTTGGCATCCAGCGAAGCGCGTTCGTCCAACCTTTCCCAGATTGGATTCTTCTCGCTATCGAAGCGGACGATGCGGTCGCCAGTCTGCAGGCCCGCGCGGCCGGCGGGCGAATTCGGCGGCACCACATCGAGAACCGCCGGAGAGTCGAGATATTGCTCGACCTCGTTGTGCATCATGTAGAGGCCGGCCATGAGCACGAACGCCAGAATGAAATTAGAGACCGGACCGGCCAGGGCGATCAGCACTCGCTGCCAGCGCGGATGGGCACTGAATTCGCCGGGATCGCCGGTGGTTTCCGAGCCGGGCGCTTCGCCGGACATCTTGACGTATCCGCCCAGCGGCAGAGCGCTCACCCGGTAGTCGGTGTCGCCCCACTTCACGCCAAACAGGCGCGTCCCAAATCCGAGAGAAAAGACCTCGACGCGGACACCGCAGAGCTTGGCAACAGCAAAGTGGCCGAACTCATGCACCAGCACCATGACGCCAAGCACGAGAAGGAAAGAAACGGTCGCGATAACGGCAAAGGGCATATTCACTACTTCGGAGAAACTCGTGCAAACTTCGGCAGCATAGCGGAGAAAACTGGACCTCAGCGATGATGCGACGCTTCCCGTCCCGCCAAAGCCTCCCGCGCCAACTCGCGCGCCTGGCTGTCCAGCGCGAGCACTTCCTTTATGGTCGCCGGATGCGTCTCCGGGGTTGTCTCGAGTACCTGCTCTATTGTAGCCGGAATCCCGGTAAAAGGAATGACCCCTTCGAGAAACGCCTGGACGGCGATTTCGTCGGCGGCATTGAGGGCGATGGCGTGGGCTCCTCCTTTCTCTGCAGCCTCGTACGCGAGGCGCAGGCAGGGGAATCGCTGCAGATCAGGCGGCTCAAAATGCAGGTCGGCCAGCGACGACATGTCGAAACGCAGGTCCGAAGGCACGCGCTCCGGATAGCTGAGGGCATAGAGGATCGGAAGCCGCATATCCGTCACGGAAATCTGCGCGAGCAGGCTGCCGTCAACGTATTCGACCAGCGAGTGGACGGTGGACTGAGGATGCACGGTGACCTTGATCGCGGAGGGCGGCAGCTCGAAGAGGCGGCACGCTTCGATGATCTCGAGGCCCTTGTTGAGCAGCGTCGCGGAGTCAATGGTGATGCGGCGTCCCATCACCCAGGTGGGATGGTGAAGCGCCTCTTCGACCGTGATCTTGTCGAATTTCTCGATGGGCAGCGTGCGGAAAGGACCTCCCGAAGCGGTGAGCCAGATCTGCCGCACCTCGCTCCGTTTTCCGGCCCGCATGCACTGGTGGATGGCATTGTGCTCGGAGTCGATCGGCAACAGCGCGACGTTCTTCTCGCGTGCGGCCGCCGTGAGGATCTCTCCCGCCGCAACCATGGCTTCTTTGTTGGCGAGCCCGATGGTCTTGCCGGCCTGGACGGCTGCATACGTGGCTTCGAGCCCCGCGACACCAACGATGGCCGAAACCACAAAGTCCGCTTCAGGCAGCGTGGCTACGCGAACCGCGCCCTCGCTGCCCCAGACCACTTCAATCCCGGCGACACCCTCTTTGCGCAACCGCCGCGCAAGGTCGGCGGCCAATTCCTCGGTTCCGAGCGAAACCACGCGCGGGCACCAGCGAAGGCACTGCTCGTAAGCGGTATCAATGTTGCGTCCGGCAGCGAGCGAGGCGACCGCGAAGCGCTCCGGGTAGGTGGCAAGAATGTTGAGAGTGCTTTGCCCAATGGAGCCGGTCGATCCCAATATGGCGATGCGTTTCAAAGGAGGTCCTTCGACTTCGTTTTGGCAGGATCAACCGCGCCAAAACCGCGCTCAGGATGGCTGTTCATGAACAAGCTCACGAAACACCTGGCTCAGAAGGACTGCTGCGCCAACTGAGCGTACCACAGCACCGGAGCAGCCAGCAGCAGCGCATCGATGCGGTCGAGGACACCGCCGTGACCCGGCAGGAGGCGTCCGGAATCCTTGACTCCTGCGCCGCGCTTGATGGCTGACTCGACCAGATCACCGACTTGTGCGGCGGCGTTCAGCAGGATCGCGAGGCTGATCCAGCGGAGAAAACCGCCGGGATAGGAAATGTATTCGACTCCGTGCGCCGTGAGAATTCGGCCCAGCCACACCAGCACCACAGCGACAAGCACGCTGGCTGCGACCGAGGCCAGGGCGCCTTCCCAGGTCTTGTTGGGACTGAGCGTGGGCGCCATGGTCCAGCGGCCAAAAGCCCGGCCAATATAGAGCGCGGCGATATCGCCCGACCACACCACCAGGAACAGGAAGAGCAACAGGGACGGCCCGTTGTCCTCCGCCGACAACAGGTAGAGCGTCGCCATCGACAGCCCTATATAAACGAGGCCGAATACCGAATACGCTGTGTCAGGCAGGACGCGATTCACCGGCGAGCGGAATGTGCAGACGATGAGCAGCGCCAGCGAAAGCGCTCCGGTGACGGGAGCGATCAGGTCCGGGCGGCGGAAAATCGCCGCCAGCAGAACCGCGAGGCAGACGATCACGACCACGCGGGGAGTCTTTGCGCCCATGGCGGCGGCCAGATCCAGATACTCCCACAACGCGAGAGCCGCAACCACGAAGACGACCCCCATCAGCACAAGTGGCCATCGGGGCGACACGAAGATCACCAGAATAACCAGGGGAATCAGAACCACCGCTGTGAGGGCGCGCTTCATGCAAGGGCAGAATACACGCCGCGGCCGGGAATCAGGATCGCTGAATCCCGACAGGCGGCTCAGGAGTAACTCCCTGTGCCAGCTCGAAACCACTAAGAACGAACTACTTTCTCACCGCGGCCCCAGCGCTCACTTCGCATTCGGAATGCGCGTAGCCGGCATATCGCGCAGAACGACGAGTTCCTGCTCAACCTTCTTCCACCGCCCAGGATGCTTCTTTGTCTCGATGGGCGCGTTGGGATCGGAGTAGAAGGCGAGAATGTTCTGGCGTAGCCCGATGGGCGGCACCGCATTGTTGGCGGTCACGTGTGCTAGGAGCTTCGCATAGGTCTGATCGGTGAGACGGTAAGCACCAGGGCGGGTGGCGTAGCCGGTGTCGAGATCGAGATCGGGGACGGTAAAGCCGTCGTGACCCTTGTCCGCGATCTCGGCCAGCAACTGGAGGTACCGGTCGGCGGACTGGTTGACGCCCTCCATGTACTTCTCTTCTGAATCCCGGTCGGGGCCGCGGATGGCGAGGTCGGAAAGAACTCCCACCTTGGGCGTAATCGCGACAAGAACAGCGAAGACACGCGTGGTGAAACTGGGTTTGTGTTTGCGAAAGGATTCCCATCCGCTGCGCGCGGATGTTTCTTTCAGCCGTCGCTCGAACTCGGGAAGGCCGGGCAGGTCTCCGTCGGGTGGGAAGCTCTTGCGGTGCAGCAGCACTTCGGCGTAGGCAACGCGGGGCAGAAGCTGGCGGACCGACCAGTCGTAGCTGCTGATCGCGTGCGATTCATTCCCCATGACGCTGCTCAGGGAGATTCCGTACGTGACGTAGAAGGCGCGCTCCAGAAGGTCGCGGGAGACCAGAAAGCCGACGTGGCGGAGATAGGCAGCCGGCGCAAAACGCGAGTGGCTGAGCTGATCGATGTCGAAGGCGAACTCGGTGCGGACGTGAGCGTGGGGTGACTGCTCGAAGGTGACAACCGGGCCGTATTTCCGGGCGAGCTCCGGAAACTCGACCGCGACCGCGGGATTTACCGCGTCCAGATGACCCATCGTGTCGCCGACATAATGCGAAAGCGCACCCAGGGCGAAGGCCAGCTCGTTCACGTTGTGCGCCTCGCGGATGAGATTCGTGATGAAGTCACCGGTACGGACGTAGTGCGTCAGGTCGCTGAAAGACGGGCTCCCAAAGGGATAGTAGCCGGCGTCCTGAATGACGGAGCCGCCGTAGGCGTACGCGTGCGCCATGCGGAGTTGGTCCGGAGTTGTATCCGAATACTCCTTGAGGAGTACCGGCTTGATGCCGGACTCCCACGCCATGTCGATGATGGTCTCGTGGGTGAGAAAGGACCAGGCGAAGCACAGCGGGGCTGCCAGCAGAATTCCGAGAGCGGCGACCGCGACTCTGCCCTTCATGCCTGAGCCTGTTCCTTCCTGAATCCCTGGCCCCCACACTGAGGCCGTCCCTACTCGTAGCGCAACGCCTCAGCGGGCAGAACCCTTGCCGCCGAACTGGACGGATAGAGCGTCGCCAGCAGCGAAACGCCGAGCGACAGCGCCGTGACGATCACGCCATGTAGGATGCGCGGCGCAAAGGGGAGATAGTCCAGAGAATAAACGTCCGCCGAAAGATGAATGAAGCGGTAGTGTCCGCCGGCCCACGCGAGAAGGTAACCGACCACCAGGCCGATGATCGTCCCGATGACGCTGATCAGCAGGCCCTGAAACAAAAAGATGCGCCGAATCTGGCCGGGCTGCACGCCCATCGACAGCAGAACCGCGATGTCCTTCGTCTTCTCCATCACCATCATGGTGAGGGCGATCAGGATGTTCAGCGCCGCGACGCAGACGATGAGCCCGATGACGATGAAGGTAACGATCTGTTCGAGTTTGAGGGCGCGAAAGAGCTCGCGATTCTGCTCCATCCAGTTCGTCGTCGAAAAACCGGGACCGGCGGCGTTCTCGATCTCGTCGCCGATCACGTTGGCGCGGTAGAGGTCGTCGACGCGAAAAGAAATGATCGAGACCAGGTCGGGCTCGCCGAAGAGCTTCTGCGCGTCGGAGAGGCGGATGAAACCGAAACTGGAATCATACTGATAGAAACCCGAGTGAAAAATCCCGACCACCCGGAAGCGCTGGTACTTCGGAACGACCCCGTAGGGGGTCAGGTCGCCCTGGGGGCTGGTGACCATCACGACATCGTTCAGGCTCGCGCCGATGGAGTCGGCCAGATCGGTGCCAATAACGATGGGCGGCGTCGGTGAGCCATATCGATCTTCGGAATTGGCCGCCTCGCTAAGAGGCGCTACGCTGCCCGCCTTGAGATCAGCGAGCATGTCCGAAACCGTGCGCTCTTCCCCGGGAATGATGCCCTTCAGCATGGCGCCGCCGGCCCGCGCGCCGTTGCGGGAAATCAGCACCGGCTCATAGAGCCCTGGCGCCGCCGCAACCACGTGGGGAAGCCGCCGCAGCCGATCCACGAGCGGACGCCAGTCACGAATGCCGTCGCTCATGGTGCGCATCAGGTCCACGTGCGAAGTGGAGCTGAGCAGACGGTCCTGAAGATCGCGCCGCGTGCCGTTGGTGATGGCCAGCGCGAGGATCAGCGACGCAACCCCAACCGCGACTCCGGCGATCGAGATCCAGGTAATGACGCCAATGACGGCCTGGCGGCGTTTCGCCCTGAGATAGCGAGCGGCGACAAAGAGCTCGAAGCGCATATCAGAGCCTGGCTCGAATCCCCATCAATGCACCACTGCTTTCACCGTCACCGCGTTGTCGTAGCGGTCGAAGACGCGGATCGAAATCACGTGTTCGCTGCGGTCGACAGGCGGACCGGCGTCTGTCCGGGGCGCGGGCAGCGGCGCGTCGAACTCGAAGTGCTCAGTCAGCGAGTCGGCAATCCCACCCACGGGCGCAACATACTGCCAGCGGCCCGCATTGATCGAATACTCCGCGTGGGTAACAGGCGAGGTGACGTCGGCAGCGGTCAGTGAGACATGAATCTTGCCTGCGGCGAGATGCGCCTCAACGCCGGAAACCACTGGCGGCGTCGTGTCGACGACGAACTCATCGCTGATGCGTTCGCCGGTGAGCGCCTCCCCCGGATTGTGGGAAAGCGCGTCGCTCGCAACGACCTTGATGCGGTAATGGCCGTCGGGCAGTTGCGACGAATCGAAGGAATAGAAGCGCTCGCGGATGTGGTCGCGCAAAAACTGCCAGTTATGTTCGCCTTCCCCACGGTAATAGAGTGCGAAGCTCAGCTCGTCGCCGTTATCGTCGTGCGCTGCCCACCGAACCGTGACAGCGCTGCGGTCTCTTACCGCCGGCAGGGGTTCTCGTCCCGGCTCCTGCCCGAAGTTGATTCCGGAATTCTGGGAAGAAGGAAAATTGACACTGATTTGTTGCGGCTGGCCGGGCTGCTGCTGGATGAAGTTCGCGCGCGCACCCGGCGCCACCACGATTTCATCCACCATCGGGGGCAGGTTCACAGGCAGGTAGTTGACAGCGACTGCGCCCACCACGCTGCCCGGATGCTCCACCAGCTTCCACTGCATGAACCGCGATGCGTCGATGCCGATGGCGCCGGTATTGGGCGTCAACTGCTTCCAGTCGCCCCAGGCGCGCTGCGGATTCTCGACGTTTCCGGCCCGAGCGTACATCTGAATCGAAGTCTGCGGCGTTGCTCCCAGCTCGACCTCCGCGCGCCCCCATTCCGCGAAGGCGCCCGCGTCAAAGACTTCGCTGAGGTAGGTCCCTTCGGCGGATTCGCCGTGGCTCAGCAGGAACAGCTTGCCCGAGTTGGCGGTGCTGACGTATAAGCCGTTTGCCGAATCGGCGAATCCGGTCACCTGCGAGGCTTCGAGGTGCGCAACGTCCGCCCAGGTGCCGTCGTCGTGGATGCGGTAGATCCGCCCGCGATTGCCGGTGGCCGCCAGCACGCCGTCGGGCGTCCACGCCAGCGAGTAGAGGATGTCATCGTGCCCGGTCCATAGCTTGCGCGGAGGGCCGTCTCCATGAGGAATCTCGTACAACTCCGAACCCTCGGGGATCAGCGTGTTGCCGTTGAAAGCCTGCACCGACCCCGGCGTGATGATGGTGATCGTCGCGGTCACCTGCCCGGTGACCGGCAGCGGCGGCAGGTTGTTCCTCCCCTTCTCGCCGACGCCGGCGGCGTAGATAGTGCCGTCGGGCGCGACGATGACCGAGGTGATCTCCTTCTTCGGCGCGTCGTAAAGAACGAATGCTTTGCCGGCGGGATCGATGCGATAGACGAGGCCCGTGCCGTCTGAGCCGGCGATCAGATTGCCGGATTTGTCGAAGGCGATGGAGCGGATGTGCTCCTCATCGCTCTTGTAGAACAACTCCGCTTTGCTCGGGTTGTTTCCCGTGCCGCCGCCGCTCACGCGATAGATCGCCGCCGGTGCGCCGGTGGCGATATAGAGCCGGCCCCGCGCATCGAAAGCCATATCCCAGACGTACTTTGGCTTTTCCTGGGTTCCGGATGGATCAAAGACCACCGTGGCCGTCTCGTCCGTTTTGTTTTCCGTGTGCGGATCGAGTTTGTAAACCTTCCCCGAGGGCAGCGTAGCCGCGTAGACCGCGCCGTCGGGCCCGACCCGCACCACCTGCACGCTCATGTCGCGGGTGGTGAAAAGCGTCGTCGATTTCCCATCCGGCCCAACCCGCAATACGGTCGCCGGAGTTCCGGTAGTCAGGTACGCATTCCCCTCATGATCGGCTGCGACCGACCAGACATAGGTGGAAGGCGTGGTGAGGATCGCCTTGCTTTCCGGTCCGGGGACGAGATGGCCGTCGCTGGTGATGGCCACGCCATTGGGTGTGCCGCGTTCCAGTTCCTCAAAGCGCGATTCGCTCCACAGGCGCGTGCCCTGGGCGTGCGCGGGGTGAGACAACCACAACAGACAGGCTGCGAAAAAGGCCAGTGCGAGGAGAAATGCAGGCGATTCGCGTCGACGAAACCGGCTTGAAATCATGCTGGATTTCAGTCTACAGAAAGCTCTCCGTCGAGGCGCGCAGGCCACCGAAACTTGCGGCAAATCGCATGACACAAATCACGCCTCGTCGCCTACACTGGGTTTTCGCTGCTCCTCTGCTATCCCGGGCCGGCAGGCTCGGCATCCCGCGAATTGAGATTGCACCGACATGCTGAAACGCTGGAGAACCCGGATACTGCTCTTCCTCGCTGTGCTGGGTCCGGGGTTCATCACCGCCAATGTCGACAACGATCCCAACGGCATTTTCACCTACTCGCAGGCCGGTGCGCAGTTCGGTTACACCCTCCTTTGGACCATGATTCCGGTCACACTGGCGCTCATCGTCGTCCAGGAAATGTGCGCGCGCATGGGCGCGGTGACCGGTAAGGGGCTCAGCGACCTCATTCGCGAGGAATTTGGCCTCCGCATCACGGTCATCATCATGGTCCTGCTAGTGCTGGTGAATTTCGGCAACGTCATCGGCGAGTTTGCCGGCATTGCGGGCAGCCTGCAGCTCTTTCACGTCTCGAAATACATCTCCGTCCCCATCTGCAGCGCGCTGGTATGGCTGCTGGCGGTGCGTGGCGACTACAAGAGCGTCGAGAAAATCTTCCTTTTCGCATCGATGTTTTACTTCACCTACATCATTGCCGGAGTTCTCGCGCATCCAGGCTGGCACGCGGCCCTGGCGGCCACCATCAAAGTGCCGCGCATGTCGGTCCTGCGCGATTCAAACTACGTCTTCATGGTGGTCAGCGTCATCGGCACCACCATCGCGCCCTGGATGCAGTTCTACCTGCAGTCGTCCATCGTGGAGAAGGGCGTAACCGCCAAAACCTACGCCGGCTCGCGCCTCGATGTAATTGTCGGCTCCATTTTCACCGACGTGGTGGCATGGTTCATCATCGTGGCCTGCGCCGCGACGCTCTACGTGCATGGTCTGGGCGCCATTCAGGAGCCGGCGGATGCGGCGGAAGCAATGAAGCCCCTGGCCGGCTCATACGCTTTCATCCTGTTTTCCTTCGGCCTCTTCAACGCCGGCTTCTTTGCCGCATCCGTGCTGCCGCTCTCGACCGCGTACGTCGTCTGCGAGGGCCTGGGCGTGGAGTCGGGCGTCGACAAACGCTTCCACGAAGCACCCTTCTTCTACTGGCTATATACGCTGCTCATCGCCGGGGGCGCGGCGGTGGTGCTGATCCCCAACTTTCCGCTCATCAAATGGTCGATCGAATCGCAAACGCTGAATGGCATTCTGCTGCCCGTGGTGATTGTCCTGATGCTGCTGCTCATCAATCGCAAAGATCTGATGGGAGAACACGCGAATTCTCACTGGTTCAACGCGATTGCGTGGCTGACTGCCATCATCGTCAGCGCCCTGTCGGTCATTCTGATGTTTCAGCAGCTCCGGCCAGGGCATCATTAAGAGCACCGGCCACCAGGAGGAGTGAATATGAAAATCCTGACCGACTCCATGCGTGCTTGCCGCGAGGGTCCCGCCGATTGGTTCACCGGTACCGTGTGGATCGACGAGGTCGTCACCGCGGGTGCGCCCGCCCGATTCAAGTCCGTCCGCGTCTCCTTCGAACCCGGCGCGCGAACCGCGTGGCACACGCATCCGAAGGGACAGGCGCTGCATGTTCTGTCGGGAGTTGGCCGCGTCCAGCTGCAGGGCGAGCCGCCCCGCGAAATCCACTCCGGCGACACGGTCTGGATTGAGGCCGGAGAGCTGCACTGGCATGGCGCCGCTCCCGGACGAACCATGGTGCATCTGGCCATTCAGGAAGCCGACGAGCACGGCACCGATGTGGTCTGGCTGCAGCACGTTACGGACGAGGAATACTCCGCGAATCCCGAAACCTAGAGCAGCTTCCCTGCCGCCAGGTCGCGTACCAGGTCGCGGTCAGCCGCGAGAAAGTCGTACTCCGGCAGATCGCGCAGCGGAGCCCAGCGGACGTCTTCGAAGATCTGATTGACCAATTCGCCCTCAAAGTTGTGCACCGCGAAGAACTGCAGGTCGACGGCGCCGCCATTGCGGTACGTATGGCGCAGATGGGCGATGCGTGTGCCGATCGAGGCCTGAATGCCGAGCTCCTCGTCCAGCTCGCGCCGCAGCGCCTGCTCTGGCGACTCTCCCGCCTCAATCTTGCCGCCGGGAAACTCCCACTTGAGACCCATGGGCGAACCGGCTTTGCGCTGGCAGATCAGGACCTCGCCGCCGCGCAGGATAAGCGCAGCCGCCACGAAGCGGAGCGTCTTCTGGTCCCTGCCGTTTTGTACTGTATCCTCCATATCGCCCCATAGTTTAGACGCAGGTGGAAGTGGTTCGACTCCGGTCCAGGGCACGAATCCCGCCGTTGGTACCGAAAACGTCAGGATGCAAGGCGCAAGCGATGGCGTGCAGACCATCGATGAGCGTGGGTGCCGGAGTGTTCAGCAGTTCGTCGGCGATACAGTACAGCCGGCCATTTCGAACGGCGCGGATTTGCTCCCAGCCCGGTCGCCGAGCCAGCTTCTCCAGCGGAACCCGATCGCCCGCGCCGCACCAGGCGGCGAGGATGACGTCCGGGTTGGCCTCCGCCACGGCCTCGGCGGTGGTCACGGCACCCGGTTCGCCCAGGAAGACGCCTCCAGCCGCTTCGACCAGCTCCCTGACCCAGTGCTGCGAGTGGATCAGCGGCTTGCCCCACTCCTCGCAGTAAACCAGCGGCTTGTTGGGCAATTCGGCCGCACGCCGGCGAACGTCACAGAGTTCCGAGCGCATCCCGGAGATGGTCTCCTCCGCCGCGTCGCTGGCGCGGGCAATGGCCCCGATCAGGCGAATGTCCTGCTCGATGTCGTCCAGGGAATGCGGAGCGAGCGCCAGAACCGGGCAGCCGGCCTTCAGGATGGCTGCGAGCGATTCATTCCGGTAGGGAACCGATGCAATAACAAGATCGGGCCGGACCGCGAGCAATTCCTCCGCGGACGTGGACCAGGAGTCGCGCACCACGGTCAGCGGTCGCCCGCGCAGCGCGGGCACAGCTGCAAGGCAGTAACGGGTACAGGCGACGAGGCAGTCGAGACGGCCGAGCCGGTCGAGGATGATGCTGATGCTCGGCTGCAGCGATGCGATTCTCACGGGTTTACTTGGTGTGATCGGCGAGCACAGTTTCCGGATAGAAGACGCTCCAGCCGTGCTGGGCTGCGACTTCCGCCAGAGCCGGAGAAGGATTAACCGGAAAGGCGCGCTTGGCCATCTCCAGCATCGCGGCGTCGTGGATGGAATTACCGAAGACCGCGTCCGGGGAAAGAATGCCGGCGCGGCGCAGCGCCTCCGCCTTGCCCTCATCGGTCGGCACATCGATCAGATCGCTGGTGATGAGCCCGTCCTTCACGCGCACACTCGCTGCCAGCACGCGTTCGCAGGCGATGCCAAACCGCCGCACCCCCTCCTCGATAACCCAGTTGTTGGTGGAACTGACCGCCCAGATATCCGTTCCCGCCGCCCGCAGATCGGCGACCAGCGCCTGCATCTCGGCAAAGATCTGCGCCTCGACATGCGCGGCAAAGTAGCGGGCAGCCGCGCGGCGCAGTTCGTCCTCGCGGAGGCCGGCATAAACCTGCACCATCTCCCCGCAAATCGCCGCCTCCGAGACTTCGCCCTGCCGGTAAAGCCGGTGGCGGGCATCGATCCACGAGCTGGCATCGCGCGAAAGCAGCCCCGCCTCCATGGACCATGTCATGAAGCCGAGACCGGCGTCGCCATTCCAGAGTGTTCCGTCGCAATCGAGGACCGCGACGCGCGGCCCCGGAGAAAGAGCGGCGCGACGGAACTCCTCAAGGCTCAAGCGCACCCTCGGCCCTTCCTGCAGTGACATCAACGACATCTCCTCCATCCCTACCCTATCAACTTTTGCAACGGCAATCATGGGGGCTTACCTCTCTAAGTATTGTCGCTTCCACATTGCAATCGGTTCAAAAAGTTGGCTTGCGCGGCACCTTTCGTGGTTCGCTGCCAAAAGATTTCCACACCACACGACCGCTGCCGCGATTCCCGTTTCGGGAATGGCACAGCATACCGATCTCCAGGGAATAAGGGACGTAACTTTAGGCTCACCCCTTAAGTAAGTTACTGCCAGAGCCTGATTGGGCTCCCATTACTTAGATACTTCTTGACGGCTTGTTGTATGGCGTGGGTATCCTCCGGGAGGCAACCGGCCATGCAGAGCGAAACCAACCAGGCAAGAGTGCGCATCTCACTCGGCGATCCTCAGCTGGTCCTCTCCGTCTGCGACTCCATAGAAACATTGACGGGCTTTCCTCCTCAGGACTGGCTATCCTCCGGTATCTGCCTTCGAGACCGAGTTCATCCCTCAGATATCCATCTCCTTAACTCGTTCCTTTCCCCCGACTTATCGCTTCCCTCTGGATCTGCAAGCATTCGCATCCGGCACGCGGATGGCAAACTTCGATGTCTCCGCGCCGATTATTCAAAGGCTCGCGCAGCCGAGAGCGATCCCGTAATCCTCGATCTTGTCCTGGGAGGCCCAACCGACGGCGTCAATCCAGCTCGAAGTGCCATCGACAGCGTCCAGCCGCCGATGGATCGCGTCAGGGAATCCGTGTACGTCAGGAGTCCTGACCATGCGTATGTCGACACAACCCGGAGGACGTACCCCGAGTCCCGTGCCGAGGTCTTTTACCGCACGGATCAGCGGGTCCTGACCGAAGGGCGCGACGCCAGCGAAATACAGCGCCTGGAGATGCTCGACCGCTCAAATCGCTGGATCGATAACCGCAGGTACCCGCTCAAAACAAAGGACGGCGAGATTCACGGTCTCTTCGGAGTCCGCCCCGATGGTGCAGAGCCGGTCGACGCCAAACACAAGCTGAACGAGAGCAGAGAGGTCTTCCACCTTTTCATCGAACATGCTCCGGCTGCGTTGGCCATGCTTGACTGCAATATGTGCTACCTCGCGGTCAGCCGCCGCTGGCTTCACGATTTCGGTCTCAACGACGGCGTGATCGGCCGCTCTCACTACGATGTGTTTCCCGAGATTCCCGATCGCTGGAAGGCGCTGCATCGCCGCGCGCTGGCAGGGGAAGACCTGTACTGCGACGAGGACCGCTTCCTCCGCCCGGATTTCTCCATCCAGTGGCTCCGCTGGGAGATCCATCCCTGGCGGACTGCGGACGCCGGCATCGGTGGCATTGTCATCTTCACCGAGGACATTACCCAGCAGAAGAAGGACAAAGAGAACCTCCAGCTCGCCGCCAGCGTCTTTACCAACGCTCGCGAGGGCATCGTCATCTGCGACCCTCACGGCGCCATCCTCGACGTGAATGACACGTTCACGCGCATCACCGGCTACAGCCGCGCAGAAGTGCTCGGACGCAATCCCCGCATCCTGAAGTCCGGCCGCCAGAGCGGGGCATTTTACGGCGACATGTGGCGGACGCTGCTCCAAAACGGCTACTGGTCCGGCGAAATATGGAATAAGGCCAAAGACGGCAGAATCTTTCCCGAGACTCTGACCATCAGCGCTGTCTATGATCGCGCCTCCAAAGTTCAGCATTACGTGGCTCTTTTCTCCGACGTGACCCAGGCCAGGGAGCAGGAGCGCCGGCTGGAGCGCATGGCTCAGTTCGATGCGCTCACGAATCTTCCCAATCGCGTACTGCTCACCGACCGCTTGCAGCAGGCCATGGCCCAGGCGCATCGCCACGGACAAATGCTGGCCGTGGCCTGCGTGGATCTCGACAGCTTCCGCGCCGTCAATGATCAATACGGCCAGGATGCGGGAGACCAGCTCCTGATGGGCGTGGCCCGCCGCATGAGGCGGGTGCTGGGCGAGACCGATACTCTGGCCCGTATCGGCGGCGACGAGTTCGTTGCCGTTCTGCTCGATCTGCCAGACGTGGATGCGGCCCGGCCCATTCTGGAGAGTCTGCTTGCCTGCGCCTCGCAGCCTGAAGACTGCGGCGATGCCAGCGTTCAGGTCTCCGCCAGCATCGGTGTGGTCTTTTATCCCCAAATCGAGGAGATTGACGCCGACCAGCTGCTTCGCCAGGCCGGACAAGCCATGTATCAGTCCAAGCTGGCGGGAAAGAATCGTTACCAGATCTTTGATCCCACCCGCGACATCACCATCCGCACTTTCCACGAAGACCTCGAGCAAATCCGCCGCGCGCTGGTAATCGGCGAGTTCGTTCTCTACTACCAGCCTCGTGTGAACATGAGCACCGGCACCCTGGTGGGCGCGGAAGCCCTGATTCGCTGGGATCATCCCACCCGCGGACGCCTGCTGCCCAGCTTGTTTCTGCCCGTCATCGAGAACCATCCGCTCATCGACCGCGTTGGCGAGTGGGTGATCGGCAAGGCCCTGGAGCAGCTGGAGAGCTGGTGTGCCGCCGGAATCAAGATTCCCGTCAGCGTCAATATCGCCGCACATCAACTGCAACAGCATGGCTTCGTCGATCGTCTGCGAACTCTCCTTTCCACGCACCCCAACATTCGCCCCTCCTGTCTGGAACTGGAAATACTCGAAACCAGCGCGTTGCGCGACGTGGCCCAGGTCTCCCATGTTCTGGCGGCCTGCCGTGAGCTCGGCGTCTCGATCGCTCTCGACGACTTCGGCACCGGCTATTCCTCACTCACCTACTTCAAGCGTCTCCCTGTCAATCTGCTCAAAATCGACCGCAGCTTCGTGCGCGATGTACTCGATGACCCAGAGGACCTGAATATCCTCGAAGGCGTGCTCGGCCTGGCTACCGCCTTCGATCGCGTGGCGATTGCCGAGGGCGTGGAGACGGCGGACCATGGCCGCCTCCTTCTGCAACTCGGCTGCGTCTACGGACAGGGAAATGGGATTGCCTGGCCAATGCCGGGGGAAGACTTGCCGGCCTGGTCGGCGGCCTGGAAACCCGATCCGGCCTGGACGAATGTCACGGCGGTGGCGCCGCGCAAGCGCTCTCTGGTCCACGCAGCCGTCGCCCATCGCGCGTGGATTGCGGCCATGGCATCCTTCCTCCTCGGCGCACGCCGCCTGCCACCGCTTCTCGATCCCCATCGCTGCCGCTTTGGCCGCTGGCTCGACAGTGAACGCTCCAGCCCCCTCGGGGCCACGACCACCTTTGAGCACGTCGATCGGCTCCATCGGCAAATCCATGAACACGCCGATCGAACAGCGGCTCCTGACGCGCCCCGGCTAAATGGAAATGCCGAAAGCGAGGTCAAGGAACTCCATCGCCTCCGCGACGAGCTTCTGGAACAGATGAATCTCTTGTTGCAGGATGCCGCGTCGTAGTCTTCCCCGTCACGCCACGTGGTCGTTTTTCAGGAGCGGCAGGATCTCGATGACTTCCTCAATCTCGGACGAGCCATGGGATTCACTCGGCCGAGGCTCGATTTGCAGCGGACTCGTGGTGCCCTCGGGAAGCCACAATCCGCCCTCCCTCCTGGCAGCCGCCACCTGACCGCTGAATGTGACGGCGTAGATACCGTCCGGCAGGTCCATCGGCGCATCAATGACACAGCACTGGGAATAAACGGCGAGGCCCGTTTCCGAAGTCGCGTCTTTCAAGGCCAGCATGTCGCAGGGTACTTCGCGTCCCATGCCCTTCAACAAACCACGGATCAGAACGACTGAGCGCATCGTCTTTGCAGGACGCTTTCGCGACCCCTCCCAGCGTTGTTAGCCCGGATGCCCCTGTTTTTTGCGGAGTTGGCCACCTGTTACGAGAGTTCATCGACGATAGATATGACTGTAGGCACCTGCGCATCGGTTCCTCCCAGCGGCTTCGCCTACGATAGAAGCGTGAGTTCGCTCGCTGAACGGTTGCAGAGAGTGGAAGAGCGCATCGCGGCAGCGTGCCATCGCGCTGGCCGCTCGCGCGAGGAAGTGCGCCTGATGGGGGTTTCCAAAACGCATTCCCCCGACGCCCTGGCCGAAGCGGTGCGCGCGGGCTTGACGCTCTTCGGCGAAAATCGCGTGCAGGAGTTCGAGGCCAAACGGCCCCGCCTTCGAGAGCTCGGCGTTTCAGGCGTGGAAGTTCACCTCATCGGCCATTTGCAATCGAACAAGTCGGCCCGGGCTGCCGAGATTTTTTCCGGAATCGACAGCGTGGATTCCCTGCGGCTCGCGGAGCGTCTGAACGATGCGGCGGGAGGGCTCGGCATAAAGCTGCCCGTTCTGTTTGAGATCAAACTCAGCGCGGAGCCTACTAAATCCGGGATCGAACCCGACAGCGCGGAGTTGCAGCCCCTGCTCGAACGGCTACCCCATCTGGAGCACCTCGTCATCTGCGGGCTCATGACCATTGCTCCGTTTGACGAAAACCCGGAAACCGCGCGGGCCTGCTTCCGGCAGTTGCGCGCGCTGCGCGACACCCTTGCGCGCGAGAATCCAGCCGTCGATTTTCACGAGCTCTCCATGGGCATGTCCGGAGATTTCGAGATCGCGATTGAAGAGGGCTCGACTCTGGTGCGGATCGGGACCGCGCTGTTCGGCGAGCGCTCGGCGGCACGATGACGATGTCCATTGCCATACGCGACACCCGGGACGGAGCCAGGTTCACGGTGCGCGTCACGCCGCGCGCCAGCCGCACGGCAATCGTCGGCGTGATGGGCGAGGGCGACGCGCTGAAAATCGCGCTGCATGCGCCGCCGGTCGAAGGACGCGCGAATGCCGCGCTGGTCGACTTCCTGTCCGATTTGCTGGGAACGCCGCGGTCGGCGATCGAGATCGCCGGTGGTCAGCACGCGCGCAGCAAGACCGTCGTCGTCCGCGGACGAAGCGCCGCCGAAGTCTCGGCGCTATTTGAGAACATTTTGCCACCAACTCGCACAGTTCAAAGCTGACGGAAGCGCAGGGCTGGCCTTTGACTCGCTCTAAGCTCGATTTGTGCTCGCTTTTAGCTCGCCTTGCCCTGACCTTCAGCCCTCTTGTCTCTTCCGCTGCGCCGCGGCTCTCTGTGGCGGCTTCTTCGTCGCAGCCGTCCCCTTTACTTCGGGGGGCTGTCCCATGCTCTTCCGCAGCGCCTCCATCAGGTCGATCACCGGTGCCAGCTTGCGCTTCGGCTGCTTCAACGGCGCGTCCGCCTGGCCCTGCTTGCTCTCGATCAGTTGTTCGACGCGGCCCTCATATTCGTCCTTGAACTTCTCAGGATGAAACTCCCCGGCGAGCTGCTTCATGAACTGTTCGGCCAGCTCAACTTCCGCCTTCTGCACTTCCACTTCCGGCTGATTGTCGTACTCGGCGACGGCGCGGATTTCTTCCGGGTAATACAGCGTGTGCAGCACCAGCCCCTTCTCAAACGGCCGGATCATCACAATCTGTTCGCGCTGGTGCAGTGTAATCTTCGCGATCGCGCCTAGGTTCAGCTGCTGCATGCCCTTGTGGATCAGCGAGTAGGCGCGACGCCCGGGGTCTTCAGCAACGCTGAAATACGAGGTCTGGTAATAAAGCGGATCGACGTCGGGCAGCTTCACGAACTGCACGATCTCCATCGTCTCCGATGACTGCGCTTCGAGGGCCTTCAGTTCCTCGTTCGAGACGAGCACGAAGTTCTCTTTGTCGATGGGGTAGCCCTTGGCGATTTCGCTGCGCTCCACCACACGCTCGCAGTGCGGGCAGTAAATCTGTTGCTTGATGCGTGTGCCGCAGACCTGGTGAACCTGGTTGAAGCTGATGTGCTGCTCGCGCGCAGCAACAAACAAGCGGATCGGCACCGAGATCAAGCCGAACGAAATGTAGCCTTTCCAGACCGTCGAAGCCATAGGAAGGCAAGAATATCGCACCGAAAATCGCGGGGAAAATGAAAAACCTCGCCAGGAATCGGCGCGATAACTCCCCATTTCGCCCTATCTTCGCCCCTCTTTAGGCCCTACTTCGCTCTCGGATGGGTGCGGTCGTAGACCTCCGCGACCTGCCCAACCGTCAGCTGTGTATATCGCTGCGTCGTGGAAAGCCGCTCATGCCCCAGCAGCTCCTGAATCGACCGCAGATCCGCACCCTCCTCCAACATGTGCGTTCCAAAAGCATGCCGCAATGTGTGCGGATGAACATCTGCCGCCAGCCCGTGCGCCAGCGCGATGTGTTTCACGATGCGCCCAACACTGCGGGCGGTGAGCCGCCCGTCGCCGCGCAGCCGCAGATTGAGCAACAGCGCCGCCGTCGATTT
>Ga0182015_10001616_pt1 | contig 29221 bp, 26 predicted proteins | sample 712P3MmetaG_FD_120478 | JGI IMG/M metagenome (GOLD analysis project Ga0182015, IMG submission 120478) | Permafrost microbial communities from Stordalen Mire, Sweden - 712P3M metaG | ecosystem: Environmental > Terrestrial > Soil > Wetlands > Permafrost | place: Sweden: Stordalen | collected... | reverse complement strand
TCGGCCTCAGTCTGCCGGAACGTTTGAAATCTCTCTCAAAATGTAGTGCAGACTCCGCGATAGCCTGAACTGATTCTGAAAGACTTAGGTCGTTCCACCTTCATCCCGTGACGAACTTCGGCTGGCTCCCGGAGCGGTTCTTCAGGAGACCCCTTATACGCCCACCCGCCAGGAATTTCTGGTGACCGTTGCTCTTCACAATATTTTTTCGCCCACGACTGCAGCCTTTGCGAGCACGCGAGAAGACTGGGATGTATGTGTCGAGATGGCGAGAGGAGGCGGTTGTCTCTTCACACTCAACTGTGCCCCACGCCGGGTGGTTATTCGTTGCAGCACGGTGGATGCCAGTTCACTTCCGGTTCGTTCGATGCTCCCATCTACTCCAGCAAGCTAAACTCGGAAGGGCTGGAGCCGGTTTTCAACTGGAGCGCCGGAGACTTGTCCGGCGATTGCCAACCGGATGCACTGGTTTGTAGAGAAGCGCAGAAGTGATGAGCCGCTTCTGGATTCCCCGAAGCTATCTTATTTTCGCACCATCAAGACATCCGTAGCGTCAGCGCCGGTAGCGGCAAGTCCTCGACCTCAACTGTCCAGAGATCGCCCCTGTCGGCCGGATGCCCGGCCGTGAGCGTTCCCGAGCTGACAATTTCTCCAGCGCTGAGCGGCTCATTTGGAAATCGCCGTACGATGGCCGCACTGAGCTCCGCCAGGCACAAAGCTGGACTCTTCAAGGAATTCCTGCCGGATCCTTCTTCCACCAACTCTGCATTCTTTGACACCCGCACCTTAAACCTTGGCAACTCGTCTACCAGCTTCGGGATCTGTGCCTCGCGTATCTGGACCCTTTCTCCGATCACGAGCCCGGTATGAAGTCCGAAGGATGCCACGAAATCACTGGGCTGAAATTTCCACGCTGGAAAGGGACAATCAATGATTTCAAATCCAATCGCCAGCCAATCCGTGGATGCAAGCGCAGCGGCCGAATCCAGACCCCCCCTCACAACGGCCTGTTTCATACCGAAAACAATTTCGGGTTCAATCTTCAGAGAACGGGGATGTGAGATTGCCAGCGTTGCAGCATTTCCCTGGTTGAAATGCACGGTGTCGTCATACATATGGGCCCAAACCAAAGTCTCAAGTTTCAGCACACGCCACATGGCTTTGTTGGCATAACCCACCTTGCGGCCCGCGGCTCGGTGCCCTTGAGCTTCGCGAAACTGCTTGAGGGTCGCTTCAACCGCGTATGCTGCGTTCAGGTCGAAGCCAGGGCGCTCCGAGAGAGGGACAGGAATCATCTCGCCCGCCTCATAGGCGGAGAATATTTCACGCGCCAAGGTTTCTACTTCGTTTTGCGGCATAACTTGGGTGGACTTTCCGCGATCCCGTTCCGCGAACCCTGGGTAGTGGGTGAATAAATACCGCAGAACGGCGCTAGAGTTAGCATCCTAACACCAGGCCACTTCCCCGGCTGCGCAGTGCGTACCCGGCTTCGATTGCCGGCAGTCTCTAATCTGACAACAGCTTTCGGCAAACAACAGTTTGGACCCCGCCAGAATGATGATATTCATGGTAACTACAGTCGCCAGCGGTAAGAACTCCTGTGGCCGGTCAGCGTCGTCGTCGGAGACCAGCCCCAATTTGGAGGAACTATCGAGCTACCGGCAAGATTTTCGGCATCGCAGCTTCGGCAACAACACCCCAATCAGTGTTGGTTCTTCCATATCTATCTGTCTCTCCTGGTCATTCTCAGCCTGCATAGCTATCCCGTACTCGCGCAGAGCGCGGTTGTACTGGTAGGGTCTGGATCCAGCGTCCCAGCTCCTATTTACAACCGATGGACACAGGAATATGGAAAGCGCAACCGCAGCATCCAGATGCGCTACTTGCCCGTGGGAACCAGCGAAGGGATCAAACAAATCTCTCACGGCGCGGGCGATTTTAGCGCCGGAGAAGCTCAGCTCACCGATAAAGAACGCAAAGAGAGCGGCTTGATCGAACTGCCGGCGGTGCTCATTGCCATCGTTCCCATCTACAACCTTCCCGATGTCCACCAGGAGCTTCGGCTTTCGGGGGAAGTGTTGGCGGCGATATTTCTTGGGGATGTGAAGACCTGGAATGCGCCGGCGATCGCGAAACTCAATCCAGAGGTCACTCTGCCAAGTCTTCCGATCCAGGTCGTCAATCGCCCCGCAGGAAAGGGTTCCAATTATGTATTTACAGACTTTCTCTCCAAGGTAAGTTCTAAATTTCGCGCTCAAGTTGGAGTTACTCCATCCCCTAAATGGCCGGTTGGGGAGCCGGCGGAACGTAGTTCCGATATGGCGGACAAGGTAAAAAGCAACCCCGGCTCCATTGGCTTCGTCGAGTATCAATATGCGGTGAAGGGTAGCTTGGCGCAAGCGTTGATCCAGAATGCCGCTGGAAGGTTTATCAAGGCGTCTACTGAGAGTGTTGAGGCGGCGTGCAAAGCGACGGAGGCACCGCGATGGAATAATTTCTCCGCCTCGCTGGCCGATGCGCCCGGAGCGGATTCTTTTCCTATCACCAGTTTCTCCTGGATTTACCTGCGAACTCAATCGTCGGATTCCGCTCGCACAGCCGCGCTGATGGATCTCTTGAACTGGATATATACAGACGGCCAGCAATATGCTGTTCAGGAAGGCTACGCCGAACTGCCCGCTCCACTCCTGGCGGCGGTGCGAAAGAAAGTCAACGACCTGCGATAGTTCCGTTGCGTAAGCCCGTAGCCTACGCCCAGTTGGGTGTCTTTGGCAGTTGCGAAAATTATGAAAGATTGGTTGGTATTCCTATGTGTCGTGGGATTGACGTCTCCAGCTCTGGCGCAAACCCCAGCAACGCCAACCCAAACAACGCCAACTGAGGCGACACCCCCGAAGGCTGGTGACAGCCGTCCACCGAGTAGCAGTTCCACCCACTCCAGCCTGGAGGACATGTTCCAAGCGAAAATCAAAGCGGAATGGGAAGCTATCAAGAACAAGGACAAGAAAGCCTACGGCGACTTGTTGGCGGATGACTACCAGGGAGTCGAAGTCGACGGCAAGGGCGAGCGGACCAAGCCTCAAGCTCTGAATGAACTAGTAGACACGAATGTGGCTAACTACACGTTGTGGGGGTTCAAGCTGATTCCTCTTGGTCCGGAGGCTGCCTTGGTCATCTACGAGAGCACCATCCAGTTCCCGCCTAAGTCGGCCATACGATACTCACGGGTGTATATCAGCGAACTGTGGGTGAAGCGTGCTGGGCAATGGAAGGAAGTTCACTATCAGGAGACTCACGTGAAGTAGCCTGCAGCTCCCAGAAATTAAAAACAACCTCTGCAATAGTCGCGCCATCCCATTCACAGAGAGGACAAATCTATGAGAACCCTTTTGTGCGCTCTGCTGCTATCGGGCAGCCTTCTATTGGCTCAGGACAGTGCTCCTGCCAATACTAACCAACAGGCCGCGAAGGATTCCAAGGGGCAGGTAACAATTCGCGGCTGCGTCAGCCGCTCCAACGGTGATTACACGTTAATGAAACAAGATCCAGCTATAACCTATCAGCTGCAGGGGAGCCACAAGATTAGGCTTGGCCACTATCTGGGACAGCGTGTAGAAGTAACCGGAAGCGAGTCGCCAACAATGGCCACCAGCTCTGACGCCATGAATAAGGTGGGTTCTGCAGCTCCGATAACTCTGACCATTACATCGATCAAGACCCTTGACAGGGATTGTTCAGCTCGCGATGTTTCGAGATGACCGGGGGTTCTTGATCGGCTTTAGCTTCGAGAGCCTTACTGGCAGTCGGGAGGCATAGCCTGAATCTCCGCCTCGGAATCACAGGGCGGTTTTTTCTTGGCGGGCTCGAATCGCGACGGACGGTCGTAGCGAAGAATCCATAGGCCGTCGTTGTTGGTGAGATAGATGAGCCCGTGACCGCCGTCGGGGAGAAGACTGGTGACTTTGTTGAAGGTTTCTAAAGTCTTCGGATTGCGCGGGTCACTTAAGTCGAGTACCCTTACAGTTTCGGTGGGATGGCTGTTGCTGGTCAGGGTGGTCGGCGTTTTTTCCGGAGCCTCGGCGATCGCGACGTCGGGGCTCACTACCTGCAGGTTTCCGGCGGTTGCCTGGTTCGCTTCCGCCGTCCGTTTCAACAAGCTCGGCTCATCCGGCTTGCTCACGTCCACGATCATGAAGCCCTGCTTCCCAGCCTGTTGCACGTACAGGTACTGCTTACCTTTCTCTTTCTGCAGCAACATCTGACTTCCAGTCGCCTGGGGCAATGGCAAGTGCGCGATCACGGTTGCAGGAACGTCCGTGGGTTTTGCCGCGGGTTGTTCGCTTGCGCTGGCCAGCGAGGCAAATAGAAGCAGGAGCGAGGACGCAAGCACAGTAATGGAAAAAGAGCCCTTAGAATTCTTCATAAATCACATCGCAACACGACGCGAAACTCTCTCGAGTTTCGCGTCTTTGGTCAACTATATCACTGGCCGAACCCCTTATTGCTCGGCCGCCACGCCAACGCAACCCGCGGAGGCCAGCGTCGAACAGACCGTGCCAGCCTGAAGCGGTACAAAGGCATGGTTCGTGCTCGGGTCTACCGAGATACTGTGCGCGTTGGATCCGGTCGGCATGTTGTAGAGCCATTGGTTGGTCTTTGCATCAATCACGCCCATGACCGCCGTGGGCAGCATGTCGCGCGCCGCGAGATAGTACTTGTTATCGCCGGGGTTGTACCAAATCTCGTCCACGCCCCCGACTTGGGTGATTTCCAGGCAGTTGCTGTTCGCTGGCGCGTTCGCTATCCCATTATTCGGAGGCACGCAAGCTATGCTACCGCTCGTAGTGTTACTAATCACATACTCATTAGCGGGAAATGTTTGGCCATCGTGGTCGGCGCAGCCGACGAGGAAATTATCCCCCGGTCCTTGTGTGATGCTCGTCGGCATGCAGTCGTACATGGGGAAGCTGTTCACTACCACGGGCCCATTGCCGGTCCCAAGTTGAAGGTCAATCGCATCAAGGCTGCCGATGACTGTGTTAGCAACGGAATTTTCGTTGGTCAGCAACCAGAGGTTGCTGTTCGGATCATAGGTCATTGCACCTAATCCGGCGGGCGCGATGGCGCCAGCACAACTGCTGCCCGAAAATGGCGGAGTTTGGCTACAGAACGCTCCTGTGTTGTAGCTAATGATGGGCCCGTGATGGCAGGGAATTACATAGGAAACACCCATCGGAGTCGTGCCGATGCCGGGCAGACCAGCTGGGCCGTCAGCAGCCGCTGATCCCGATACGCCGCTGAAAACGTGCGGATTGGAAGGATCTGGACACGGGAAGGTGTTTCCGACAGTATCCACCGGGACGTTGGAAGTAAGGCCAAGTCCTCCTGATGCCGAACCACCAGCGCCGTCATAGTAGATCTGGCCAATAATACACCGAGGGGGATTAAATGAGCCCCCAGCGCTGGGGTCCAGCGCTGGTGATGGCAAGGTCTGGCCATTGCCACCCGTGCCGGTTCCTATAATTCCCGTCCCTGATCCTTGAAGAGGATAGCCAAAAGGACCTCCTGGCACTGATGGATACGGGTAGGTGCCTGTGGCTGGACTGTACCCAACGGGATACGGACCATAGGCCAGCACTTGGTCAATCGGCAAGCAATGCAAATCCCCTTGCCCAGTCGGGTCCGAGGCCGACGTCCTCGGCGGGGTTGCGCCCACAATGTACTGCATGTCGATGAAGGTGATGAACGGCAGTCCCGGATCGCCATTGATAACCGCAAGAACGTGATGCGTGGGATCGTAGGCCATTTCGTCAGCACGATCATCGCCGCAGTCCGCCGCCGAGCCAGCCTCGCCGTTCCACGATGCGATGCAACCCGAGATGCCTTGCGGCCCGTCGTAGTCTGCCGACACGCCGGTAGGTATTGTGGCAAGGATAGTCGGTGGAGTGACCGGATTGGTGCTCAAGTTCATCGAGGTCAGGTCGAAAACTATTACGTTGGAGCTGCCGTTGCCGACAAAGAGAACTTTTCCATCCGGGGTGGTTACGTTTCCGTCTGGCCCGGACATCTGGTTTACCCCGTTGGCGCGCGAGGCGCAGCACTGGGCGCCCGGGAACCCTCCGAAGTTGCCGCTGGGACCAAAGCCCGTGTTCAGGTGGAAGGTCGGACCTCCCTCCCAAGACAGATTGGTCCTGCAGGCATACCTGACAAAATTGCCGAACACGTCAACAGTCGGCGGAATCACCTCTACGTTAGCCGGAGGACTGGAGCCAGGTTGCACGATGGTGGGGCATGGACTGGCGCCATTACCAGCGTCGGAGACGCCATTCTGTCCTTGAATCGAAAAAACTGCGAGATCCTGGGAGGTATCGATCACCTGCATGGCAATGCCAATACGGTCGGAAATATAATCCAGATACTTTCCCGAGACGGCCGGATTCGGCGCGATCGTGCTAATGTCGAAAGAGTTGAATGGACCGCCTGGTTCGCCCGTGGAGTTGTGCTCGGGCACGGGAATGACGTTGATGATGGCGTAGGAGCCGTTGACCGTGGTACCGCAAGTCGGACAATTCGGCGTTGTGCTACAGCCGCTCATGATCACAAACAATGCCGTGATAAGAATGCTAAGCAGAATCCTCGGTCTCATCAAATTCCCTCCTACGATTTCCCAGTAAGGCTGATTCTGATCAGCCCCGGCATTTACCGAACTTGTTAACCGCCCTACTCCGCAATCGACACCCGAGCGGCATTAGAACCTGAACTGTAGCTGCTGCAAAACGACGTAATAATTCTGCGGTATCGCGCCAATCGTGCTGGGATCCTTCAGCTGATCAATACCCAGATTGACTTGGTACTTCACCCAATAATTGGGATACCAGGTGAGCCCTGCGGTGATCTCATCGGTGTGGTAGTTGAACGTAGGCACGTTACCCGGCGTGTAGTAGTTTAGGAAATTCGCGCCCGGCTCGTTAGCCTGTATCCCCATGTATCGGACACCTACTCCCCACGCTCCTAACCCGCGCCCTTTGCCGCCGGGCGTGTCGGGTCCAAACAGCGGATGCTTCACCCGCGGTGTACCGTTTTCCGGCTGTTTTTCGCCCGTGAGCAAATAGGTCGCACTGACGTTCCATGCCTTGGCGGTGATCGACGGAAGACTGATGAAGCCAAGCCCACCCACCTGCTCGGAGCCGGTGTTGTTACGCGACATATTCAGCTGATCGAATTCGCCGCGTAGAGCGAAGGCCGACTTGAGGTAAGTAAACTCACCGTTGTAGCGCTGGATCGGCCCGTTGATAGCAAACTGTGGGAAGAAATCATAAACTGATCCGGGCAGAGTGCCGTTAAAGCTTTGATCGCCGGAAAGACCGCGGGATCGCGCCCGGTCGATGGCTCCGCCAAGGGCAAGGTCCTTGAACCAGCCACTATTAGATTTGCGGAAGGGGTAGAGACGAAGTCGTCCAACAACCTCCGGTTGATTTGTCGTGTTGGCAAGCGCGTACCCTTTGCCGTTAAACGCTCCCACCCAGTACTGGACTACTCCGCCGTCGATATCTCCATGGAACGCAATGCCGGGGCTGCGGTACGCAGAAGCTGCTGACGGATACAGCATTGACTGGAACCCGCGCTCTACGAAGTCCAGGTTGGTGGCGCCGGTTCCGGCTTCCTGGGCAAATGGCGTCTTGAATTGGCCGGCTTGGAATTGGAACTCACGCCGGATTCTTACGTTGAGGTAAACGTCGCGTACTACCGATCCGGAAGTCGAGGCTGCATCAGTGAGCAGCGCAAAATCGAAGTGCGAACCGTAATTGCCCTGGAAGCCAAAACGAGCGCGGCGCAAGATAAACGTGTCGGCCGGTGCGCCGTCGCCTTTGTAAGCACGGTAGTCAGTGTCTACGTATCCGTAAGGGCTGATGCTGAACTGTCCGTCTGCGCTCCGAATGAAGAAATGTTCTCCGTTCCATCCCGCCGTGAGCGGCGGAGCGGCGTCTTTCTTGGGGGTGGCTGCATTCTGACCCAGGACTGGCTCGGGTTCGGGAGCAGCCTCGAGAAGAACCGCATTCATCAACCGGGCGGAACTCTGAGTTGCAACCGGTTGCGGGTTCGCGGTGGGAGAAGCTGACTCCGCCACCGGCCGAATCTGGACCGGGCCGTTGTCAGTCGCCGCCCGGGTCTTCCCGTCCACCAGTTTCTCGACCAAAGCCTTCAGTTCGTCGATGGTCTTGCGCTGCGCCGCAACCTCGCCGCGCAACTGACTGACTTCTTCCTCGGTCGCAGCCACGGACGATCCGGCGGGTTGGCTCGCGGATTTCGTGCCCTGAGATTGGGCAAGGGCAGTTGATGCCAGGAAACCGACTAGAAGCACGAAGAACGCAGTTCGCGAGCGCATGTGTTTCCTCTCCGAGGTGATGTGCTAAAAGGGCTCTGCCCTCCAGCGGTCAGGCACACAGGCGAAGCCCCGCTTCATTTGGTCGGCCGAAAGGCGATAAATATCGCAAGAGTGCGAAGTGGATTTCTTAGCCGGTCTGAAAAGCGGACCATTGCCACCGGGGCGAAGTACTACTACATCAGTGCAATTGCTGTCAAGAAATTTCTGGAAGATTTGGCTGGCGGCTTCGCACGGAGTTAATCGTAGTTTACAACTGTGATTTAAGTCACGTTGGCCGAGTCAATGGAAGTAACGCCCTGCGCCATAGGAGAAACCTCCAGGCGACAAATTCCTGATATGGGGCAACTCCTGATAAATTTGTTGCCGAGCTTGGTTCGCCGTCCGGGGAAGCTGCGGATCTCTGAATCGCGCTCCTCCGCCCTGTATGAACTTACATCTCACCCAGGCCATCTTCTTGCTCTTCGCCGCTGTAATCGCAGGAACGCTGAACGCATTGGCCGGCGGAGGCAGTTTCATCTCCTTTCCCGCGTTGCTCTTCATTCGAATCCCTGCCGTTTTAGCCAATGCCACAAACACGGTTGCGTTGTGGCCCGGGTTGGCGGCCAGCACCCTCGCCTACTTAAAGCGGTTGAACGCGCCGGCGCGCGTGTTGGTTCCACTCATCTTGACCAGCATCGGCGGCGGCTGGGCTGGAGCACTGCTTTTGCTGCACACTCCGCAGCATACTTTTCTGCGCCTCGTCCCCTGGCTACTGCTAGGCGGAACGCTATTGTTCGCTTTCGGCAATTCGATCCGTTCACTCGCAGGCAAGACAGCAGTCGTTGATGATTTTCGGAACACGTCATGGCGGGCGATTCTATGGACTTCGATCGTGGAACTGCTGGTCTCGGTCTACGGCGGATACTTCGGAGCTGGCATCGGATTCATGACTCTGGCCATGTTAGCGATGCTCGGGATGCGCGACATCCACGCCATGGGCGCGATCAGGACGCTGTTGGCCGTCGCTATTAACGCCGCTGCGGTGGTTACCTTTATCGTGGCGGACGCGGTCCTGTGGCCACAGTGTGCAGTGATGATCGCAGGGTCACTCGCTGGGGGCTGGTTCGGTGCGCATTTCGCCCAGAAGGCCGACCCGCGGAAGGTGCGGCTTGTGGTAATCGGCATCGGAGTCGCGATGAGCGCTTATTTCTTCGTCACGGTGCGATAAGCGTCGAATTTGCGCTCGGATCACAGAATGTTGTGATCCTGCGCAATCTCGCCACATTTTTGCATGCTCGCACCGAGTGGTGGGAGTTATAATCCCGGCGTTGGTATCCGAGCCAGTTGCTCGAATTCATCATCAGATAGTGGATACTGAAGCTATGAACCCGCAGGGCATGAACTACGCGCCCGCCGATCTGAATCCCGACAAAGACCTTCCAAAGGGCTTTCTCGACTTTCTGCTGCCTCTCCACAAGCAATTCACGCCTTGGCAGAAGAAGCTTATCGCCAAGCGCGCCGAGGTATTGCAGGCGTCTCATCGCGGGCATCCGCCTGATTATCTGCTGGCCTCGGAAGCCACCACCAGCGATTGGCGAATCGAAGTCCCCGACTGGTGCGCTGATCAGCGCAACCAGATGACCGGCCCTGCCGATGATGGTGAGTTGACGGTGAAATTGCTGAACTCCGGCTCGCCTGCCGTCATGATTGACGTCGAAGATTCCACGGCGAACACTTGGGATCACATCATGCTGGCGATCAACAACACCCTTGCCGCCTACAAGTACGAGCTCAGCTATGACGACAAGAAGCGGCAGAAGAAAGTTACGGTGGAGGGCTCGAAGACCGTCACTTGGGTGCGTCCGCGCGGCTTGCACATCAGCCAGGGCGGAGTGATCAAGAACGAGATCACGTCCGCTTCTTTGTTCGACCTTGCACTGATCTGGTACCAGATTGATCCCGCATGGTTACCGCACAATTTCTCTGTGTATATCCCCAAGAGCGAGTCGGCCGAGGAGGCGTTCTGGTGGCGGGATCTCTTCCAGGCCTTTGCTAAGCACAAGGGTCTCGCGAAGGATTACATCAAATGCATGGCGCTGGTGGAGGCTCATCCGCTGGCGTATCAGATGGAGGAATTTCTTTTCAATCTTCGCGACCATTGCCTGGGACTGAATCTCGGCCGCTGGGATTACATGGCCTCACTCATTCATTTCATGCTCGAGGATCCCAACTGGATTTTGCCGGATCGCAATACCATCCCGCACGATGTGGCATTCTTCCAAAATTTTCGCACTCTGATGCCGGAAATCTGCCACAAGCACGGAGCCCACGCGATTGGCGGAATGACCGCCCTCTACCCCAGCCGGACGGACCCGGAGTTGAACGAGCGCGCGTTGCGGGTACTCAAGCAGGACAAGAAGAACGAAGCTGATTGCCTGATGGATGGGGCCTGGACCGGCCACCCCGACCAGAACGAAATCGCAGTCGCACAATTTCCATATCCCAATCAGATTGCGAAACGGCCCAAGCTTACGAATGCGCATCCCGACCTGCGGCCAATCCCCAAAGGTGTTGGCGCCACCACCCTTGCCGGAACGCGCGCGGCCGTCCGCACCGTGATTCGGTATCGCAACGGAGTGCTCAACGGTAAGGGCGCCAGCCTGCTCGATGGCTACATGGAAGATCTGGCGACGGACCGCATCTATCGCCTCATGATTGCCCAGCGCGTGAAGCACAAAGTCAGAGTGAACGGCGACGATGGCAAGTCCCTCGAACATTCTGCCGGATTGGTAACGCGAATTTTTGATGAGGAGCTGGCGAAGATTCAAAAAGATCTGCCGGCCGAGATTGATCGCAAAGCTGCGGCGACTCTCCCCGAAGCTCGCCGTATCGCCGAGGAAATGATTGAGCAGGGACACCACTCGCCGATTTAGGCTTCCGCAAATAGTGTCTCACGGTGGTTCTGGAGATTGTCCGCTCCGTGCCGTAATATTCTTATTTGAGGTTTAACCCGAATCGAGGAATATGAGCGCCTTCGAACAGACCGTTGCCCCTCACTTGCCAGCCCTGCAGCCCCCCCGTCGCTACTTGTTCGGTCCCGGACCCAGCATGGTTCACCCGCGGGTCTATGAAGCGCTGTCGAAGCCGATCGTGGGGCACCTCGACCCTTACTTCATCCAGGTGATGGGAGATGTCCAGCAATTACTCAAAGCCACATTCGGAACCAGCGACGGCGCCACGCTCGTGATTTCCGGTACCGGCAGCGCGGGTATGGAAGCTGCTGTGGCGAACTTCGTCGAGCCCGGCGCGAAGTTCGCTATTTTCGCCAATGGATACTTCTCCGATCGCCTCACGGAGATGGCGAAGCGCCAGGGCGCGAACGTCGTGCGCTTCGAGAAAGCTTGGGGTGAGATCTTCACGGACGACGAAGCCGAGGAATTTATCCGCTGTGAGAAGCCCAAGGTTGTCGCCTATGTTCACGCCGAGACCTCGACTGGTGCACTGCAATCGGGCCGCGCGATCTGCGCTGCCGCTCACGACGTTGGCGCTCTGGTGATCGCGGATTGCGTCACGTCGCTCGGCGGAGTTCCAGTGGCGTTCGACCAGACTGGAATCGACGTCGCCTACAGTTGCACGCAAAAGGGATTGAGCTGTCCTCCCGGTTTATCTCCGATGGCGATGTCGCCAAGGGCCATGGATTTCCTGCGCGCTCGCACTACTCCGTCGCGCAGTTGGTATCTCGATCTGAAACTGATTCATGACTACTCGACTGTGTCGCATCGCTACCACCACACGGCACCGATCTCCATGTTTTACGCGTTACGCGAAGCGCTCCTGGTGATCGCCGAGGAGGGAATTGAAAACCGTTGGGAGCGTCATCGCCGTTGCAACCGGGCCTTCGTCAAGGAGATCGAAGCGATGGGCCTGCGTATGCACGTTCCGGAACCGCATCGAATCGCAACCTTGAATACGGTTTGCGTGCCCCAAGGGGTGGACGAGGCCAAAATTCGCAAACACTTGTTGGATGGACCCGGCATCGAGATCGCTGGCGGTTTCGGGCCGCTCGGGGGAAAAGTCTTCCGCATCGGCGTGATGGGTCCGTTGGCCGACGAAGATAATGTGCAATTTTTTCTAAAGGAATTCAAAAAAACCCTGAGCGCCGAGGGCTACTCGATCTAGATCAAAAGGTCTTTCCTGCGCGTAACGAAAGACTGAAGCCGCCGCTCCCCTTTCGTTTGGCGGACAACACATAAAGTCGGCCTATCATCCAAGGAACCGCGCTAGAGGCGAGAACGAATGACACTCAAGTCGGCTGACACGCTCCTTGACGTTTTACATTTCGCCGATAGTCGCACGGCAATCGTCGTCCCCGAGCTTGGAATTAATGTCACGTACGATTCACTGCGCCAGCAAGTGTTGACCATGGCGAACGCTTTGGCGTCCGCCGGCATACGCCGTGGCGATGCTGTGGCGATCGCACTGCCCAACGGATTGCCCGCGATTGTCAGTTTTCTTGCTGCCTCGATCGCCGGTACTGCAGCGCCTTTGAATCCGACGTATCCCTACGAAGAGTTTCATTTCTTCCTCGGTGATACTAACGCGCGCATTTTGCTTTGCCCTCCGGTAGGGGCCGAGTTCGTGCGCACCGCGGCGAAGGATCGCAACATTCCAGTGTTTTCCGCGGAGATGAACGAACAGGGCAACGTGCGTATGGTCGACGCTCCCAGTGGAGTCACCGCGACGGCGCCTACCCCCGACGATATTGCTCTCGTCCTGCACACCAGTGGAAGCACCGGACGGCCCAAGCGCGTGCCGCTGCGTCATTTCAATCTGGCAGTTTCCTCGGCAAATATTGCGAACACGTACGCGCTAACCCAGGCAGACGTATCGCTTTGCATCATGCCGCTGTTCCACATTCACGGTTTGATTGGCTCGACCATGGCGACGTTGCTCTCCGGCGGCACCGTCGTCGTTCCTACTAAATTCAACGCGCTCTCTTTCTGGCGGACGGTGCGTGAAAATCGCGTGACCTGGTATTCGGGAGTGCCCACGATGCACCAGCTTCTAATGGCCCGCAGTCGCCACAAGCCCGCAGAAGCTGCGACGCTACGCTTCCTCCGCTCCTGCAGCGCGCCATTGTCGCCGGAACTCATTCACAAGATCGAGGATGTCTTCGGCGTACCCTTCGTCGAAGCTTACGGAATGACGGAAGCGGCTCACCAAATGACGTCCAACCCTCTGCCCCCGCGGCACCGCAAAGCAGGTTCGGTAGGCGTGGGCACGGGGCTGCGCATCAGCATCATGGACAAGGAAGGCAATCATCTCGGTACCAACCAGCGCGGCGAGATCGCGATCCAGGGGGCAAATGTATTTCGGGGATACGAAAATAATCCCGAGGCCAACGCTCGCGCTTTTGTGAATGGCTGGTTTCGTACTGGCGACGAAGGATTCCTCGATGCAGACTGCTATTTGCATTTGACGGGCCGTATCAAAGACATCATCATCCGCGGTGGCGAAAACATCGCGCCTCATGAAGTGGATGAGATTTTACTGAGGCATCCCGCAGTCGCGGCAGCGGTCACGTTTGGCTACGTGCATCCCACCCTGGGAGAAGAAGTGGCCGCAGCCGTGGTCCTGCACGAACGCCACGGAGCCACCGAGGCGGAACTTATCATGCATTCCCGCGAGTTCCTGGCGGAGTATAAATGTCCTAAAAAGATCTATCTCGTGGAGAGTATCCCAACCACCGCAACCGGAAAAATTCGGCGGCGAGCCGTCGCCACCGCGCTCTTGGATGACCACCAATGAGATTCCTGATCGCGGGGGCGGGCGCAATCGGAGCATACATCGGTGCGCGCATGGCGAACGCCGGATTCGACGTAACCCTATTCGCGCGCGGACCGCATCTTCGCGCCATGCAGGAGCACGGCGTACAGGTGAACAGTCCAGAGGGAGATTTTGCGGTGCGGCCCACGATCGCCGCTTCCCTCGAAGAAGTGGGCCCGGTAGATGTTGTCTTTCTCGGTGTGAAGGCTCACGGCCTGCCACACCTTGCGCCGCATTTAAAGCCGGTTCTGAGCCCGGATACGACTGTCGTCAGCACACAAAATGGAATTCCCTGGTGGTACTTTCAGGGCTTCGGCGGCGAGTGGGAAGGATTGCGGCTGGAGCGCGTCGATCCCGGCGGCGTCATTGCATCGGCGATTGAGGCGCGGCAGGTGGTCGGCTCCATCATCTATTTCGCGACTGAGATTACCGAGCCCGGAGTCATTCAACATACCGAAGGGAATCGAATTACCCTCGGCGAACCGGATGGCACGCGCTCCGACCGCATTCGCGCCATTGCCGAAGCTCTCATTGCTTCGGGATTTCGCTGTCCGTTTACCACTCGCATCCGGCATGAGATTTGGGTGAAAGTTCTAGGAAATTCGTCGTTCAATCCAGTCAGCGCACTGACGCGTGCCACATTGGCGCAGATGGCGCGTGATCCGGGAGTCTGCTCCGTAATTCGCAGCATCATGCAAGAGGTGGAAGCGGTCTCCCTCAAGTTAGGCATGGAGTTGCCGATTTCCATCGATCAGCGAATCGCGGGCGCGGAAAAAGTTGGCGAACACAAAACTTCCATGCTGCAAGACCTGGAAGCAGGCCGGCCCATGGAACTGGAAGCGCTGGTGGGTGCAGTGGTGGAATTAGGAGAGCGCGTAGGACTGCCCATGACCTGTACGCGAACCGTGTATAACTGCACAAAATTGCTGGCCGAGTGTGCCCTTCGGCAGCAAACCTAAACTGGTACGACAGCGCCAAATCAAATCCGACCCCTCTTTTTGCGGTATTATGAGGCGCGCCGCCTCTGACCAGAAGACTTTTATCCCCACTCTTGCTATGGGCTTGACAACGGGGGTATACTCCTTTGGTCTGCTGGTCCACTTATCGGACCACTTGGAGTCCCACGTTGGCTACTCCCGTCAAATCCGACTTCGAAGCGGTTCGTAAGAATAAAGTCTACGAAGAAGTCGCTCGACAGATCGAACGCCTGATTCTCAAGAAGCTGAAACCTGGGGACAAGCTCCCATCGGAACGGGAACTGGCGGAAATGCTTCAAGTGAGCCGCAGTTCCATTCGAGATGCGATTCGCGGTCTGGAGTTGATGGGCCTGGTGGAACCTCGCCAAGGCGCCGGCACGATCGTCCGCGAAATATCGGCGGACTCGTTAGTGAATCCGTTCGCGAACGCTCTGAAGCAGAAGCAAGTGGTGGTCGGCGAACTCCTGGATTTCCGCAAGATGCTGGAACCGCCGCTGGCCGCCCGTGCGGCCACGCACGCCTCGCCCGAAGAAATCTCCGAGATGGAAGAGATTCTGCAAAGACAAGAAGGGAAGCTATCGCGTGGAGAAACGACCATTGCCGAAGACGCGGAGTTCCATTACGCCATCGCTTTGGCTTCGGGCAACAACGTCGTGCTGAAGGTGCTCGACATTCTGATGGATCTGCTGCGCGATACGCGCGAGCGCTCGCTGCAAGTGGAAGGGCGTCCCAAGAAATCTCTCGCCGGCCACCGCCGGATTCTCGCTGCCATCAAGCGTCAGGATGCGGAAGCTGCAAAGGCGGCGATGCGCCGGCACATTGAAGACGTCGAAGAAATCGTGCTCGACGAGATGGAGTAACGGAGATCTCCTCCGGGGTTGGGTTGTTTGCGACTTGCCATCATGTGGAATGGCGGTTGCGGCGCAACGAATGGCGGTAAATTCCGCTAACAGTGAACCGTAGGCCATCGCGCCTGCGAATCTGGGGTTCGTTAATTAGGGTTCGTTAATTAGGATTCGTTGACTGAGGATCGTGGATTGTCCGAACTGGCAAATCACAAAGCCGGTGCCGCTGGCGCGTCGGAAGTCTCGCCATCGTCTCACGCAGCTGGCTTCAAGCTCCGCGTAGCGGAAGCGCGCATTCAGGATATAGGCCATGCCATCGCGCGACTGGCGCCCGCCGACTTGCGCCGCATGAATGCCAAATCCGGCGACGTGCTCAAGATCACTGGGGGCACGATCGCCGTCGCGCGTGCCGAAGTTTCCAGCGAAAGCTATGAGGGCATGATCCAGATCGACGGCACCTGCCGGAGCAATTGCGGCGCGGGATTGCAGGAGCAAGTGACGGTGACTCCAGTCGAGCACGCGCAGGCAGTGGCTGTCCGCCTGTCGCCCTTGTGGGTTGGCGCTGCGCCCGCCACCATCGCGCCTGATCGCATGCTAGAGGATTTGGTGGACGTTCCTGTCATCGCGGGCTGCGTGGTGCGAGTTCCGACATTCGCCAAAGCGGTCAACTTCCAGGTTGTTCGTACGATTCCCTCCGGGCCTGTCGTCATTGGCAGCCGCACCGACATACGCATCGTGGATGGGGACCAGACCATCGCTCGCGCACCCGCGGTGTCGTATGAAGATATCGGCGGGCTGGAGCGTGAAGTCGCGCGCGTGCGCGAAATTATCGAGTTGCCTCTCAAGCACTCCCGCATCTTCGAGCAGTTGGGAATTCTCGCGCCGAAAGGCGTTCTGTTGTACGGTCCGCCAGGGACGGGCAAAACGCTGCTGGCGCGAGCCGTAGCCGCCGAAAGCCGCGTGCACTTCATTCACCTTAACGGTCCCGAAATCATGCGGAAGTTCTATGGCGAGAGCGAGGCCAAACTCCGCGAGGTTTTCGAGGAAGCGGCGCGCCACGCTCCGGCGATCCTCTTCATCGACGAGATCGATGCGGTGGCTCCCAAACGCACTGACGTGGCCGGTGAGGTCGAAAAGCGCGTTGTGGCGCAGCTTCTCAGCTTGATGGATGGTTTTGTCGCTCGCGGCCAAGTGATCGTCATCGGCGCGACCAACATTCCCGAGGTGCTGGACCCGGCGCTGCGGCGCCCCGGTCGCTTCGATCGCGAAATCGAAATCGGCGTTCCGAATACGCAGGCACGCCTGCAAATTCTCCGGATTCACACCCGCGCTATGCCGCTTGCGCCTGACGTCGATTTGCGGGAGATTGCCGAGCATTCTCATGGCTTCGTCGGTGCCGATCTCGAAGCGCTCGGACAGGAAGTCGGCATGATTGCTTTGCGCCGCTTCCTCTCCAATGTTCCTCTGGAAACGGACGGTGCCGCGTCGGCTGAACTCGCTGCCCTGCGGGTCACGCGCGAAGACTTTCTAGCAGGCTTGAAAGAAGTCGAACCCAGCGCCACTCGCGAATTCTTCATCGAGAAAAGCTCGTCGACCTTTGCGTCGCTCGGGGGCCTGCACGAGGTCAAACGAATGCTCGACGCCGTCGTCGAGCACTCTCACATGCACGACGAGATCTATGAACAGGTCGGATTGGCGCCGCCGCGGGGCATCCTGCTGGTCGGACCGTCGGGCACCGGCAAGACTGCCCTGGCGCGAGCGCTCTCAGGGGAAAAGCAGATTCCGCTGATCGCCATCGATGGCCCGCAACTTTACTCGAAGTGGTTGGGTGAGTCCGAGCGGGCGCTACGCGAAGTCTTCAAAAAGGCGAGGCGAGCCGCGCCCTGCATCCTGTTCTTCGACACGATCGATGCACTCGCACCGAAGTTCGGTGCTGATCAATTCGGCTCGGATGTTTTTCAGAGGATTCTCAGCCAGCTGCTCCGTGAGATCGACAACTTGCGCGACGTCAAGGGAGTGATCTTGCTGGCTGCCAGTAATCGTCCCGAAAAAATCGATGCCGCGCTCATGCGCAGCGGGCGCTTCGATTACATACTGCACTTCGATAAACCCGACGCTGCCGATCGCGCCTCCATCCTGCGCCTTAGCTGCCGCAGCGTTCCGCTCGCGCCCGATGTTGATTTCGATGAGTTCGCTGGGCAGATGGAAGGCCTCACCGGGGCCGACATCGAAAGCCTGTGCAAGAAAGCCACGCTATTGGCGATTGCCGAGCTTCAAGAAGGGACGCGCCGTGCGCCTTTTGTGGTCTTGCGCAGTGATTTCATGAAAGTTATCAATTCTGATCGCTGCTCCCCCACGCAATTGAAAAGTACAAAAGAGCCGAGCACAAACGCCCAGGATTTTTGTCCCGAGGCATCTGACTGAGTCATAACGAGGGTTGATCATGAGTTACACAGAACTCACTGTTTGGACGCGCGGCATCATTATGGACAAGGAAGGCCGCGACATCGTGAATTCCATCTCCGCCTCCGCGCGTCTCGAAGGCAAGTACGCGCAGGCGATGGAAAATTACGTCGACAATCCCGATCGCACGAACTGCCCCACGCGCAAATACTGCCGCGTGAGCGACGAAGTCCTCGAGAACGAACTGACGTACGAAAACGAGAATCCCAACATCGTCGTGCTGGTCGAAGGCACTATGGTCAAAGGTTGGGATTACATGCGCGGCATGCCCCCCGGCGGTACGCTGGTGATCAACACGCACTACACGCCGGACTACATGATTCGCTTCGTTCCGGGTCCTGAGCGGCTGGCGCAACTTGTCTGTGTAGACGCGGCTCACTTGGCCGATCACAAATGGCTCTATTACCGACTGGGCGAGTTGGGTCTCGATCGCCTTTCGACCGAGGGCGCCGCCGAGCGCAACAAATCGCTCGCGCCGGATATCGCCGCTCCGCTCATTGCCGCAGTGGTGAAAACCACTGGCCTCGTCAAGATGGAGACGATCGAACCCATGATCGCGAACAAACGGGCATTCGAGATGGCGCTCGACCAGTTGCACATCATGAAGCTGAACCCAGTGGCCGTATAGGAAGGATTAAAGGATCACATGTCAACAAAAGGCACGCACATTCCCGATCGCCTCAAGATCCCGTTCGCAGGCATCACTCCCGCGCCATCGCAGGAAAAAGGGCAAGACCTTTTCCCCACCGGGAACTGGCGTTCGATTCGTCCGGTCTACCGTGACAAGTTGCCACCCTGCAACAACGCTTGCGGCACTAACGAAAAGATCCAGGGATATCTCGACCTGGTGAAGCGCGGCAAGTATCTGGACGCCTACGCGCTCATCAAGGAAGACATGCCATTCCCGTCGGTCACGGGCCGCGTGTGTTACCACCCATGCGAACAAGCCTGCAACCGCGGGAAGTACGATGAAGCCATCTCGATCCGCGCGGTCGAGCGTTTTCTCGGCGATCTGGGACAGGCACTGCCACACGACGTGGTCAAACCGGGCAAGCCCAACGGCAAAAAAGTAGCGGTCGTGGGATCGGGTCCGGCTGGTCATAGCGCCGCATATCAACTGGCGCGCCTGGGCTACAAAGTAACCATCCTTGAGAAGTCGCCGAAAGCAGGCGGACTCAATCGCGGCGGAATTCCCGACTGGGTGCTTCCGCAGCATGTGCTGGATCGCGAGATCGAACGTCTTGTCGAACTCGGGATTGAAATCAAGACCAACGTCGAAGTCGGCAAGGACGTCACTTGGGACGAGCTGAAAAAGAACTACGACGCGTGCGTCCTGGCCATCGGTCTCACCGAACCCAACAGCGTTCGAGCCGAGGGCGAGAACAAAGAGGGCGTGCTTTACGGTCTGCCTTTCCTTCGCGACATCGGCATGGGCGCATCCAAAGTAAAACTCGGTGCCCGCGTTGCCGTTATCGGCGGCGGAAACACTGCGATTGACTGCGCCCGAGAAGCACTGCGGCAGGGCGCCGTGGAAGTAACCATGATCACCGTCGAGGCCGAACGGCAAGAGATGCCGGCCTCGCCCGAAGATCTGCACGACATGCTCGAAGAGGGCGTGGAACTGGTGCACGGACGAGCCGTGACGGCAGTGCTCGGCAACGGCAAAGTCGAGACTTTGCAATTGCATCCTGCTCGCTTCTCCGGCGCCATTAATGCCTCGCCAATTACCGTCGATCGAGAAGTTGCTGGCGAGCACTTCAACGTCGACAACGTGATCATCGCGGTGGGACAGCGCGCATCGATCGCGTGGCTGCCAGCGGAGTTCAAAATCGAAGGTGGCACCATCAAAATGGACAAGTTCGGCCGTCTCGGCGACACAAACTTCTTCGCCGCAGGCGATATCGCGCAACTCGGTTCAGGTCAACCTCTAATGGTGGTGAATGCGGTGGGCGATGGCAAGCGTGTTGCCTTCAGTCTGGACAAGGTCATGCGCGGCGAGCAGTTGCAGCCGCGGACGATTGCGGTTGACGTCATCTTCGATCTGAATCGCATGAACATGACGTATTTCCCGCACTTCCCGCGCCTGCATCAGATCATGCTCGCGCCGGCCAGCCGAAAAAAGACGCAGCAGGAAGTGATCCAGGCGTTTACGGAAGAGCAGGCGGTCGAGGAAGCTGGCCGCTGTTTCAGTTGCGGTACCTGTAACGCTTGCGACAATTGTTATCTCGTTTGTCCCGAGCCCTGCATCGCGCGTCCGGAGCGCTCGAACGGGATGTATAAGATTCTGGTCGACTACTGCAAAGGGTGCCGCGTATGCATCGAGGAATGCCCGACAGGATGCCTCGAGGGTGTTCCTGAGCTCGACTTCGATACCGGCGTGGTGCGCATGGATACAGCCTTCGCTATCTCGCCCGGTCTGCACGGACGGCAAGCGGAAGAACTGAGAAACCTGGGCGACCGGGCGGCAAAGACCATTTAGAGCGGAGCGAATTATGCCAACAGCTACGGCAGTAAAAAAGAGAACAGTCCGAATCAACGGCTGCGTCGCGGCGGCGCAAGCTGCTAAGTATGCCGATGTCGATGTGATTGCGGCCTACCCAATTCGCCCTTACACCGCGACGATGATGGCGCTGGCTCAAATGGTCGCTAACGGTGAACTCGACGCCGAATATATCGTTGCCGATAGCGAGCACTCGCAGTTGAGCATCGCGCACGGTGCTGCATCGAGCGGCGCTCGCGTCTTTACCGGCAGCTCGGGAGTGGGCGTGCAATTCGCCTACGAACTTTATTCGCCGATCTCCGGCAGTCGCATGCCAGTGCAGATGATGATCGCCGACCGCACCCTTGATCCTCCCGGTGATTTCGGTTCCGAGCACACCGACGCGCTCTCCACGCGCGACATGGGATGGATCATGGGTTGGTCCTGCGATGCGCAGGAAGCGTTCGATAATCACCTGATCGCCTATCGCATCGGCGAGGACCCTCGCGTCCTTCTGCCGCAAATGGTCTGCCAGGACGGTTTCTTCGTCTCCCATATAACGGGCGACGTCGAGTTGCCGGACACGGGCCAGGTCAAAGAGTTCTTGCCGCCTTACAAGCATCCTTATCCGCTGGATCCGCGGCATCCCGTATCGCACGGACCGCAGATCATGCCGGAGCAGGGTCCACCGCTGCAGTTGGAGCGGGCGCGCGCTATGGAAGAGTCGATGGCGGTCATTGAGCAGGCGCACGATGAATTCGCGAAGATCTTCGGCCGACGATACGATCCCTGGGTCGAAGAGTTCATGACCGATGACGCCGACGTTGTCTTTTTCCTGCAAGGCGCTCACGCGGTGACGGCGAGGTTCGCGATCCAACACATGCGCGACCGGGGACAAAAGGTGGGTATGGTGCGGCTGAGGACCATCAGGCCATATCCGACAGACCGCGTAAAGGATTCTCTAAGCAAGTTCAAAGTAGTTGGCGTGATCGAAACCAACATGGGACTCGGCAGCGTGAGCAGTGGAGGTGTGCTGTACGCCGAAGCCGCCGCCGCTCTCTACGAAAGCGATAAGCGGCCGTTAATCCTGTCGTTTATGGCGGGCATGGGTGGCGAGGCAATCGTGTTGAAGGAATTCTATTGGATGACGGAGAAAATGCTGGACGCCCAACGACGCGGAAAAATCGAAAAGCGCACTCATTGGGTTGGATTCGAAGAGTAGAGAGGCTTTTAGTTACATCGGACCTGATTGGTCTGTCCTTAAAGATTGCTGCAGGGTCTCTGGCCTTGCGATTGGAGAGTTGATATGGCAACCATAGAAGTTCAGCGGCAGCTGCTGCCGATTCTCGATAGCCCGAATCAGGGTGCACGTTTTTATAACCCGGAACTGCCCTCCTCCGAACCGTTCGTTCCAGGCCATCGCACGTGCGCCGGCTGCGGACCCTCCATTCAATATCGAATGACGAGCAAGGCCGCGGGCGACAATACTATTCTGGTCGGGCCGACGGGCTGCATGTACGTCGCCAACAGTTCTTACTTGTGCACGCCTTACAACGTGCCCTGGGCGCACACGCAGATCGGCAGCGCGGGCAGCTTCACCGCAGGCGTCGCCGCCGCTTATGAAGCCATGATCCGCAAGGGGAAGTGGAAGGGTAAATTCCCAAATATCATCTGCGAAGCGGGCGACGGCAGCGCCTCCGACATCGGCCTCGCCTCGATCTCCGGCGCGCTCTATCGCAATCACGACTGCCTGATCATCTGCTACGACAACGAGCAGTACGCCAACACCGGCATTCAGGCTTCGTCGCGCACTCCTTACGGCGGCATGACGACATTCTCGCCTCCCGGGCCGGAAGTTCCCGAAGGTAAGAAGCTGTTCCCCAAAGACCTCGCGCGCATGATGGCGGCTGGTCATCCGCATTGCTATGTTGCGACCGCGAGCGTGGGCTATCCCATCGACTTGATGAACAAAGTTCGCAAGGGACTCAACCACAAAGGCGCCGCGTATTTGATGGTCTACACGCCCTGCCAGAAGGGCTTTGTCTACGAGACGCCGCGCTCGATTGATCTGGGACGTCTGGTCGTCGAATGCGGGCTTTATCCCATGTGGGAGTGGAACCCCGAGAAGCGCGCTTTCGATTACAGCTTCCGGCCAGCGAGCATGCGGCCGGTATCCGAGTATTTGAAATTGCAAGGACGCTTTGGCCACCTTCACGCAGAACATATCGCCACTTTGCAGAAGTTCGCTAACGAGCAATGGCGAATGATGAACGTCGAGCTGCCCGAGGCTCTGATTCAGGCGGCGGATGCCAAGAATCTTGTCAACATGGCGTCGGCGACAGAAGCCGCCGCAGTCGCGGAGACCGTATGAACGCTAAGACTGGCGCTGCTAATCATGTTGAGCCTGAAGTCGAGCCTGAAGGACAGGAAAGCTATATCGTCACCGAAGGCAAGAAGCGCGGATCGACGCGCGACGTGCGGCCGGAAGCGGCCTACGACCGCTTCTACACCGTACTGCGTGTGCACCCCGGCGATGCCATCCTCACCGACAACTGGCACACCAACGAAGTGCTGGACCACGCGCGCAACAATTTTGAGGGATACACCTTTGCCATGCGCACGCTGGAGGCGTGGGGAGCAATGATCGAAAACGACCATCGGGCCTACTACACTGCCGGCGGACGAATTTGGATGATGGATATCGAACCATCCGCTGGCAAGAAGCCCCGGCTGCCTGGGACCGGTCCGAGTAAACCTGCGCCGGGTAAGAAGTAGATTGTCACGCATTTTGCTGATCGACGATACGCCGGAGATCGCCGAGCTGTTGACCTTCTCGCTGCAGGATCTCGGCTACGAGGTTTTCGCCGAGGGATACACCAGCGCCATCAACGAGCATGTGATCGAACGCCGGGCTGATGCAGTCGTGCTCGACTGTTCGAGTTTCGATATGAGCGAGTCGCTCTTCGATAGCGTGCGTCATCACCCGAATCATGCCGAGCTTCCTGTCGTCATTATCAGCGACACGCCGGAGCAGGCGGAGTCCAGCCTGCGCTCCCGCAAGGCGCGCAAAGTTCTGCTGGTCCCAAAACCATTTACTGGAGCTCAGGTGGGAAGAGCGCTCGCCCAGTTGTTTGCATAAATATGCCTTTGTGGAACATGGACGATTGGCAATTCCTCGAGCGCGAGGTCGTTACGGACCCGAAAGGCAGGCAGTGGACGGTCGCGCTCATGGATGTGCTGGGGCAGGAAGGTGATCCTGACATGCCCAACAAATTGCTCGAATTTCAGTATTCGAGTGGCCGCTATTTCACGCTGATCTATGCGGACGGTGGAGCGCTGCAGCGGGAACGCGGCTATGCTTCACTTCCGGAAGCGACGAACGCGTATGGAAATCTGCTGGTGGGCGTGATCGACGGAAGCGTTGATCCGTCGCAACCTGTCTTTCGGCCGGACCTGGAAGATTAGTCTCGCGGCAAGTATGACCGCGTGGTGTCCCGCTTCATTACCGGCCGGGATCCAGATCTCTCATCACCACCCGAAGAACTTGCCCCGCCAGTCGCGCATCGCGCTCCGTAACCGCAGCCTTCGTTCCGCTGTTGCCATTAGCATTGGTGGAATCTCGATACGCCCACGCGACTGCCGGTAGCCGGGCGCATCCGCTGCGAATCAGTCCTGCCCTCTCCGCGACCGTGAGCCGCGTTTCGAACGACCAATCGGCAATCTTCTCGGCAGGGGCACCCGAAGCAAGAAGCGCACTTAGCCCTTTGTGTTCGAGTGCATCGGTGACGATGGCCTCCAGGATTCCGCAAGAAGTGAGCAGCGCAGTCTCGTAGTCCTGCTGCTCCAGCGCCCGGCGACTATCCGTATAAGCGCGTTCGACTACTGGACGGAGCTCGCGGTTGTGGACGAACTCGAAACGGCGAGGAGGAGGTGCTTCCGACGACGCCAAAATGAGCGGTCCATTATCCGATTTGGAAAGCGACCCGACGGCCTGCTCGAGAACGCCAAGCAGTTGCTGGACGATCTCGGCCGGCGCTGCTGCTTCCACGGCATGGCCGGTCCCGGAGCGCATCAGGAAGGCTTCGCTGAATGACCGCGCAAGCCAATGAGCCTTGCTGCCTCCGGACAATTGGTTGATCGTTATTCCGCAATCTTCCTGCCACGCCCGAGTTGCGGCGATCGCGGCTTCACCGGCTGGATCGGCCCTCAACATTTCACGAACTTGGTTGCCGCGACAAATCAAGCCATTGAGGTGAGAGAGGTAAGTCTCGATCTGCGAACGCAGGCTTTCGTCCATCACTTCCATCTCACGCCTCCTGCCGAAAGCCGGGAAGTCCGCGGTTGACAGGCACTTCGCCGCCAGCATTCGAGAACTCAGCATTCGAGAACTCTTGACAGTCCATTGGAAGCATGCTAAATTTTCTACCCGCAAGTGGTTCGATGACCGGACCAGTATATATCAAAGGTCTCGCCGCGAGCCAAATGTTCTCCGTTCACGGCCACGTGGGGTGGCTGCGCTAAGACTAAAGTAAGGATCAAGCCTGCCAGCTCGAATGCGGCCAGTTGCCGCCCAGAAGGGCAGCGAGATTATTTTTCATAAGCGACGGAGATTCGCCCGCACTTTACCAAGGTTAGTATCGATCACTTCCAAGAAGAAGTCGATAAATGTAGGGAAAGTGGCTGGTTTCCGATGCGATTTGTTTCCTGACGGAAATGGAGGCTCACGCCGCCCGACTTAGCATGTCGGGCAGCCGGTCGACACCCTGAACTCCGGAGGGAGAAAGTCGCGAGGTGGCTGGCGTTCTTGCAGTGCGCTGTTAACGTATAACGCGCCGTCATGGAGGTAATACCTATGGCTGGGTCCCCATCCGCCCTGATTCACCCCTCGCGAATTCCCAATCGTTGGGTCCAGTTGTTCGCAGGCATCGTCGCGATGATGGCCATCGCGAACCTGCAGTACGCATGGACTCTCTTCACCAAACCCATTCAAGCGCATCTGCACGTCTCTCTGGAGGCTGTCCAGGTAACCTTTTTCGTATTCGTCGCCTTGGAAACCTGGCTCGTACCCTTTGAAGGATTCCTGGTCGATCTGATCGGACCCCGCTTCATGCTGGGGATTGGCTCGGTGATGGTTGGACTAGGCTGGGTCGGATCGGGCTACGCGGAGACGATTAACAGCCTCTACTTCTGGTATGGAGTGGGCGGTGTCGGCGCCGGCATCGTCTACGGCGGCGCCATCGGAAACGCGCTGAAATGGTTCCCTGACCACCGTGGCCTTTGCGTCGGCCTGACTGCCGGTGCGTTCGGCGTGGGCACCGCGACCACAATCGCGCCGATTGCCGACATGCTGAAAGTCTCGGGCTACCAGCACACCTTTATCGTCTGGGGAATTATCCAGGGCGTGGTTGTGCTGGGAAGTGCACTTTTCTTGGCCAAGCCGCCCATGGGTTGGACACCTCCGAATTGGGTAGCCAAAGAAGCCAAGATTAAGGCCAAGGTAAATACCTCCGCCATCGACATGACGCCTTGGCAGATGCTAAGCCAGCCGTCCTTTTATGTGATCTACGTGATGATGGTCATGCTAGCGTTTGGCGGTCTCGTAGTGACGGCACAACTCAATCCCATGGCCTCCTCATACCACGTGGATAAAGTCGTCGTGGCCTTCGGCATGACCGCGTTGGTGCTCGCCATCACCGTGGACCGTATCCTGAACGGATTTACTCGTCCGTTCTGGGGATGGGTGTCCGACCACATCGGCCGGGAGAATTCCATTTTCATCGCGTTTGTTCTCGAGGCAATCGCGGTGTTTGCCCTCCTCCAATTTATCAACCGGCCCGTATGGTTCGTGGTTTTGTCGGGTCTGTGTTTCTTCGCATGGGGAAACATTTTCTCGTTGTTTCCCGCGATCACCGGCGACTTGTACGGCAAGAAATGGGCCACCACAAACTATGGAATCGTCTATACCGCGAAAGGAGTGGCGGCCGCCTTTGCCGGCCCGGGCGCTGCTTGGCTGTTTTCCAAGACGGGTTCTTGGACCAAGGTCTTCTGGGCCATGATTGTCTGCGACTTGGTTGCTGCCTTCATGGCCTTGCTGTGGCTGAAGCCCATGGCAGCCCGTGCAGTCAGAGACTCGGAGCAGACATCTCCAATAGTCAATGCCGCGGCGCCGATCAAGGCCCGGGGTGTCGCATAACGCAGTTGAGCGGTGACAATACGGGACAAGACAGAAGGCTTTCTCCTTTCCAGGATGAAAGCCTTCTCATGCTTGGATGCTTGTCACGCGTGGCGTCCCACTTTTCCGGCGATGCCTGACGGTTGCGCTCAGGAAAGTGCCGCGGCATCACCCGGTATTCCTCCGGCGAACCTTGTTCCTCAGCGAGCCTTCGCACCAGTGAACGCGAGCAAATCTGCGCCACCCCTTCGACCTTGTGATTCTCCCGCCGCCCAAGCTCTTACAAATGAGCTGCTGCGGCTGTTACCGCGAGAATAATCTCGACTTTGCCAAAATGTCACATTGAACCGTGATTTGAACATTGCGCGATTTTGGGTTCAGGCCTGAAATGAGGTGGTCAGTCATCGGACCACTCAAATGCAGCTTGGCGCTGAATCACCCACGAAGGTCGGCTTCGAAGCGATCCCCAGAAACAAAGTCCATCAAGAAGTTGCCAGACAACTGGAGAAGCGCATCACCGAAGAGCTGAAGCCTGGCGACTTGCTTCCCCCGGAGCGCGCACTGGTCCGGATGCTGGGCGTGAGCCGCGATTCCGTCCGGAATGCCATTCGAACGTTGGAGCTGATGGGGCTGCTTGAGCCGCGCCAGGGCATCGGCACGGTAGTCTGCAGTCCCGCGGCGAAATCCGGCAACCCGCTGGCAACCGCACTCCTCGAGAAGCGCAAGATGGTCGCGGAACTGATCGATGTGCGCAAGATGATCGAGCCGCCGCTGGCCGGGCGCGCCGCTCTACACATTACTCGCGATGCAATCGCTGACATGGAGGACATTCTAGTGCGCCAGAAAGCCAAGGTGCTTCAGGGTCAACTTGGGATCGAAGAGGATTCCGAATTTCACTTCGCCATTGCTTTGGCCTCCGACAACAGCGTGATTTTAAGAGTAGCCGATGTGTTGATGGATTTGTTGCGCGAAACGAGGGAAAGCTCGTTGCAGGTGGAAGGGCGCCAGGAGAAATCGCTTGCCGGTCACCACCGGATTCTGTCCGCTTTGAAATTGGGCGACGCCGTAGCCGCTAACGCTGCGAGGCGCCGGCACCTGCAGGAAATTGAAACCGTCGTACTGAAAAAGCTCTAAGAGAATGGAGGTTGGCGACGATTACGAAACTCTTAGCAGGAATGCCATTCCGTTCAGGAGCATCCCCGTAACGACCAAAAGAAATGCCCAGTTTGCCTTCGTTGTACGCGGCTAAAACGATGTCGCGCGTTATGTTCTTCGCTAGAGTCTTTTGAAAGACTCCTCGATAGATTACTTCGACCGCGAATAACTGACCCATTTGGCATTCTGCCCGGAGACGCGAGTACCGTCTGCCGGCAAATACGTTGCGTTGGTTGCATAGAGGTTTATCACGTTATCGAGTTGTTTCATGTTCCAGTTCGACAGCCAAGCGCTTCTGATGTCAGCAATCTGTTTCTCTTCGGCTGAGGAACATGCGGCCCAAGCTCCGGTCGAAGAAACGAACACGCAGAAGGCGATTAAAGCTACGCAACGACGCATGATGAACCTCCTAAATATTTCAGACCAGCCAGCAAGGCGCCCGATTGTACGACGGGCCCAGGATGAATGGCAAATCCCTTAGTCGGAAGCTCCCGCCCGGACAACAGAGGAAATGTGCGGAAAATTAACGAGGGCTTGAGAAATGATTTACTGCAAAACTGCTGCGAATGAGCACGAAACTGACTCGAGCCTGCTGGAGCAGGATTCTGCGGCACGGGCTAGCTCAGCCTCGACCGTCGCTTTTTTAGCCTTGCAAGGAATCGCGCTGACATGCGAACCCCGACGATGCGGCAAGCGCTGCCGCGCGCTGTCATCGGTTATTATGGTTTTTGCGGGCCCGTAGCTCAGCGGTTAGAGCAGTGGACTCATAATCCATTGGTCCAAGGTTCAAATCCTTGCGGGCCCACCAGAAGTTTTTTGGTCCGGCCCGGGGACATGGGTAACACAATGTACCGGCTACATAGGTAACACTTTTGGGCCGAAGGGATTTTCCAGCGGTTCCAACACACGCGTCTCCAGATCGAAGTATCCTAAGTCATA
>Ga0182015_10001615_pt1 | contig 29227 bp, 27 predicted proteins | sample 712P3MmetaG_FD_120478 | JGI IMG/M metagenome (GOLD analysis project Ga0182015, IMG submission 120478) | Permafrost microbial communities from Stordalen Mire, Sweden - 712P3M metaG | ecosystem: Environmental > Terrestrial > Soil > Wetlands > Permafrost | place: Sweden: Stordalen | collected... | reverse complement strand
TCATTCCGGAAAGCATGCTCCCACGCGCGGGCCCGCGGCAAACTTAGGGGCGAGCTTGCGATGCAGGGTAGCCAGCGTGTATGAGGTATCTTCGTCCGAACACTTCGAGGAGTTGCATATGCCTAACGGAAACGACCAAAGCAATCCGAAAGACCCCGGCGCGGGCACGGGCGCCGGTTCGGGCTCGAGCACAGGCACGGGCACAGGCACGGGCCCAGCGAAAGGCGGGTCCCAGGGAGGGGCGACGCCCGATAACAATGACAAGCCTCCTCAGGCCCAAATCATTGCCGCTGCGGCCGTGGGCGGGCTGGTCGGCGGTCTCGTGGGCGCGCTCATCGGCAGCAGTCTGCGTCCCTGATTGATTACGCCGCCCCCCTACCGAGTGCTGCGTCCGGCGCGGCATGAGACGATTTGCGTCCGTGGTCTCGATATTCATTTGAGACGCTGGGGACCCGCGCCCGCCGCAGGCGAGTCCCCCGTGATTTTGCTGCACGGATTTCAGGACACCGGCGACACCTTTCAGTTCTTGGTGGATGAGTTCGAACGTGATTGGCCGCTCGCGGCGCTCGATTGGCGGGGATTCGGACGAAGCGGTTGGAATCGGGACGGGTATTGGTTTCCCGATTATCTGGCGGACCTCGATCAATTACTCGATATGCTGAGCTCGGACGTGCCGGCCCATCTCGTCGGCCACAGCATGGGGGGCAACCTAGCGAGCCTGTACGCGGGACTGCGGCCGGATCGCGTGCGCTCCGTCGTCAATCTGGAAGGCTTCGGTCTGCCGCGCACTTCGCCGCAGGCTGCGCCGGGACGGCTCGTCAAGTGGCTGGACCAGGTCAAAGCCGTCCCGCCGTTGAAATCTTACGACTCGTTCGAGCAGCTCGCCTCCGTCATCCAGATGCGCTATCCGAGGTTCGGCGACGTGCGTTCGCGATTCATCGCCGGCGCTTGGGGTAAACTCGAGGACGATGGGCGTGTTCATCTGATGGGCGACGCGCGGCACCGCTGGGTCAACCCGGTGCTCTACAAACGCGAGGATGCGGAGGCTGTCTGGCGCTGCGTGCGCGCGCCCATGGTGTTGTTGCTGGGGGAGAAATCGGAATTCCTGCCGAAACTCGGTGAGGAGGGCACCGATGAGGCCTTGCAGGCCATGATGCGCCACGCCGAGATCGTTCACATCGCCGAGGCGGGCCATATGCTGCACATCGAACGACCGGAAGCGATCGCCCCTCTCATCGAGCGCTTCCTGAGCACGCACGCGGACTGATCCCTACCGACGAAGACCTTCGAGGCTCCCTTGGCACTAACGCGGCGATTGCTTCCCACCCGATTCGGACAGCTTCACGTCCGCAGCACCGACGGCAAGGGCATCCCGCTCGTGCTCCTGCATCCCTCGCCGCGCTCCGGCGGGATGTGGGAGCCCCTGCAAGAGCGGCTCAACCGGCCGACCGTCGCCCCCGATCGGCTCGGATACGGCTTCTCCGATGCGCCGCCTTGGGCTTTGTCGCTGGAGCAATATGCTCAATGCACGGCGGACGCGCTGAAAGCCGCGGGAATCGATGGTCAGTTCGACGTGCTCGGCGTTCACGTAGGGTCTGTCGAAGCCGTCGAAATCGCGCATCAGATGCCCGGCCAAGTCCGGCGCTTGATCGCGGTGGGCATGCCCCTCTTCACGGTCGAGGAGCAACAACGCCAGATGGAAAAGTACAGCGAACAGCCCCTGAAGCCGGCGACCGAGGGCGGCCACATGCTGGGCGCTTGGCGTGGGTGCTTCGCATTTCGGCAGCCGCCGTACGATCTTGCCGATGTGCAGCGCCGGTTCGTGGAGCATTTGCTCGCCGCAAATCCCGGCGCCGCGTTCCGGGCCGCCAGCGGATACCCCACGGAAAAGAAGCTCAAGAGCCTGCGTTCGCCCTTGACCGTCTTCGCGCCGCACGATGACATCATGGAGCAAACCCAACGGGTGAGGCCGATGCTGAAATCCGAGGCCGCCTATGTCGATTTGCCGGATCTCGGCGTCGATCTTTTCCAGACGGCCGCGGACCGCATGGCGGAGCTCATCAACCGCTACTTGCCGACGTAGGAGTCATCATGCGAGTTGATCCGAAGCTGGCGTCCTCGATGCGATCCAGACGCCCGCGATGGTCAGGGCTCCGCCCATGAGGACGGTGAATGTCAACGATTCTCCGAGGAACTCCGCGCCGGCACCGAGACAGACGATCGGGATGAGATAGACGAAGAGGCCGACGCGCTCCGGCGGCAGGGCCGCGCAGGCGTGGTTCCAGAGTAAAAAGCCGATCAGGCTGCTCGCGATCCCCATCGCCGCCAGCATCGCCAGCGTGGTCGGGTCGGGCAACGGCGTGCCGCCGGTGAGCGGCAACGAAATGAGCATCAATGCGGCCGAGCCGATCACGAGGATGGCGGCGGTGACGGCGAACGTACCGTGGCGTGCATTGAGGCGGCCCGCGAGTACCGTATAGCACGACCACGAGAACGCCCCGCCGAGCGCCTGCAACGTACCCTTCCACGACAATATGAAAGGCGTCGCGCTCAGCGAAGTCAGCACCACGCCGGCCATCGCGATCACGCTGCCCGCCAGCACGCGGCGGCTGAGCGGCCGCCGCTCCAGAAGCAAGCTGAGCCCGACGATGAACACGGGCTCGGTCGCAATCAACAGACCGAGGTTTCCCGCCGGGATGGTTCGTGCGGCGAAGGCGACGGGTATGTTGTAGCCCGGCACGGCGAAGAAGGCGCAGAGGCATACGAGGACACGGTCGCCGACCGGCCATCGCCAGGGCCGGGCGTGCAGCAACATGGGCAGCGCCACCGCTCCCGCGGCCGCAAAGCGCACGATGTTGAACAGCAGCGGATCGATTCGCAGCACGAAAAAACGGGTGCCCACCGGCACCAACGCCCAAATGAAAACGGCCGCGAGAGCGGCCGCGATGCCGCCTCGCCGGGCGTCGGCCGGGCTCCGCGCCGGGGCATCGATCTCCATCAGCCCGTATGGTAGTGACAATGGAACGGTTTGGGAAACCGCGCCTGCGGCCGGTTAAGATCTCGCACACGGCCGCGTACAGTGCCAAGCTTCGAGAATCCGATGCGATGGAGTGTGCCGTGACTGGTGCCGTGAATAGACCGCCGCTGCCGCCCTTCGATGCCGCCACTGCCGCGCAGAAAGTCCGCATGGCGGAAGATGCCTGGAACACTCGCGATCCGGCGCGTGTGGCGCTTGCCTACACCACCGACAGCCGCTGGCGAAATCGTGCCGAATTCATCGAGGGCCGGGACGCCATCCAGGCTTTTCTCGTGCGCAAGTGGGCGCGCGAACTCGACTACCGTTTGATCAAGGAACTGTGGGCAACGATCTGCCGATCGCAGAAGCCGATCGCAAGTATCGGTGGATGCTGGGTCCCCGTCCCGACGAACAGCTTTCGTTGAGCGCGCTCGGTCTTTAACCCGACGGCGAAGTTGGCCCCTTGAGCACTGGACTCATTCCGGGTGGGTTCGCCATCCTTCGGCAGCGCGCTTTCACCCTGTATCTCGGCACGAGACTGTTCTCTGCGCTTGCGGCGCAAATGATCATCATCGCGGTGGGATGGCAGGTGTACCACCTTACCGGCCGGGTTTTGGACTTGGGCCTCGTCGGCCTGTCGCAGTTCTTGCCGTTTCTGTGCCTGTCGCTCTTCGCCGGGCATACCGCCGACCGCTTCGACCGCCGCGGCATCATCCTGTGCTGCCTCACCGTCTACCTGATTTGTGCCCTGCTCCTCCTGACCTTGGCACGGCACGGCAACGGCAGCGTCCTGCCGATATTCGGGGTGCTGGCGCTCCTCGGGATCGCGCGATCGTTCATGATGCCGGCCTCTCAATCATTCCTGCCCAATATCGTGCCGCTGGCCATGCTCGGCAACGCCGTGGCAGTCAACTCCTCGACGTTCCAATTGGCGAACATCGTGGGGCCGAGCTTGGGCGGTCTGATCTATGCGTACGGCGAATCCTCGAAGTCGGCTCCCGGCGGTGCCCAGTGGGTTTACGGCGGCGCGGCCGGATTGCTGGCGGCGGCGGTTTTGATGCTGGTCTTCGTCGATATCCGCCGCGGCGCATCGCGGAACTCCGTCCAGTTCTCCTGGGGCCATCTTCTCGAGGGATTGAGATTCACCTGGCACCGCAAAACGGTACTGGGTGCCATTTCCCTGGACCTTTTTGCAGTACTGTTCGGGGGTGCATCGGCGCTTCTGCCGGCCTTCACGCGTGACGTGCTGCATGCAGGCCCGGAGGTATTCGGCTACCTGCGCGCGGCCCCGGGGGTGGGTGCGGTGGCGATGGCAGTTCTCTTGGCGTTTCGGCCCATTACCCGCAGGGTCGGGGCTTATATGTTCGGAGGCGTCGCCCTCTTCGGGGTCGCGACGGTGATTTTCGGGTCAACGCAACATTTCTGGGTCGCGCTGACGGCGCTGTCGCTGATGGGCGCGGGCGACATGATCAGCGTGTACGTGCGAGGGCTTCTAGTGCAACTGGAAACTCCGGACGCCATCCGGGGACGAGTGAGCGCCGTCAGTTCCATCGCGATCGGCGCCTCGAACGAGCTGGGGGAGTTCGAATCCGGCACTACCGCGGCGTGGTTCGGGCTGGTCCCGGCGATCGTGATCGGCGGCGTAGTAACATTGGCGGTGGCGGTGCTTTGGGCGAAAGTTTTCTTTCCCATGTTGTGGCGATTGCAGACTTTCCAGCAACTCAAGGATCACGGAACGGATGGCACATCACGGACCTCATGAGCGCCACGGCGCGCCAGGCGGCGAAGACCATGAGCACGGGCATGGCGAGCACGAGCATGGCGATGGTCACAGCCATGACCACACGCACGGTCATTCGCACGCGCTGATCGGCGATACGGTGACCGCGCGGATGCTGGTCGCGATGGTCCTCAATCTGTCGTTCGTAGCAATCGAGGGGACATTCGGCTTCCTATCGAACTCGGTCGCTCTGATCGCCGATGCGGGCCATAACTTCGGGGACGTATTAGGGCTATCGTGCGCATGCGCCGCCGTGTACCTCGGGCGCCGGCCTCCCGGCGGCAAGTTCACCTACGGGCTCGGGCGCTCCTCGCTGCTGGCCGCGCTGGTCAACGCGGTGATCCTGCTGATGGCCTGCGGCGCGATCGCGTGGGAGGCTGCCGGACGGATTGCATCGCCTCCCAGCGTGGCGGCCGCCACGGTCGTCGGCGTAGCCGCCATCGGCATCGTTCTGAATGGTGTGAGCGCTTGGCTCCTGCATGCCGGCAGCCATGATGACTTGAACAGGCGCAGCGCCTTCCTGCACATGCTGGGGGACGCTGCCATTTCCGCGGGCGTATTGGTGTCCGGTGCTCTCATCCTGTTCACCGGCATGAGCTGGCTCGACCCGGTGGTCAGTCTGCTGATCGTCGCCGTGATCCTGGTGAGCACATGGAGGCTGTTGCGCGATGCGGTGCACTTGTCGCTCGACGGCGTTCCGGCCAGCGTCAGCTCGACCGAGGTGCTCTCGTATCTCGCGCGCCAGCGGGGCGTTACCGATGTGCACGACCTTCACATCTGGGCGCTTTCCACGACGAGCGTCGCGCTGACCGCGCATCTGGTGGTGCCGGACCGGGAGGCGGACGATGCGCTGCTCGGCTCGGTGACTCCGATTCTCAAGGAACGGTTTCGCATCGATCATGCGACGCTGCAGATCGAGCGCGACCGCTGCGATCGCGGGTGCGCGTCGTAGCGGGAATCAACGCACTCGAACGCCCTCGATCGCACCGATCGCGGTGTACATCGCGGGAGTGATCTCGGACCCCACGTCCTGCGTCTGCAGGCTGACGACCGAGTGGCCGACCAATACGCAGTACATGACGCCGGTCGAGGCACGACCACCGAGGGTGCCGGTCCACCGCGCGCGTGCGGCGGGGAGCCCCGCGAGGGTGACCCGATCGATATTGCCGAGCTCGAAGTCGCCCAGTCTTTGCGCTATTCCCTTGGCGAATTCCAGCAGATAATGTGCCGAGCCCTCGACGCGCTGCGAAGGCGTGATTCCATCGAGGGATGTACCCACATCGATCGCCGATACCTGCAGCAGCGTGCCGCCGTCCGATACCGGCCGCCGCTTGACCCACGCAATCGTCACTCCCCCGTTCGCATCGCTCCGCGTCGGCCCTTCGAATCCCTGCGGCACCGTGATGACGAGCGGTCCCGCGTCGGCCCCAAGGGAAGGCGCGCACGGGAGGAACAGCACAACGCAAAGCCAACCATGTGCAACGAACCTACGCATGGCCGGGAGTGTACAGAGCGCTCACCGGGGCCGCACTCGGCGCGTGGGCACGGCCGTGTGCGGATCTTCCGGCCAGTGGTGCTTCGGGTACCGGCCTTTCAGATCCTTTCGGACCTCGTGATATCCGCGGTCCCAGAAGCTGACGAGATCGCGCGTGATTTGGACCGGCCGGCCGGCGGGGGAGAGGAGCTTGAGCAATAGAGGAAGCCGCCCGGCTGCCACGGCCGGCGTTTGACGCAAGCCGAAGACTTCCTGAAGGCGTACCGACAGCGTGGGCACCTCGCCGTCCAGATAATCGATGGGGATTCGCGAACCGCTCGGCACCACGAAGTGCGTGGGTGCCTCGCGCTCGAGGATCGCGTTCTGTGCGTAGGTCAGGCGCGAATGCAATGCAGCCCCAAGGTCCATGCGTGCGAAATGCTCGCGGCGGACGAGGCCGTCCATCCAGGGCGCCGCCCACTCCTCGAGCGTCGCGAGCAGCGAATCATCGCTCAAGTCCGGCCAGGGCTCCGTCGAGGGGACGGCATGGCCACGCATCAACGCCACCCGTGCCTGCCATTGCTTGAGCTCCTTCGTCCACGGCAGCACGCCGAGCCCGAGACTGCGTAATCCCTCGAGCGCCGCGCGCTGCACGGCCTGGACGTCGGGGCTGCGCAGCTCTTCGGTGCCGAGAACCAGCGCCTCGAGCCTGGTTTCGCGGCGTGCGCGCACCGCTTGCTCGCGCGCATCCCAGACGATCTCATCGTGCACCTCGATGTGTGCGCTGAAGTAGCGCTCGAGATCGGCGCGCTCGATGGGGGCGGCCAAAAAAATCCGCGCCTCGCGATTGCCTCCGTCGAGCTCGGGCGCCACGATGAATTCCGATTTCGAGAGCGCCTGCGGCTCGCCGAAGCGGGCGCCGCGGCCGTTCGCCAGCAGGTATCTTCCCGAACCGTCGCGCGCGCGGCCGATCCGGTCGGGGTAGGCCAAAGCAACCAGCACCCCCGTCGGGTCGCCCGCATCGGAGCGCCCCGCGTTCGCGCTGCCCAACGAACGCTGCCAGTCGGCGGAGCTTCGAGCGGCCTCGCGAAGCGCCCGCGCGTCGACCGTCAGCCCCGACGGCAACGATCTCATGTCGCCGTTGAGGGCGCCCACCCGCAGCCGCAGGTCGACGTCCCGCGCCCCGGGAGCGGCGCGCAGCAGGTCGCGCTCGCTCAAAATCGCCGCCAGGTCGCAAGCCAGGCGGGGCGCGCCAAGCTCCCGGCCCTTGATGAGCATGTGTGCGAGACGCGGGTGCGCGCCTATGCCCGCCAGTTGCCGGCCGTGAGCCGTGATGCGGCTCGTCCCGTCGATCGCATCCAGCGAGCGCAGCAAATCGCGAGCCTGAGCGAGCGGCGCGGCGGGCGGCGGATCGAGCCATCGAAGGCGGCCGGCATCCGCCGCTCCCCAGAGGCTGAGCTCGAGCGCCAGCGGAGCGAGATCCGCGTGCAGGATCTCCGGCGGCGTGTGCGGGGCGAGCGACCCCTGCGAGCCCTCGGACCAAAGCCGGTAGCAGGCGCCGTCGCTCAGACGTCCGGCGCGTCCGCGTCGCTGATCCGCGGACGCCTGCGATACCTTTCCCGTGACCAGTCGGCTCATGCCGGTCGCGGGATCGAACTCCGAGTAGCGCCGGAGTCCCGTATCGACGACGACGCGAATTCCTTCGATGGTAAGGCTGGTTTCGGCGATGCTCGTCGCCAGCACGACCTTTTTTCGATCAGCGGGCGCCGAACGAAGTGCGGCATCCTGCTCGGCAGCCGGCAGATCGCCGTACAGCGGCATGATCCTCACGGACCCGAGCGGTCCTGATTCCTCGAGCACGCGATGCACCTTGCGGATTTCGGCTGCGCCCGGCAGGAAACACAGAATGTCGCCTTCTTCCCGTGCGAGCGCGCTGCGCAATACCTGTACCGTCTGCAGCTCGAGCGACATCTCTTGGCGCCGCGCCACGTAGTGGGTTGCGACCTGATGAGCGCGGCCCTCGGCGGTGACGATGGGCGCATCCCGAAGGAGCGACGAGAGCGGCTGCAGGTCGAGAGTCGCCGACATGACCAGAAGCCTAAGATCCTCGCGCAGCGTTTCCTGGCTTTCGATCGAGAGCGCGAGCCCGAGGTCGGCGTTGAGGCTGCGTTCGTGAAACTCGTCGAATATGACGCAGCCGATTCCCTCGAGAGAGGCGTCGTTCTGAAGCATCCGCGTGAGAATTCCCTCCGTGACGACCTCGATGCGTGTGCCCCGGCTCACACGTGTCTCGGTCCGAGTCCGAAAGCCCACGGTTCCCCCCACTCCCTCCCCGAGCAGCTGAGCCATGCGGTTGGCTACCGCGCGCGCCGCGATGCGGCGGGGCTCGAGCATGAGAATCTTGCCGCCCCCGAGCCACGCGGCGTCGCGCATGGCGAGCGGGACGATGGTGCTCTTGCCCGCCCCCGGGGGCGCGTGCAGCAGCACCCGCGGGCGCGTGGACAACGCCTCGGCCAAGGGGCCGAGCGCAGGGCCGATGGGAAGTAAATGGGGCGCGAACATGGGTGCCACGATACCGCAGGGCGGCGCGGCGTCCATGCTAGGATACGCGCTGTCGGGCCTGTAGCTCAGTTGGTTAGAGCAGGGGACTCATCAGTAATGGTGCCTTCGCATCGCAAGGTGCGAAGTGGACGGGATGAATTCAGGGAACCCTGACCGGCGCCGCTCTCGCGTCGCCGATGGCAACCCTGAGCCAAGCCGGCGGTACACCGCCGGAAGGTGCAGAGACTACCTGAGCGCTTCAGTCGCGCTTAATGACAGGCTAGAGCGTCCCGCACCCCACCGGGGTGAAGAGATAGTCCACTCCCTCCGGAAACGGCGGGATCGAGTGAATCCCTTGGTCCTCGGTTCGAGTCCGAGCGGGCCCACTATTCTGGAGACGGTCGAGGCGTTGACCAGTCCATTATTTTTTCGCCAGACCCCATGGCCACCAGTTCCACGCCCCGCATACCCGCAGCAGCGCAGGTCCAATGACCATCCGTACGATTGTCGCGTCGATCAGCACTGCCACGGCCAATGCAAAGCCGAGCATTTTAACGACCAGGACATTTCCGAATGCGAAGCCCGCAAACACAACGACCATGATTGCGGCGGCGCTGGTGATCAAGCCTCCGGTTTTTGCGACTCCTTCGGCGATCGCGTCGATTTCCGAGAAGCCGCTTCGCCTGGCCTCGAGCACGCGGGCCACCAAGAATACTTCGTAGTCCATACTCAATCCAAAGACGACGGCAAACGTCACGATCGGCACGAGTGAAAACACGGTTCCCGTTCCCTCGTCGATGCCGAACAACGCACCGCCGTGTCCTTCTTGGAACACCAACACCAGTGCACCCAGAGCCGCGCCGACTGACAATAAATTGAGTGCAATCGCCTTTACCGCCACGACGATCGACCGAAACGCCGCAAGGAGGACGAGCAACGTACCGCCCAATATCACGGCCATCACGCGCGGCAGGTGCCTTTTGATGGCGCCGTCGTATTCTTCGTTGAACGCGTCAATGCCACCCACGCGAATTGTTGCCCCCGCTACGCCGGTGAGTTCGCCGATGCTCTCCTCACGTAAATCGCGCACCCAGCTGCCTAGCTCCTTTGGCGATGCCGCGGCTCCGGGCAGCACCTCGAGCAAAGTCACGCGTCCGTCTTGGCGAAGAAAGTTCCGACGAGTCTCCGCGGGCAACAGGGGCAGAAAAGACGGCCCGAGGCCGCCACCCAGTAAGCCGGGCAGCGAAATTACGCGATCGGCGCGTGGATCGGCCGCCAGCCGGGTCGCGAGAAGACGAGTCGCAGTGAATCCAGCATAGGTGGTCACTTCCGAGCCTCGCGGTAATTCCAGGATCACCGGCAATGCCTCGACGATCTCGGTGCGCTCCATCTTCTCTAGTGAATGCAACGCCCGTACCGATTCGGCGCCCCGAGGGAGCCAGTCGATCCGCGGTAGACCGGGGGTTAGTTGCGGCACCTGAGACACGAGAAACAACAACGGACTCGCCGTCAATATTAACGCCATCCACGGTCTTGCGATCACGAAGCGAGTCCACGCTCGCCAGCGCTCCTGAGCCCGAAGAGTATTCGGGTTCGCCCATGTGAAGAAACGAAGACGGCCCGCATCAATGCGCGTACCCAGTAACTCAAGTATTACCGGAAGGACCAAGTTGGCCAGCAGCATGCAGGAGCCTGCCACGAGAATGCCGGCTACGCCGATGGAGCGCACGTCGCTGATCGGGACGATCAGCAATGCCGCAAAGCCAATCGCGACCGTCGCAGCCGACACAAGCAATGTGCGGCCGGCAGAGCGTGCGGCGATCCGGGACGCGACCGATGTGGTTTCGCCAGCCGCCAAAGCCTCGCGAAAGCGGCTCACCATCAGTAGCGCGTAGTCGATTCCGAGTCCGAGCCCCAGCATTGTCGCGATGTTCTGTACGAGAATGGACAAGTGCCACCACCGGCCGAGGATTGCAGCGGCGCCGAGCGTCATCAACATCGCCAATACACCCACTCCCAGCGGCAAGAGGGCGGCGACCAGGCTTGCGAACGTGGCCAGCAGCAGCACGAGAACAACCGGGAGTACCCGGCTTTCCGCGATGCGTACATCATCCGAACTGACCTTGCGCAGGTCGAAATTGAGTGCCGTTTCGCCTGTCAACTCGAATTTCAGCCTCGAGAAACGGCTCCGCATCTGATCGCCAAGCGCTTGCGAGCGTTGCCGCAGCCTTGGAATGCTGGTGTCGACTTCAGCGTCGCTCCCCGACAGCCCGATGATAATAAACGTTCCGCCGCCCCGGCCCAGAAAAACAGGGTCACCCCAGTCGAGGTAACAAAAAGTCCCCGCGACGCCGGGGTCCTGTCGCAGTGCCGTGACAATCTCAAGCAGTGCGGCCTCGCCCTCCTTGGATTGCGGCGATGGTAGTCCCTGAACCACCAAGATGGATCGATGTATGAACGACGATTGGAACTGTTGAGCAAGCTGCTGCTCAACCCGCTCGGCCTCGCTGCCCTCCACATGCGCCCTCGTCTCAAGATGACTCTCGGTTCGAAGGGTCTGCCAAGCGAAAACCGACGCCACCACGCAGCCGATGCCGGCGAGCCAATATCGGCGATGCCGGTAAGCGGCAGAGAGGAAATTGGATTGCATATACCCCCCCTAGAGGTTAGGCTCATTCCGCGCAGATCGCCGGTGGTCGAGCCGAGGCCCCAGGTATGAAATCAATTCCTGATCGACAGTATCCCATCCCCGTTGCGATCAATCTTCTCACGGTCGCCGTGTGCTCCGTACTCTACTTTTTCCTTCTATATGCAGCGTCGCATGCGGCGAATACGGAGATTCTGATAGTTTACGGCTGCTTATTCGCCGCGGTAATGATTCCTGTCTACTCCTTGATCCATGAAGCGGAGCACAACATTCTGCTTCCGCGCCCCGTGTGGAATGCCTTGCTCGGTCGCTGGCTGTGCGCGCTCTTTCTAGTCTCGTTTACCTTCCTCACGCACTGTCATTTGCGGCATCACAACAAGAACCGCACAGATATCGAGATGTGGGATCTGTATCGCGAGGGCGAGAGTAGATGGCGGCGCCGTTGCAACCTCTACCTGATGATGAGCGGCCTCGGCTACTTGTCGCTGTGGATTTCCGTGGTGCTGTTCGCGTTCGCCCCATCCTTGGTGTATTGCGGTTTTTTTCAACGCCATAAGGAGATCGCGGGATTTCTGGAAGGCAGCAATCAAGACAGGAAAATCTCCGCCATACGCGCCGAATGTTGGGCCGCGCTGTTGCTGCAAGCGGTTACCTTCTGGGCGTTGCATTTGCACTTTTGGCCCTGGCTGCTGTTGTTCTTGATGCATGGTTTTGTCTGGTCCTCACAGAACTACGTCAATCACGCATTTAGTCCGCGAGATATTTTGAATGGTGCGCACAATTTGAAAATGCCCGGTTTCTTGAGGCCGATCTATTTGAATTTCAATCTTCATCTTGCGCATCATCAAAACCCACGTATTCCCTGGTTGCATTTGCCGGAATTCGTTCCACAACGAACGCAACGGATAAATTTCTTTCAAAATTACCTGCGGCTTTGGACGGGGCCGCGGTTGACTCACGAGGACAATCCATCCTGGCACGCGCCGCACACGCGCTAGATTGACATTCACTTTGCGTTCGCCAGCGTCGCGGCTTCGAATCTGTAATAAATGAAGCCACGGTCGGCGTCGCGCAGCTGGGTGCTCAATTCCGCGTCAACCCGAAATTCCGCGTGGTCTGCCAGGCGGCGCGGTGCCAGCAGATTGCGCAAGGCGAAGCGCGCACCGGGACGCGCCGCCCGTACCAGCGCCGGCAGCGTCTGTTCGAATAAATCTTGCGGGCTGTACTCGAATACATTGGAGAGGGCAAAGCAGTCGACCGATTGCGGATTCAATGCCTTGATCGCGGCGCCCACGTCCGCGATCTCCGCACTGATGCGATGCTCGCGACGGCGAATCGTTTCAAAGTTCTCCGCTCGCAGATACTCAGGCATCGAGTCTTCATCCAAGTAGCAGCCCAGAAGTAGCTGCGCCAAAAAATAGTTGGAGCGCGCCGGCAGCTCTGCAACAGCATGCTCGGCAATGCGCGTGAAGTGTTCGCCGAACGACGATACTTCGGCATGCGTAAACCAGGTGGGATCGAGCCGCTTACCCAAAACGTACTTGCTGCAGACCAGTCGCAGCAGAGTTCGCCACCGCCACGTATCCCACTCTCGATCGTAGAACTCACGCTGGACGCCCGGCTGCAGGGTGAAGAGTTTCTTCAACCGATGCCGACCAATGACTATCCGCAGTAAACTGCGCACGAGTGCGTAGTACCGCTCGAATCCACCCTGTGCCAATAGTCCCGAGTCGAACCACGGCAGATGGTCGTCCCAAAATCCGAGCGCTGCCGGGCTAAGATCGCCGCGAAGCCTCGTATACAACGATCTGCGCCGCGTACTTAAGCGCACGCCGAGCAGCTCCAGCATTTCGGCGTGTGACAGTCGGCGAAACGCGGCGCGCTTCAATTCGAGCAGGTACGCTTGGGTGGGATTCAAGTCGACCGCGATGACTCGTGCAGGATCGGTGAGTAGAAATCCAAAGACATTGTCGCAGCCGGAGATAATCGCAAAAATCGTTTCTCCCGGTTGCGCCCGCAAGGCTGCGAGATCGCACGCGGGGTCCTCCCACGATTGAGTGAACATCAACCGGCCTCCGTACGGAGCCGGTGGCGGATTGGTATCAGACCCGGGCAAGGTCGGCATGATGGCGCTTGAACGGGAGGTGAGAAATCAAGCCAGCATGGCGCTGGCATCCGTACAGCGTGCTCCAGTATGTGGACCGAAGGTATGGGGGTAGCCGGCGGAGCAGCGGGTCTTGCGCCGAGAGGTTTATTTGCAGCACGTTTTGGCCGGCCGCGACGGCCGCGGACAAGGCGGCGTCCAGCAGGGCACGCAGAGTGCGGCCATCATCCTGCCGCACGGCGACCGCGCTGCTCGCCCACACACCGAATACCTCATTCGGCGCCGGCAGCGGATTGGCCATTCCGCATCGCGCCGCCACCCCGACTGCGATTCGCAGCGGCAGGTCTGAAGTGCTGTAACGCACGATCCGCAGTCTTCGGACAGGCTCGCCGTCCCATATCACGAGCGCACCGCAAGGCGCACCATCGGGTTCAAAAGCGAGCCACGCACGATACAGGCCGGTCGGATGCGGCCACTCGAGCGATTCACTGGGCGCGAATCGTTGCGTTGCGTACGACTCTGCGCAGAGCTCTGTCAACAGCGACGCGTCTGATGGCTCCGCGGCTCGAACGGTGACTCCATTTGCAGCAAAGAGACGCGGAATTCTCCCGGCAATGAAATGCACGCTGGCGAAATCCTCCAGAAACTCCAATCGAGGCAGTCCAACACGCCCTGCCACGGTTGGGATGGCGGCGCGGTTGTGCTTGCCGATCAGACACACGATCCAATCGACGCGCTCGGCGACAAACACTGCGTAAACGGCGTGCAGCAGATGGCTGATCGCGCGGCCGCCACGGGCGCAAGGCGCCACGCGCAAATCGATGATCTCCCCCACAGTGGTGGTGTCTGTGCCGTCCCGGGCAAGGTGCCACAGCGCGGTTGCCGTTCCCACCAGGCGCTGCCGCTGAAAAGCCATAAACGTACGAAACTGACCACGCAGCGCCGGCAAGGCACCAAAGTCCGGTCGCCGGTCAAGAACAAAGGAAGTTCCAGACTGCAGCGGAGTCGCCAGAAAAAAATCCGCAATCTCCGGCCAGTCGGCTGCCGTGGCCTCCCGAAGTATCAAGACGCGAGTTCCTCCGGCCACACGACGGCGCGGTCAAATAACGGCGCCAGTGACATGCCGCAGGCGGTAGCCAGCAGCCACATCTCCTGTACGCGGTCCGGCGTAATCCGCCCGCGGCCGGTCGAAAAAGCTTCGTAGCGGCCGGCCATAGCGAGCACTGCCCCTTCGAGCATGCAGCCGTGTGCTGCATGTGCCACGGGAAAACTGTACTGAACGCCGTCGTTTCTCGCGATCCCCCCGGCCAAGCGACCCATGCCGCCCCAAAATACCCGGCGACTCGAATAGCTCGCCGCCACCTGCATGTTCTTCGGATAACCGGCATCGCACACGATTGCGTCCGGCGCGCAAGCATCCAGGGCGAAAGCCGGCGCAGGAGCGCTGGTGACTGCGATTACGATGGATGCCTGTCGCAACAGTTCGGATACGTCCGTTGAAGTCTCGACCGCACCGAAACTGCGCAGTCGCGCTGCTTCACGTTCCAGCCGTTCCTGGCCCCGAGCCGCGAGCAAGAGACGGCGGGTGCGCCCCACGAAGCATCGCGCGCAAGCCGAACCCACATCACCGGTCGCGCCGATGATCAGCAAATCTTCAGCGTCCAACGACCGACCGAGCAACCCCGCGGCACGTTCGACACCACGCACAATCAATGCCGCGGTAAGCGTATTGCCGGTAGTAAGGGCGAGATTGCCGTCGCATGGGATGGCCATTGCCTCCGCCAAGATGGAGGTGAAGCCGCCAAGCGCCGCCACGCGTGCTCCCTCGCGCTCCGCAGCTCGTATGCCGTCGCGCACCTTGTCGAGCACGCGGCGCGTCGGACGCAATGCCAATTCGTCCGGGGTGATGAAGGTATCGATGTAAACACCGTGGATGGGGCTCGCGTTTGGCGCGGTGGCCACCGTGAGTCGGCCGACAGTTCGTGGCGGAATCCACGGGACTATGTCTCGAAGCTGCGCGTCCGTGAGTGCAGGCTGCGCAGGGCCGCGCATTTTATCGACGATTGACGCGATTTGGCTCCAGCTTTCCTGATGCCCTATGGCGGCAAATATAGGGGTCGGGAATGGGGTCACACCGGCAACCGTGCCACCCATGACAGACTGAGCTCGCCGCGCACGCCGATACGGTCCAGGGTTCGTAAGTAACGATTTATGGCCAATCCGCGTAGCGTCGCACGGTCAAGGCCGACGAGTTGCAAGGTACCCTTTACGCACTCCCCGTGACAGAGCCCGCAATGTTCGACCGAGTCCTTCGTCGCCAGCATTTCCGCCAGCGTCGTCATGACTTCATTGTGCAGTTGTTCCAGCTTATGCTCAAACGACTCGAGATTGGCACCAAGCTCGCGCTTCAGCACCTCGACCGCGTGATCGCCGTGCGCATCCTCTTCATCTCCGATGGCGCGGAAGACCGTTGCCAGCCGGTCGTGCGCTACATCGGCCACGGCGTGGTACATCGAGTATGCAAAGGACTCCAGCATCACCTCTTGGATCAGCAGGCACGCGATCGGATCATTCGCATCGACATGCCGCAGGAAACTCGTGCGAATTCGCAGCCAATAAGGGGCCTCGAGATTCACGATCGGCGTCACGCCAAGCTCGCGGGCCGCGCGGCGAAATCGTTCGGAATGTCCTAACTCGCTGGCCGCTGCCAACAACATGTCCCGCTGGTCGTCTTGATGTGGATAAAGCCGAACCATTGCGGCGTAATTGGCCATCCCGATCAATTCACCGGTGATCGCTTGGGACAGCACATCGGCAAAAACGGCGCGCTGCTGGTCGGACAGTTCGCTGGTGGCGACGCTAGTATCTTCCATGACGCGATCTCCGGCGTGAAATCGCGGCCCTGTGCCGTCCTGACCGCGGTGCAGCACGTCCGCAAAAGGTTGCTACCACAGCCATACTAGCACTCAACCGGTGCAAGATCGCACGCAGAACAGGACAAGTTGTAGCCTAGAATAAATGCAACGCCGCATTGGGGATAGGTAATGAGAATCGAAGTCACCGACTCGCCTTGCAAGGAGGATGAGGCGTTCGTAATCGCTCAGACTCGCAAATATAACAGTGCGTTTGCTGAGAGTGACCACAAGAGCCTTTGCGTCTTTGCGCGTGATGAAGTGGGTAATGTTGTCGGCGGCCTGACGGGAAGAACGTATTGGCGGTATCTGGACGTTGCGTTTCTTTGGGTCGATGAAAGATATCGCGGCGAAGGTTACGCGACGAAACTCATGAGAGCCGCCGAGGCCGAAGCACGCGAGCGCGGATGCGAACGCGTATTTCTGGACACGTTGAGCTTTCAGGCATTGGGCTTCTATTTGAAATTGGGCTACACCGAATTCGGTCGTCTTCCCGGGTTCAGCGGCAAATATGACCGCCATTATCTGCACAAGCGGCTCGACGCGATGGAACACGTCTAGCTAACGTCACAACGGCTTCGTGCCCGGTCCGGCGGTACCCATAAACGGGAGTGAGGTATGCATGAAGATGATTTTGTTTCTGTCGTAGCTGACGCGGGAGCCCGGGAAGAGATCCTCGAACACGGGTTTACTCGCCGCCCTCTTGGCGTCGATGTGGAAGTCGCGCGTGCACTGGGCGAGTTGGCTCATGCCGCTTGGTCGCTGGCCAAGGATCAGTACTACGAGGGGTACCGAAGCCGATCGTTGAATCGGTTCAAGGCAGAGATCCTTGAAAACGGTGTTCGCGTATGGTCGTGCGACGACACGCAACCCTACGTGCAGCTCAAGAGATACAACACCACGCTGGGAGATCAGCCGCGAAGGTACGCTCCGCTGGCCAAGGAGATTGCCGATACTGCGGGGGTCCGCAAGATGATCGCTCACCACCTCATTTACCTGCCGCTTTCAAAGGCTGGTGCAATTTATTCCGTCAACATGCATGTGCTCCGATTCGCGGCGACCCCTTCCCGGCCGTGCGATACCAGCCCGCCGGGCTTACACAAGGACGGTGAAAAGTACCTCGCCACTCATCTCCTTGCGCGCTGCGGAGCTCAGGGGGGCGAAGTAGTCATTACCGACAATGACAAGCGCGAGATGGATCGGTTTACGATGCGTGAATCGGGCGAATGTTACGTCTTCGACGATGACCGCATTTGGCACATGCTGACTCCGGTCGAGACCCTGGCGGGCAATCAGTTCGCTTATCGCGACACGGTGACGTTCGATTTATTGCCAGACGGTTGGACGCCTGTGACTTAGCTTTCGCAGCGCTTTGCTGCGACTGTCACGCGTCGATCCGGTCGTCCATTTATGTGCTAAGACTCATTTTGTCGCGAGATCTTTGAACAGTTCGACCTGTGGGCAATCAGCTGCCATGCCGCGAGGGCCGGCAAGCCGAACAAGATTTCGCGCATTCTTTTCGCTAGCGACAGCGCGATGGCCACATCAGTGCCCAGTCCGAGCAGGTAACCGACACCAATCAACCCGGCCTCTTGAACGCCAAGTCCCGCCGGCGCGAAGAAAATAAGACTTCTTGCCGCCAGCGTAATACTTTCGAGCGTGACTGCCGCAGGAAGACTGACCGGGTGTCCAAGCCACTTAAGCGCTAGCCAAGTCTCCAAGCAGCCGGTAATCAAGCCGGCGAGCTGCCAGAGAGTTCCCAGTGCCAGGCGGCTGTGCGCTGAGGCGAGGCGACGAATGGCGATATCCAGCTGGCCTAGCCTACTTAACGAACCCTGTTGCCCTGGGTTGGGATCAAGCATTTTAGCTCCGAGCTTTTCAAGGATCCTGAACAGCGCGCCGCTGTGCAAGAGCCAGAAGAAAAGTGCGAGAACTGGTAGAGGACCCACAAAAACGATGAGTAGCGTTCCCATACCTTGAACGCTACCGGTGATGTGCAGCAACAGAGCCAACCCCAGCCCAAAGAACAGATATTGAGCGGCCAGATTCAGCACCATCTCCACGATCACGCTCGAAGTCGCGGTCGCGCCGCTAATGCCTTTGAGCGATAGCAAGCGTATGCCTACGAATTCGCCGCCCAGGTTGGCGACTGGCAATAGTCGGTTGATCGCCTCCCGAATAGAGGCGATCAAGAATAAAGAGCTTATGCGGGTCCTATCAAAAATCAGAACCCGCCAACCGATGACGTCCAGCAACAAGGGGACCGTATGCAGCGGTACCAGCAACAGCAATCGCCAGCCGGCGCGCCCAAGCAAGACCGCAATTGCGTGAGCGCCTTCGCGCACTACGAGCACGACGATGACAATGAGACCGAGTGCGAAGGCGCCCCGAAATAAACGCTTCACGTCGGGAGCGTATCGCGCTCATGCATTGCAGCGCGAGATCTAGTCCGCACAACGGCCGAGGGAGGTGGGACCAGCCTGCGTTGAGAGTAAGACCACCTCTACAGCTCGATACGCCATTTTGAAGCCAAAACGCTGAGCTATACGTTCATGCTGATCTATCGCGTGATCCGTGCCAAGGACCCCAGAAGGATTGCAGGAATGCGCGAAAAGTCGACAATCGAACCCTGCACGTTGCGCAGTTACGAGAGGGACGCGCATGATCTACCCGACGCTTTCGGCTTCCTCAATGGTGCCAACTCTTTCCTATTCCTCATAGCGGGTTGCGCTGTAGCAGCGTCGCCAGAAAAAATGCCCGGCGATGTTCGGCGACGCCGTCAAGATGCGTTGCCCAACGAAATGAATCATGAATTTCACGCGTGCCTCTCGAGGCGGCATCGATACCAAAAAAATAGTGATCGACGACCAAAATCAGGCCACCAGGTGTCAGCATCGAAGCAATGTTACGAGTGATTGACTTCAGTCGCTCATCCGTCAATCCATCAATGTAATACAAGATGTCGGCTAGAACTATCAAATCATAGGAGAGATTATCGTCAAAAGAATCGAGGACGTTGCGGTGCGCATACGAGACGTTCGGCCAATCGGTAGAAAGCCTGCGGGCCTGTGCGAGCGCTTCGACTGAAATGTCAGTACCGAGCACATGATCCACAAAAGGCGCCAGCTTGCGTGTGAACGCGCCCAGACCGCAGCCGATGTCGAGGGCTTGTCGGTAGCGGCGCTGCGGCAGCATTGAAAGTAGACACTCATACTTGCGCTGCTGATAGCGGTATTGCGGCAATTCAGTGCCGAACGGGTCTGAAACAGTACCATAGAGCTGATCAAATGCTGTACCGCTGCCCGTTGTATGGCAATACCGGTTCAGTCGAGCGTCGGCGCGAGCAGAGCGCAGCCAAAACGCAACATCACGGATGGTCATAAAGAACGTTTTCGGCGCTGGGGCGAGCGGCACGAAGCGTGTGAATCCATCGCGAATCATGGCATTTTCTCAGACCGCTGGCCTGCGGCCTTCATACTGGTGATTGCGCAAACTAGCGGACATTAGGTCTTACTTGGTGATCAGCGTTCATTTGCTACCGACTCACTTTGCCATACAACGCATATTGAGACGCGGCGATCGGAGCAATCATTCGCAGTTCAGCCGAGATGAAGACCTAATTCAAGTCACGCTGCAAAATGAGTTTGAGCACGAGATGATCGGTCGCGCCCGTCAGGCCGACGCCCGCTCCGCCCTCAATCGACCAAGGCTTACCGCCATAATCGAAGACGCAGAATAGTTGATGCTGCTGACGCGCCGCCGAGTAAAGGCCGCGTAAGGGACCGAAGTCGTCGTATTCCTCCGCCGCGATCGCCCACGTTTTGTTGAAGTTATAGGCGGCGCGCGCGGCCGGCGCGAAATCGAGTCGCGAAACGCCCTTATAGGAATTGTCGAGGATGGGATTGACAATGAGGTCGTAAGGACCCAGATGCCAGCCAATGATGGGTCGGATCTCCTGAGTATTGGGGCTTGGGTCCCAGTGCGCGGTGTTGCGACTGAATTCGAAATTCACGCCGTAGAAAAATGGTTGATTGGCCGCGTCAGGCTTGACGAATAGGGTCCGCACTTTGAAGCCATTGTAGGTCCACGCGCCCGTGCCACTGATGCTGTAGAGCGGCAGATAAAGACCGGCTTCAAACCAATCTGTCACTCCATACGCCCACTCTGGCACTCCGTTGAGCGTGTGATTCGGCACGATACCTCCCGGGTACGCCGCTGCGATCCTGCCGTCGGGCGTGTAGTTGTTGTGCAAGGTGAGATTGAATACGCCTGGCGCCGCGATCTCGGCGTTATAGACTTGAATCTCATCCGTTTGAGCCACTGCAATATCCATCGGCAAAGCGAAGCCGAGGGCGCCGCCGATATAAGCCAAAATGTTCAAGTCATGGCCCCGGGCGCATGACACCGTCCGCGCCTACGTCAAATTCACCGTCCTTCCAAGTGACGCGAGACGTAAAAAAGCTGCGAAACCAGACCCAGAAAATCAAGAGATCGCTCAGCGGCAAGAGCCACAGATCACACAGGATCGAGCGTGCGCCACCGTTGATTCGATGTTCGACATGCAGAGCGATCCTCGCGACCAAGGTAGCGCCAAAAAGGTACCATGCAAATGGCAAAGGCGCCGGCGAGGTAGTCGCGAATACGATTCCGAGAAATGCCAGCGGCAGGCTGAACGTGAGGAACAATCCCATAAAGCTTCGCGGCCGCAATGCGCGAATCGTGCGCATCCATCGAAATTCGTGGCCGATCATCGACCGAAAGTGCGGCTCATAGTGCTCTCCCTCGAGCATATAGGGCGACAGCTCGATTTTCAGGTTCAAACCGCGGACCAAATGACCGAGCCGATTATCCTCCGCGAGTTGATTCGAGAGCACTTCGAGGCCGCCTACCGCCCGAAGCGTCGAGTGCCGAATGCACACGGTTTGCCCGGAGACGTATTCCCGATTGCCGAATTGCCAGGAGAGCAAGACCAAGGGCATGTACCACTCATTGACGTACATGGCTCCGAGTCGCGACCAAACGCCGCCCGTCGGTATGGCGCGATAGAGACAGGTGACGAGCCCCACGGCGGTGTTCAATAGCGGAGCGGTAACGGTTGACAGATAGTCTGCCCTCACGATCGCATCGCTGTCTGCCATGACTAACCATTCATGATTCGCGTGCCGGAGCATGTTGATCAAATTGCTGACCTTGCGGTTGGTGCCGTGGAGCTGAGAATCGACGATCAGTTTGATCGGCAGCGCCGGGAATTCCGCCATAAGACGCTCGACTACCAGGCACGCCGGATCGGCGGATTCCTTTACGCCGAATATGATCTCGAAGATCGGGTAATTCTGCGAGCAAAACGAACGGAGGTTGGCGTACAACCCCGGCTCCATCCCGCAGAGGGGCTTGAGAACGCTCACGGGCCGCTTCGACGGCGATGAGCCCGGCCAACGGCGCACTTTCCAGGCAATGATTGCCAGGACGGCCGCGACGATGTAAGCCGAAGCGGCGATCAAACTGATGAATCCGAGCGGGACGATGATGTAGTGCATGGTCTCCAAGTTCATTGCGCGGTGGCCGCGGAAATTGTCCTCATCGGGCACTTGGAATCGTCCGCACGCCGAGCAGCGCAGCCGTGTATTTCAGCTCGAAAACCGCCACCCGATCTGAGCAAGGACTGCCTTAACACCCGGGACAGATCGAGTCCTCGCAAAGCCTCTGGCACCGGCGTGCGTACACCCAATGTCTGCTGGTAATACTCCGCGCGCACATTGAATTCCGAAACTGCGCCGCGGGCAAGAAAAAGCTTGCATAGCACCCGCCGTGCAGTTACTTTGCGTTGCAAAGTGCAAGTACTTTGTGCCGCAAAGTCAGCAGATGTCAAGCAGGAAAAGCAACCGCTCAATCTAATAGTGGGCTGGATATTTGTTCATGAAAAGCCAATGCCATGAATAAGCGCTCTACTGCCCCCTCCAGAATCCGGTCCGCTAGTGTGGCGTGCGATTGGTCCAAGGGGCGGCGCTGGATGTTCCAAGATTCCGGCGGCTCGAGAGCGCCTGCCGGCGGCATGCGGGGGTTAAGTTGCCTGTGGTGGACATTGCTCCTCGCGGCCGCACCGATGGCCCACGCCAGCGGCGGACTGTTCGGGATCGATCATGAATTACCACTTGATCAAAATGGTATATGGGCGCGGAACTACCAGACCGGAATCGAGTACGGGGCGATCGCGGTGGAGGTCGCGGGCAGCCTATGGTTCGGAAATGATAATGAACTCGGTCATACGTTCTGGCAGACGATAGATGCGTCGACCCTCTCCGGGCTCGCGGCAACGGTGCTCAAGGATACGATCGGCCGTCCCCGTCCTTACCAAGATAATGACCCGAATGCCTGGTTTAAAGGCAGCAGCTATCAGAGCTTTCCAAGCGGCGAAGTGACGCTCCAGGCGGCTTTTGTGACGCCATTCATCGTCAATTATTACAAGCGGTACCCCTGGATTTGGGCGCTCGAGGCGCTGCCTGTTTACGACGCCATCGCACGCCTCAAGAGCCAAGCGCACTGGCAGACGGATGTCATCGCAGGCGGTTTACTAGGAACAGGCTTCGGATATTGGGCGACCACCCGCAGCACGCCGCTATCAGTGCAGATTCTGCCGCGCGGCGTGAGCATTGGATTCAATAAGCGATTCTAGTGTTTATGCCGCCCATGGAGTCGGCCGGGCGGAAAACGGAAGACGTTTCCGCGGAAACGTGCGATTGGCGACCGAGTGCGAGACCATTGGGTCGAATTTGGATTCCTCATACTTGCCGTGCCCACGGCAGCACCGTAGCCTGCAACAAATCACAGGAGAATCCCGTCTTCCAGACAATGAGGAAGGGACTGATGAATCTCGATGGGTTTGTGAATCATTTACCGGGTGACGCGGTCTTTCGTCGACGGTCGCAAGGTCCGATATGACGCCGCAGAAAGGTTCAGCTGCCTGGAAGCCGCTGTTCAGCGACCCGAAGGCACCCTTCTTCTGGGCGCCGGATCAGTTGGGAGGCTGTCGTGTTTGATAAGGGGGAACCTGTCTGCGTGGATGAGACGAAGGAGACCTCGCTCCCATGAGAATCGCCGCCGTCTCCGACATCCATGGGAATCTCTTCGCCCTCGATGCGGTGCTGGCCGACATCGAGCGGCGCGGCGTGGACCGCATCGTAAACCTGGGCGACATCGTATCGGGTCCGCTGTTGCCGCGCGAGACCGCCGAGCGCTTGATGGCGCTCGGCTTGCCGACCATCCGCGGCAACCACGAGCGGCAGGTCTTGACGCTCGATCCTGTCCGGATGGGGCCTTCCGACCGCTATGCCTTCGACATGCTCGGGGACGAGGAGCGCCGCTGGTTGGCCGCTCTGCCGTCGGTGCTGTCGCTCGAGGGCGATATCTTTCTCTGCCATGCGACCCCCGGAAACGATGTGGATTGCTATCTCGAGGATCTGGTGGAGCGCGAACTGCGCCCGGCGCCGCTTCGGCGGATCGAGGCGAGAACAGCCGGGGTCGAGGCTTCGCTGATTCTCTGCGGACATTCGCACATACCGAAGCTCGTTCATCTGCCGTCCGGTCAAGTGATCCTCAATCCGGGCAGCGTCGGAATACAGGCCTATGAGGGCCACGACCCGGCTCCGCATCGGGTCGAGATCGGTGCGCCGCATGCGCGGTATGCGGTGGCCGAACGCCGCGGGAATCGGTGGTCTGTCGATTTCTTCGCCGTCGCCTACGATTGGGAGTCGGCGGCGCGGCTTGCCGAGCAGAGGGAACGGCCCGACTGGGTGCGGGCGCTCAGAACGGGATTCGTGACGCTCTGAAGCAGCAGTCGCCGTGCGCTAGAATGCCTGCGCCGATACATTAACAGGGAGTTGGACATGCACCATCGGATTCTCGGATTTCTTCGTCATGGAGACCGGTACCTACCGCGGCTCCGTGTGACCTCCGACATGCTGATCAACGCGGCGTACAACCTCATGAGTAATCCGGGATTCCACCAGGCGTTGGCGGCAGATTGAGCGCCGCTTTCCGTGCGCGCCCGATGAAGTAAATCAGCGATAGGGTCATGAGCGCCGTTCCCACCAGGCTCATGGTGTAGACCGCACCTTTGAATACGCTCAGCCACTCGAATTGCTTCAAACCGAGATTGCGCCACAGGAGGAGGGCGCAGCTTCCGGCATAGCCGGCGGCATCGGCCACGTAGATCAGGAATCCGGCATTCGCCACCCGGCCGCTCACCGCCACGAGGCGGTCGAACAGCATGGCATTGAACGGGGTATACACCACGTAAAGCCCTGCGCCGCTGACGATCATCCACGGCAGTGGACCGAGCCAGCCCGCCTCGAAGGCAAGTGTGGACGCGCCCAGCAGGAAGAGTCCGCCCAGGATCATCGCGTGGATCACCGCGAGCGCGCGCCGATTGTCGTGAACTTTGACGATGATGCCCATCGCGACCAGCGCCACGGCAGCGACCGGCAGTTCGGCGGAGGTGAAGACGCCGGCGGGATCCGCGTAGCCGAGCGCGCCCCACAACTCGGCGGCGAAATTGTCGCGAAAGTCGCGGAGCGCTGTGGCGAGGACGTAGGTGGCGACCAGCAGCGCCACGCCGACGCCATATTGCTTGAGGAAAGCCCTGACTTCGCGTCCGGTCATGGGCGCACGCCGGACGCGCGCGCGTTCGTCGTCCGGAGTCGGCGGGGGAAGCGATGAAAGGCCCCATACACCCAGAAACAACAAGGGTGCGAATGCCAGGCCGGTGGCCGCGGGCATCCAGAACATCGGGACCCGAAGGTGGCTCATGAACAGCAGGCCGACGGATTTTACCGCGCCCGAGGAGACGATGAAGCTCGCGCACAGGACCGCGCCCAGAATCTCGGACGTGCGCCTGCCTTCCATGTACGAGAAGACCAAGCCCCAGATCATACCGAGGCAGAGGCCGTTCAAGAACATGGCCGCCACCTTCACCGCGGCCGGCGCGACCGCAAACAACACCAACGCGGCCCACGACAGACCGATCAGCGTCAGGATCGCGCGGGCCCGCCCCGCCGGGCGCATTTCGGCGATGACCTTGATGCCGATGAACTTGGCGGTGGCGTATCCCATCACCTGCACGATGACGATCGTTATCTTGAAATCCAGAATGAAGTGCCAGCCTGGAATGTGATCGAAGCTCGCGGCCGCGAACGGCTTGCGAAAGGCGTACATGGAAAAGTACGTCGCGAACCCCGCGAGCGACGCGAATATCGTGAAGGCGGCGGGTGACGCTCTCGTGAGCCAGGAAGCGAGCGGTCGGGGCATGTCGGACATCAAGCCGCGCGCAGGTGACAAGGCGATGACAGGGCGCGGCATTTCACCGAGAAGGCCGCTGCGCTGTTCACTAAATTGCGATCCGCTCGGCGGATGGTGGCGCAGCGAGCGCGGGAGCGATACGCCTGACGTTCATGGCCCGCAGGGTATCCGCAATAGCGGCCACGGCCTGCCGCATGGTGTCGGCGCCGATCGCGCCGATGCAGCCGACCCGAAACGTCTCGACGGCGGTCAATTTCCCCGGATATAGAATGAATCCACGTTCTCGGACGCGGGCGTAGAATTCGTTGAAATCGTATTTGGGATCGGCCGGCGCGTGGAACGTGACGATGATCGGCGCCTGCAGCCCGGCGGGCAGGAAGGTCTGGAAGCCGAGCTCGCGCATGCCCGACACCAGCACGGCGCAATTCTCGCGGTATCGAGCGAGCCGGGCGCCGAGCCCTCCCTGCGCCCGATACTGATCGAGGGCGGCGCGCAGCGCCGCGACCACGTGCGTCGGCGGCGTGAATCGCCATTGCCCGGTCTTTTGCATGTACTGCCACTGATCGAGGAGATCCATGGCGAGCGAAGATGAGTTTCCGGCGGAGGCCTCCAGCGCGGTGCGCCTGGTGATCACGAACCCCATGCCGGGTACGCCCTCGAGGCATTTTCCGGACGCCGCGACCAGCGCGTCGAAGCGGATGGTGCGCGCGTCGATGGGGATCGCACCGTAGGAGCTCATGGCGTCTATGATCAAGTGGCGCCCGTGCCTCGCCACGGTGGCTGCAATCTCCGCCAGCGGATTCAAAATTCCGGTGCCGGTTTCGCAATGCACTTGCGCGACATGCGTGATCGACGCATCGGCAGCCAGGGCGGCATCGATGCGCGCCGGGTCGGCGGGCTCCTGCTCGCCATGCGGCAGAACCACGGCCTCGCGGCCGAGGTAGCCGAGGACCCGCACGATGCGCTTGCAATAGGCGCCGTTGTCGGGCACGAGCACCTTGCTGCTCCTGGGAACCAGCGTTCCGAGCGCCGCCTCCACGGCAAACGTGCCGCTGCCCTGGAGCGGCACGCACACGTGATCGCTTTGCCCGTCGACGATGGCGACGAGATCTCGGCATACCGACGCCGTCAGCGCGTTGAACGCGCCATCCCACGAACCGAAGTCCGACAGCATCGCGGATTTCGTATCCGCCGAGGTCGTCAACGGGCCGGGCGTCAGCAAAATCGGGTCTTTCATGAAAGCTCCTTCATGGCGTACGAGGTCCCGACGGCAGGCGATTTGCCGGCGCTCTCCGCCGGCCGAACGCGGGATCCTTGAGGCGGTTGCGCTGGAGCGCGCCTGCGCGCTCGAGGACCGGATAAGCGGTCGAGCAGAGGTGCGAATGCACGCGCTTCAAATCGCGCAGGATGTCGAGATCGAGCGAATACGACTCGGCGGTCTCCGGCGTCCCCTCGCGCAAACGCGACAGATATCTTTCGGCAGCCGCGAACTCCTTCTCGCGCAGCAGCGTCTTCGCGGCGACCAGCTGGCGTGCGACGTTCACATCGCCCGACATGAAGATTCCGACCGACAGCCTCAGGCTGTCGATCACCTGCTGATGAAATTCCACCAAGTCCGCCTCCCCTTCTTTCGAGAAGGTGATTCCGCGCCGGATCTTCTTGGAAGCGAGGTCCATGAGATTCTTGTCGATGATGTCGCCCACGTGCTCGAGATTGATCGCAAAAGAGACGATCTCCATGGCGCGATAGCCGTCGCGGTCGTCCAGGCTGTCGCGCGTCATGCGGGTCACGTACATCTTCACCGCCTCGTTGAGGCTGTCGACTGCATCGTCCATCCGGCTGATTTCGGAAACGAGCTTCCGGTCGTTGGTCAACAGCGCGGTCATCGCCTGGCGCAGCATGGTCTCGATGATGTCGCCCATCCGCAGCACCTCCCGCGCCGCCGAGACCAGTGCGACCGCGGGAGCGCCCGCGGCGCCGGCATCCAGGTAGACCGGTGTGCCCGGATCGGCCGCCCTGGGCTTGTCCGGAAGCCACCGCGTGAGCCGTGCAGCGACGAAGTCGAGCGGACCGATGAAGAAAAGCGCCAGCAGGAGGTTGAAGGCGGTGTGGAAGTCCGCGGCAAGACGGGCCGGATTCGGCTCGAAGCGCTGCAGGAGATCCGTAATGGGCTGCAGGAACGGCAGTACCACCGCGCAACCGACGAGGCGGGTCAAGAGATTGCCCATCGGCAGACGGCGGCTGGCCGGATTCCCCGCCTGGCTGGCTTCGATCAAAGGGTTCAACGCGCTGCCGACATTCGCTCCCAGCACCAGGGCGAGCTCCGCGGCCGGCGAGACGAGGTGGGCGGCGCCGAGCGACATCACGACGAGCACCACCGCCACGCTCGAATGCACGGCCCAAGTCACGGCGGCCGCGATCGCGAGGCACACGATCGGCTGGTTCGCGATCGCTCCCAGCAAGGCCTGGGAGACCACCGCGCTCTCGGTCGTCACCAAGGCGCCGAGGAATATGTGGAGCGCGAGGAGCATCAGCCCGATGCCGATCAATACGCGGCCGAGATCCCGCGTGCGGGTTCTTCCGCCGCGCCTGAAGGCGATGACGCCCCCCATCAGCAGGATCGGCGTTACGACGGATATGTTGAAGGACAATATTTGGACGACCAAGGTCGTGCCGACATTGGCGCCGAGCATCACCGCAAGCGCGGGGACCAGGTCCAGAGTTCCGCCGGTGACGAACGAGGCGACCATCAATCCGGTCGCGGTGCTGCTCTGCAGGACCGCGGTGACGAAAGCGCCCGCGAAAAAAGCGCGGAACCGGTTCTGAAGCGCGATTCCCAACAGGCGCCGCAGCTCCGCACCGAATGCGCGCACCACGCCGCTGTGGACCATGTGCAGTCCCCAGAGAAGAAGCGCGACGCCGCCGACCAGATCGAGTACGACCGTACTGCCCATGCCGTCAGCTCAAAACCGCCCACGGCAGCGAGTAGGTTTTCGTGTTGCAGAAGCTCTTCATGGCTTCCTGGACGCCCTCCTTGTAGCCGAGACCGGAGTCCTTGATGCCTCCGAACGGCGTGATCTCCAGGCGATAGCCCGGGACCTCACGCACGTTCACGCTGCCCACCTGCAGCTCCTGGATGAAGCGGGTGATCAAGTCGATGCGGTTGGTGCAAAGCGAGGAGGAGAGCCCGTAAGCGGTGCCGTTGGCGATGCGGATTGCCTCCTCCACCGTCTTGAAGCGAATGACGGGCGAGATGGGCCCGAAGGTCTCGTGCCGCACGACGTTCATGTCCGGCGTCACCCGGTCGAGCACGGTCGGCGAATAGAGGGCACCGCGCCGAACGTTGCCGACCAGGAGCTTTGCGCCGGCCGACACCGCTTCATTCACCACGGCCTCGAAGCGGCGAGCCGAAGGCTCGTCGATCACCGTTCCCATGTCCACGGAAGCGTCGAAGGGATC
>Ga0182015_10001614_pt1 | contig 29252 bp, 23 predicted proteins | sample 712P3MmetaG_FD_120478 | JGI IMG/M metagenome (GOLD analysis project Ga0182015, IMG submission 120478) | Permafrost microbial communities from Stordalen Mire, Sweden - 712P3M metaG | ecosystem: Environmental > Terrestrial > Soil > Wetlands > Permafrost | place: Sweden: Stordalen | collected... | reverse complement strand
CTTTGCGGCGGCATGCATATCGCAATTAGCCCCAACCATAACAAAAGAGAGGGTTTCTGCTTCTGGGTGCGCCACGATGCAAGCTGGTGCGATGTGAAAAAAACGGACTCAAAATCCGCCGAGGGCAACCTCGTGGGGGTTCGACCCCCCCTCCCGGCACCATACAAAATAAAGAGATTAAGTTAATTTGGCCTCTCCAGAGCGGAGAGGCCAAAATCGTTTGGTGGCTGTTTTGATGGCTGTTGGTTCCACAGCGGGCTACCGCGAACGACAATCTAGGGATAGGTCCGTCGAAATCTCAACGGGTGCATCGGCCTGTTATCGCAGTTGAGCATGCGCAAGATTGGTAAATACAACCGACTTCAACGAGCCTATTTGTTCGAGATAAATTCTGCTCCCTGAAAAACGAGTCCGTCGTCTCGGTGCCGGAAATGAGCGCATACGGATGGAACTCCGGTTCTCCGAGATTATCGGGAACTCGCAAATAGGGGATAAACTCCAAAACAATGCCGAGTGAGTCAGGAGGGTGCATGGAGACCATCCGACAGGCGCCAGGACCGATGAAAGATCGCTTTGAAATTCCCATGGACGCCTGCGACGTCCATGACAAGCAGAAGCTTGAGTCCTATCGAGCGCACTGGCGAAAATGGATGTCCTGGTACGATCACCATCCTGATGAGCCTCATAGCATCGAGCAACAAATTCAGCAGATGTTGTTCAACGATCTGGTTTACCGCTCAGTCGCCAGCGCGAGAGGCTCCGTTCCGGAATCAGTTGAGGTCTCCGCACGCACTGGCACTCTCGTCTATCTCCTCGACTCCGGTTATGTGACAACCCAGGTACTCGCCATTTCAAAGTTGCTGGATCCTCGAAGCGACGTGATCTCAGTCATGCGCCTACTGAAGGATGTCGAGAACAAGCGCTCGGTCATTACGAGGGAGACTTACGTCTGCGGAAGAGGATACCCATACGATCCGATACCGTCTGCTTTCGATGGGCTCTCAACCCTCGCTCAGGGAGAGAACTATGGCCTCATGAATCCGAAGGACAGCGGTTGGATCTTTTCTCACGACCTGCATAAGACCTTCGACAGATTGTGCGGCAAGGTTCCGGCCGATCGATCACGCGAAGACACGATTCCCAAATCCGTCTTCAAACGTCTTCACAGCTGGCTCGAGACGGACTCGATCAAGAAGCTCGACTTCCTACGGGATAAGTTTCTTGCACACTCTGCGAACGCCACTCAACGTGCCGGTGAGAGGTTCCAGGGAGTTCGATTTACGGAGCTCGATGAGGCACAGCGTGCTATCGTTCGGGTGGAACGCGTGCTGTCCGACCTCATCCTTGCAAGGCAGGTTGGGCGCGCAGTGGTGCCCCTTCCTCCGCTCGGTTTGTTTTCCAAACTTGATTTTCCCTATGCCACGAAGGAAGCCGTGGAAACGATGTACCAACGTTGGGATGAGTTGACAAAAGAACGCGACGGATGGCAATCTGGCCTATTAGACGATCTAGTTCCGAAGGTCGAAACGAACGACGAAAGCCGCAACGGGTAAATCGATTGTTGGGTGATTATCGAACGCTCACTGCGAGTTTGTTAGTCCAGTGAAACGCGATTCTCGCCAGCAATTGGTAACGATTCTAGTCAAACGAGACATCGACCAGCCGATCGCCAGCAGCGTAGTCTCGCACCCGCTGTTGTTCTCGGGTTGTGAGTTTATACAGAGCACCTGCTCCGAGCCGTTCTGGATAGCTGCAAATCAGACAATCGGGATTGGATGTTTCATGGCGGCTCTTGATCGCGAAGTTCGTCAGGCTCTCGTGAATGCTTGTAGGCAGTGGGGTTGCCATGAACGGCTGCAGCAGATGCCGCAGCAGGAGCATTGCGAGCGAGGAGGCACGCATGTTTAGGTCCATCACAGCTGGGGCCTTGAGCCGAATATCCCTGCAGTACCCGAGCCCGATCGTCCGCTCCAGTTCTTCTTGAGAGAGGCCTTCGAGGCGAAGGCCCTCGCTGGTAACAAGCCCCATACATTTCAAGCACGGATTACCCGGCACTATATAAGAAATACGAGCGTCGAGACTCTGCAACTCCTGTCCGTCGGCAGCGAGACCAACCTCGGTCCCCAGATCTATGACCGGGATCAGGTACTGATAGGCAAGCTCCGAGAGGATAAGGCGTGGCCACTCCCGGTCGACGCAGCCGAACAAGACATCGCATCCCATCAACTCCTGCGCAACCGAAGGATCTGTAATATCGCCGCCTTTGACAATCTCGACTCGTGTGGGCAAGCCGGTCGCGCGGATTGCTTCTGCAGCTCGGGCTGTCTTGGGGATTCCTTCGTCGACATCGCTCTGGCGGCTGTGCAGGATACGGTTCAGGTTGACGCTATCGACGTAGTCGAACTCGAACATCACCACTGTGCCCGCGCCCGCCCTGAGCAACAGTTCGAGCACTAACGAGCCGGTTCCGCTGACGCCGATGACGCCAAACCGCATCTGAGACATCTGATAGAGCGCTCCGGCGCCGGTTATCGCAAGGCCACGATCGAAGATGGCGGCAGATTCGGGAACGCGTTCGTCACTGACTCCGTTGAGAGGCACAGCGAGATAGCGCGAGCCAATCACAAGCATCTCCTCCACGCCCTGTGGGACTAGCTCAGAAGTCCAAAGACGCGCCTTCACGCTATTCTTCCCAAAGACAACGCTGCCAAAGGTTCCGCCGGGCTCAAGGTCATAGAGGTTGGCCATCAGCTCAGGATCATTGGCATCGTCATACCAGGAAAAGCCAACCTTCCGGTCGGACAGAGGATGGGTATGCACGGTGAGAAAGCCTGCCAAGCCCCGACGGCGGACAGCGAGTAACGCACGGCGGAGATACCCACTCGAAAACGAAAGCACACCTTCGTCCTGGCGATCAAAATCTCCCGCACGAGGCTCCAGAACTTCCGCTACCAGCAGAGATGGATTCGATGGGTGATCGTTGCGGACGAAGAGCAGGATGCAGCCTGTCTCTGGACGTGAGCGCTTACCGTCGCGGAACGAGAGCGCAAGAATGTCGCGCATTTTTTGGTAGTGGAGCTCCGCGATTCGTAGCTTCATTCGGCCACCACTCCCCGGCGCAGGAAAAACCCCCTACAGTGTGCGATGTGAGATTGCAGATCATCCAAACGGGGATTCCAAGGACGCTTTGCGGAATAGTGCCAGGAGATCAGGTTCCACTGCTTGCCTGGAAGGGGCTGAGCCGGTTGTGCACGATCGATCGTCCCGTTGATCGTGATGCCTGGGGCGACGTAAAAGGCATCAAGTCCACCGGCGGGGTAGTTCGACGGAACAGCAATCAGAATGCGGGCGGAAGAAGACGACCACGGCGGGGACGGGATCGGAATCAAGACTTCGACGAAACGTTGCTGTCCATGCGAGAGAAGTGAGAGGGGTTCCCCGTTGAGCTTGAGGAGTTCGATGTCGTCCTCAATGGTCTGCAGCCCGCGTGGAACAAGGGAGGGACTCGCCGTTCCTCCGTAGCGCCCGTCCTTCTGAGCTTCAAAGCGCTCTCCACGGCGAAGATGCAGCGGAACATCGGGCGGCAACGGCTCGCTGCCATCATGCCGGTAGAGAGAAAACTGGGCGGCGTCGAACCCAAATTCGGTTAGAAGCGCCCGTGGAGTTGTATGAGGCGAAGAAGCGATGCCCCACTTGGCGTTGACGCGCACGATCAACTGGTAGTCGATGCCCAGATGGCGCGTCATTCCCTCAGCGAGAGCCTCCCAAAGGGGCGTATCGAGGCAGGAAGTGGGCGCGTGCCATTCATGGTGCTTGGTACGGTAGCGCAACAGATCGAGCGGCATGTGGGGTTTGGGAGGGAGCAGAGGCTCGTGAAGGGCCTCCGCGGCTTTCTCATACACGCGCAGGAGCGTGTCTCCCAGATGGGAATGGAAGTGGGTGGCGTGACCGGAAGGTAGTCTCTGGATACTCAGGCTCACGTGCAGACCTGTGAACTCGGAAGACAAAGTGCCGCGTTCGGCACCTTCAAGAATGTGGCCGGGCACCGCCAAATCCGGGTGCTCTGACCACTCGAAATGCTGCTCTTGCTGTTCCATGAAACCCTCCTGGGCGACGATGCGGACCGCTATGCTCCGTCACAACGAAATCTATCACAACGACTACGAGAATTTAGGATATATGTAGTTAGCAATCGGATTCCTCGCGGGATAAGGTATTCACGGACTTTTTTTGTGAAAATATTGGAGCACGTAGGATTTTTGAGAATGCGAGGAGAGTTGAATGCCAGATTTTGGAGAACGGCTACGCCGACTACGGGGAGATCGTTCTCAAAGAGAGGTTGCCGGACTTCTCGGTATGCCCGTTACAACATATTCGACGCTTGAGAATCAAGACTTATTGCCCAGAGGACAGGTCCTAAAAAAGCTTGCGGACTTTTTCGCAGTTCAAATGAGTTATTTTCACCCCACTCCATCGCCAGGTTTGCGTTCCACCGAGTCCGCCCGTGGTTGGCTAGAGTCGTTGCGGTCCAGTAAATATGCTGAGCAAAAGACAGCTGCACACGCAGATTCTGATATCCCAGCCGCCGTAAAATCCAAAATCGCGGCGCGGATCAAGGAACTAAAGAATGGCAAATCTACGAACCAGCACTGAGTCAGCGGACGCCATTCCACACGAAGAGATCGTTGAGACACTGCTGCTCGAGGCAGGTGCTGCTGGAGACCTGCCTACAAATCCAGGGAAACTTCTGAGCTATCTAAAGCTCGGCCAGCTGAGCTTTGACTTCGCCAAGGAACTCGGGGGAGTTGCAGGTGCTCAGGATCTTCCTCACAACTTGAGGGCTATATTAAGCCCGAAGGATCGCATCATTGCTACGCACTCTGGCATGGCCGAATCACGCACGCGGTTCAGTATCTTCCATGAGATTGGGCATTTTGTGTTGCCAGAGCATCAACGGGAACTGTTTGCAGATGACGACAAGACCCTAAGTTGGTGGACCAAGTCGCGCTTGGAAGGAGAAGCAAACCGGATCGCAGCGGAGATTCTGTTTCAGGGTAACCGTTTCTCCGAAGAGGCTCTCAATTTGAGCACGTCCGTCCGCTCGGTCCTTGACCTGGCCCCCAAGTATGGCGCGTCCTATGAAGCCGGCTTGCGCAGGTACACCGAAAGACACATCTTGCCTCTGGCGTTAGTTGTCTATGAAAAAATCGCCTCTCCTGAAGAAACCTACGTCGAGGATGATCAATATCGGATTCACTACACCATCACTTCTTCAGCCTTTAGAAAGCTGTTCTTTAGCAGCCTGACTTTGAGCGATGAGACTTGCAGTGCATCGGAGATTTACGAGCCACATTTATTCCTGCGGCCGGGGCAGCTGGTTGAGAAAGAAATAAAGATCGAACGAGAAGGCCAAAGCCCATGGCGATTTGCCACTGAAGTCTTTAGCAATGGGTACAAGATTTTCCAACTCTTCACCAGGCAAATGGAAAAAAAAGGACGTTGAGTGCCCCAGCTTAGTAGCCAGCACAGGGCTTCAGCACTTCTCACCTATAGACGCAATTCTCCCTATATAAGAGACTGCGAGCTGCAGGTCCGATTCTCTAAAGTTGCATCATCGCCAATGCACTCGTCGAAGGCAAATTGATTACGGCCGGGTCTATGGACGGCGGGCCTCCCGCTACTCGATTTCAACTCACGGTAGCAATCCGATCGATCACAGAAAGCCTGTGTTCCGGAGAAAGATGGCTGTAGCGTGCCGACATCGTGATCGTCTTATGGCCTGCGAGTTCTTGGATCTCTTTGATGGAGGCCCCGGCCATCGCGAGCCACGAACAAAATGTGTGCCGGTTTGAGTGCCAGACGTAGCTGGTGATCTTCGCCTCTTCCAGACATGGTTGGAACCAGGATCGCGTGTCGAATCTGCCCTGCGAGCCCTCGCGGGGAAACACCGGATCGGATGCCTTCTGTAGAGGTCGTTTGAGCGAGCCAATCGCCCTCAATGCGTCGGCATTGAGATGCACCGTTCGAGCTGATCCATTCTTTGTTTTCGTGAGTTCAATCGTGCGTCGTTCCAGATCGACTTGCGACCAAAGACAAGAGTACTGTTCACTTAGCCGCATCCCAGTGTGAATGCTGACGACAAACTCGTCCAAATGCTCGGGGAAGCGTGCCGCAATTGCTTTGCGGAGCCGATCGTATTCCTCGCGGCTCAGGAATCGAAGCCGACCCGTTCCCTCTTTCCTTTGCCGTACCAAGCGCGCGGGATTGACGGACACTTTGCCATTGCGAATACCTTCGCGGTAGCAAAGTGAGATGAACGCCTTATAGCGGTTCGCTGTGGCTGGTGTTTTGCAGCGGGTTCTAAGCCACCGTTCCAGTTCCTGCGGAGTGAGGTCAGCAGCTGGCCTGGAACCCAGTGCGTCCCTGACGATTTCCCCCTTGCTTTTGTAGCTGCGATTGTCCTTGTGATGTGCGACGAATTCGAGCATGTCATCGATCAGTTCCGACAACGTGACCACCTTGCTGTTGCGCAGCTTGGGAAGCTTCCTTCCGGCGACGACATCAGCCTTGCGCGATTGATACAGTTTGATCGCATCTGATTTGCGGCCCACCTTCTCTCTGTGCCGCTTTCCAGTTGCGTAGTAATGAACCCACCAGATGCCGCTTCCCAACGGATTTTCGTAGACGCCGCGCATTGCTCACCTCACGGTTTTTGCTTTTCTGCATTTTGATGACATTCCCCGGATATTGGAATGATTCGCCGAGGCACTAGGGGCGGTGTCAAGGCTCTCTGACCGCGAAGCGGCGCGCAGGGCGCGGCCTTGACTCCGTCCCGGCCTCGGCTACACTCTGCTATCCGGGGAATGTCATTCTGTTGCCCGCCGGGCCTCTTCGGCGCGGCGCTTCGCGCGCTTTGCGAGAAGTTCTTGCGCCTGGATTAGCTTCGTCTTCTGGACCTGATCGAAAAGTGCCTTAATATGCTCGGTAGTCATTCCAGCCGTTTTCAGGAGCGGCTCGAACGCATTCATCATCAGCATCTGACTGCCGACGCACTCGGCAAAAATATCGAGACCAAGCGGGTCCGAACTACCGCTTCGAGCGGCTTTCAGCAATGCTTCGCGTGCCCATTCGCTCGGTGTCCTGCCCGCCCGCGATGCGGCCTCTTCGATGACTCCTGCCTCGATGGCAGTGAGCTTCGTACTCAGATTGAGCGAGCGACGGTCACGGCCGCGCAGCTTCTCCTTGGGTCGATCTCGCATCGTTTGAACCTCACCCATTGTGATCTCCAACCCGTGTTTTCGTGGTATCTGGGCAGATACCGAGGTTTCGCAAATGTTCTATGTTTTCATCGGTATCTATCGAGTACCAAAGTATCTGGGCAGTTCCCTTGAAGGGGTGGAGTGTCAATATTCACCCGGTGCGAAGCACCGAACAGGATACATGCCCTGATTCCTGGCGTCGTGTGCGACAACGTAACGCCATCTCTGGCGCAAGTCCAATACTTTTTGGGAATGGAGCGATGCCATGCAGGCGTCGCGGCAAACGAGAGGCCAAAATGGTTCAACTGCATGAAACAAAAAGCACCCAGTCTGGATCCATTGGAGCCCTGAGCCGCGTCCGCTTAGATCCGGCCATACTTTAAAGGCGTGCGACATCGCCAGATGGCCGCTTTCAATGGCAATGTGATGCCCGTCTAGGAATAGCGCAATAGATAAAAGGTATTGGACACGCATTCAAAACTGGTCAAAGCTGTAGCTGATCGCAGGTGCAAGCAAATTCTCAAGGCCGTCGCGCGGGTAAAGACGTGGAGGCGGACTTGCCTAGCGGGAGATTGGACATGGGATCGGCAAACGGCGAGAACAAGAAACCGCCTGCGAGAATTACCGTAGCGGTGGAAAGCAAAATTCTGGCGAGCCGAGAGGAGGCAGCACAGATGCTCTCCATTAGCCAGAGGTCACTGGACTACCTGATCGCGACGCGGCGTCTACCGACGCGGCGCATTGGCGGCCGGGTTCTCGTCCCGGTCTCAGAGCTTCGGAAATATGCGCGGACCGACCATCCAGAGCGGATCGTGTCTTAGGCGCTGTGGATTGGGCGTAATCGGGTGTGTTTCCGGGTGGCCATAAATGGGTGTACTTCTGGGGTAACGATCCAGACGGGCACTCTCCGAGATCCTGAGTCTCATCGCCAGAATCAGAAGCGTTCCTTCCGATAGGTAGGTTTAATGAGTGCATCGGCCTGTTCACAACGTTTAAGGCTCGGTTTTTTATGGGAAAAGATGATCGTGCCGGGATCGTGTTGATTTTCTCCTTTTATTCCCCTATGCTTAAGAGGTCGACTGTGTCACTTTGCCACTTGTTGTGGATCAGATAGGCTAGCGGCAGACGCCGTCATTCAAATTGGTTTGATCTGCTCAAGTCGATTCCGTATCCTCATGGAGACGATTCGCACGATGTAGTCGTTAGGAAAAGGATGGAGTTCCAGCGTGAAAGCTCCCAATCTTTTCGGATGGATTGACTCGCGTGATAAGAGTACGCGTCGTATGAAGCACAACATAGACCGAGACGAGTTCTCCCAAGAGGACGTTGGCCCTCGGGGACTCATGGTTCGTGACCCCTACGCTTCCCAGATTCTGAACGGTGAAAAGATTTGGGAGATTCGTGGCCGTCCTACGCAAATTCGCGGACCGGTTGTGATTGTTAAGTCCGGCACAGGCTGCGCGTTCGGCACGGTGAATCTTGTACGAGTGCTCGGGCCCCTCGAGCGCGAGGATCTGGAGGTTGCCGCGGAACTCCCTCGGAGCGAGCGGGATGAAGTCGCGCGTCTGGGGTTACCGTACCCGAAGACCTATGCCTACGTTTTCACTAACCCCCAGTGGTTTGAACGTCCTATCCCGTATAGGCACGCAAGTGGTGCGGTAACCTGGGTGCGTCTCCCCGAACTCGATCTGGAGGCCGTGCGCTATGCTGCGTCTCCGGTGGGAGTCACTCAGCCCCTCTTGGTCTGAGTTTGTCATTGCGCTATTCCGCGATCTGGAGCCGCTGGGCCACTCGCTCTGCGAGGACAAGGGCACTTTCACGGCTGAAGTACGCGAGGCCTCGACGATCACCGACGAGAATCACTGGGACCGGACGCACCGGGTCTCCCATGAAAGGGTCTTGGAACAGCATCGGGAAGAGATTCTGTCGTTCGAAAGAGATTTTGACGGGCTCTTCGTCGACATGGCGACGTTCCAGCCGAGTGCGGTCCGTCCAGTCCTTGAGGTCGTCGATTTCAAACGACTTGAGCATAAGAGAACTGTCGATTACTTGAGACTGATGCAGAGCGTGACGGTCCGCAAGCTTGTTGGAAGGCGGATGGGACTGTTGATCTGGGATGTCGGCCAGACGGGCGGCACACGTCTTTTCGGTGGTGCAGTTTTGGCCAGCGCACGATTCTCACAACGCATTCGTGACCAACGCTTCCAATGGCCTTCGTACTACCCGAAGACGAGTCTTAAACACGACCCGATGGCGCGTGCCGTGCGGATCGCTGGCTTGAACAGGATAATGCAGCTGTCGATGGCTTGCGCCGTGCCGCCGTACAACGTCCTGTCCGGGGCGTGGCTTGCCGCCATTGCTCCATTTACGTCTTCCGGCCTCGATGCGTTCAAAAACTCCCACAAAGAGAACCCTGTGGATGCTGATTTGGCGGCGATCGTCACTACAACGGGAAAGGGTGCATCAGGCTCTCCATTTCGCGGCCATCGCGTTGCTCAGATTGTCCCGGCAGGCAGCAAAGCCGCCCCCGACGCCAAGGGCGATCTTTACACTCAGGTGCGCCCCAAGATCGATCTGAAGCCACTGCGAGCATCGTTCGAGATACTTCTGAGTGAGGAAGCTCGCGAGCTTGCTTGCCGGCTTTTCCGGGAAGAACAGCCCGAACGATATGCCAGCTTGAACTCGCCAGATCGATCGGCGCTCGCCTTCGCTCTGCGGCGCCTCGGCCTGCGACGTTGGCTCTTCGATGGAAATGAGATAGGCGTCCATCTCGGAATCCTCAACGGAAGCGTCCGCGATGACTGGAGCACCGTCGACAATCTTCGAACCGGACTTCCCCGTCCTCCGAAGGAAAGACCCCTTATTGATTGGGAGACAGCGGTTGCCGTCTGGAGCCGAAAGTTCCTGCCGGCGCCAGAACTCGTCGGAGAGAGCGCTGACGGACTGAGCAAGGCCGCCCACCGCGAGGCACGCCAGAGCCGCAATGAGCGGGCTCGTACCTTTCCCGCAGAACAGATTCGGCTTTCACATCGGTTGCGACAACTCTAGCGCGTCATTTCCCGCTGCCGATCTTGAACTGCCGGGTGAGGAACCATCCCCCAACACTACCCGATAGCAACGCGAGGACACCGTACACAGCTGACCATGTGCCGTTGGGTTTCGCGCCGGTGACGTATCCAACGAGTCCCGCCGCCAAAGCGACGAGCGATATGCCGAGCCCGAGACGCCAGCGTTCCTTGCGAATCGTAAAAGTAAGAGAGCACAGCGAGCCGCTGGGAAACTTCGAGGTGTAATTCGGGACCTGCGTCTCGAGATGGATTCCGGTGAATCGGGTATCTAGAGCGGTGTCCGTCAATATGGAGAAACGCTTCGAATCAGTCTGATTGGGCACGATGGGGAGAGGATCTGCAGCAAGCTTAAGCAGCCCTTGATCGTCATCACTTGAGAGCATGGCTATGCTTGAGCCAGCCGGCACGTTCGCTCCGTGCTCGTGCGGAGAGTACGTTTGGATCTGTACCGAGTACCGATTGGATTCGGTCAGCGGGTAATCGCGCTGCCAGCGCTGGCTATGCACGCGCTGGTTCGTTGCGCGATCCACAAGTTTTATCTCGCGTGACGGAGCACCCCTCTTCTCTTCGGAGAGCGATCGAACACGCCAGAAAACATCACGACTGAACTGTGTCGGTATGAGGATGAACTTGTCGATAACATTCGGCCAAAGTGCCTGATCATCGCTGATCAACCGCTCGCGGATGGGGTCCAGGGCGGGCGGCAGTAACGAGATCCAAGTATGCTGCGTCTGGAGATCGCCAAATGGCAGAGAGTTGGCAGTCTCGAGAGCACTGATCATCGTCCCGATCTCGGGCAGATCAGGATTGGGGAACCCACGAAGTTGAAGGTGGAGGTAAAAGACGTCTTCGAGTGGCTTCGCCTGTCGGTCGATTGCCACAGCGACCAGCGATGCTGAGCGCGTCGGAATAAAGACGCTGTCGTTTCTGCTCAGCATCGTTTGCGGATCCTTATCGCCCTGTGTGAAGCCCATCTTCTCTCCATACATCAGAAGCACCGGCATCGGTAGTTGCGCGGGTGCCTGCACGAGTGCCTCAATAGCCTGTGCAGCATCGCGCTGAAACAGTCTGCGCTTGTACTCGTACCGAATGACTGCGCCTTCAGGCAGAGCGAGCACCTGGTGGACGTCACCATAGTAGGCCGCGTGTGTGCATGTGTCGAAAACGACAAAAAAAGACAATCTACACCTGCCTCATGACCGTGGGTTCGAGGGCTCAGATCTGATTGTACGGCCGCTCAGCAGTTGGCTATGACCAACAAACGGCGAGCAGCAAGCCTTGCGCTGTCGTTCGGAAACGATCACCATCCCGATGCTCCTCTCAGCGTGGAGGAGGTATGCTTATCTCTCAATTCCTTAGTGAACTTTCATTTTAAGAGGAAATCGCCAGGCACTCATTGTTGTCGCAGTTTTCAGTGGCCATTTTGATGGCTGTTCGTTTCGAACTTTCGTGCATTTTGATGCGACAGGCTGCAAAGAGGGTCTCTGCGGCAACACATTCATACCAAATTACTTATGCGACACTTTGCGGCTGAATGCGAACCATTGCAAAACCGCAAAAAACAGACTCAAAATCCGCCGAGGGCAACCTCGTGGGGGTTCGACCCCCCCTCCCGGCACCATACAAAATCAAAGGTTAAACCCTTCAACCAACGGCAACCCCCAGTGGGATGCAATGAAACTTTTCGTGTGTTTCGCCGGTTCGCCGTTTTGCTGCCCCAGAGCTCACAAATTAATCTCACAAATCACTAATTAGAGTGGCACTTATCCTACCGCCTATACCTCCATTAGTCCTGTCGATCTTGCGCCTCGGTGGAGATCAGGAACACTTCGCTACCTGTTCCAAAGCATTTGTAATACCTGAAAGGACTTCCTGCAGAGCCCTATCGTCGACGGCGGTGGTCAGCGCAAAGGAACCCTCCCGAGTGATATGAACTCCATTGTTCGCACAAGCCAGGTGGAAGTTGGCAGCAAGAGAGGCATGAGGAATATCTTCTCCCGCAGTCAATGGCTCAAGGGTAAAGAAAACTCCCATGATCGAGCCGATCTGTTGCACAGTGAGAGGCAGTCCGAGCTGACGGGCTTTTATCTCGAGGGCTCGGCGGATTGCCTCCATATGAGCATCCATCAAATCGATCTTCTCCTGCGTCAGGTGCTCGAGGGTGATCCGGCCTGCGATGCTGCCCAGCAGGTTACCGTTGTAGGAGCCGCCGTGATACAGCGCGTTCTCACGACGTGGATTGGTGATTTCAAGAATGTCTGCGCGTCCTCCGACGGCGCCGACCGGAGTGCCTCCCCCAAGGAACTTACCCAGGAAGGTCAGGTCGGGAGTGAGTTCGAATTTCTGTGCCGATCCGCCATAGGCGAGGCGCAACATCAAACAGTCATCGAGAATAAACAGCGTCCCATGGTCACGCGCGAGCTGCTGCAGGTCAGACAGAAAGCCCTTCTCCGGCAGCATGGTCACTCCGGTAAACATCACCGGTTCGACAAGGATCGCTGCCACTTCTCCTTTGTGTTCGATCAGCTTGCGTTCATAGGAAGCCAGGTCATTGAACTCGGCTAAGAGGGTGTGACCCGGCAACTCGCCACGGCCACCGAGCCCCGCCTCCAGGTCGCTATACGAGCCGTGATAACCCGCGCGCTGCTTAAGAATGAGTGGTTTTCCCGTGAATCGCCGGGCAAGCTTCACCGCCAGCATTCCGCTTTCGGTCCCGCTATTCGTCATCAAAACGCGATCGAACGTATCGAGCCTATCGCAGAGCGTCTCGGCAAACTCAATCTGCGCTGTGGAAGCACACACCCAACCCCACGACCTGGGAAGCCGTTCCGAGAGGGCCTGGATCACCGGCTGGAACGCGTGTCCATGAATCAGCGCCAACCCATTGCTCACCAGGTCTACGTATCGGTTTCCGTCTACATCCCACAGGTAGCAACCTTCTCCATGATCCATGACGGCAGGGTAGGGCAGGTGAAATCCATGTCCTCGGGTAACCCCACCGGGCATAACCCGCGCGGCACGCTTCATTAACTGCGCGGATCGAGGGGTCCGGGCACGGAACTTCTCTTCGATCGCCGTATGGGTATCGGCCTGGGTGATGCTCACGGGTGTTCTCCTTCCAGAAAAACTAAAAGTATTATGCGTCTAGCGCTTGGCGACAACCGCAACTCCATCCACCTCAAGACGCGCGTTCGCTAAAAGTCCGGCGACGATGACGGAGGAACTGGCAGGCGGAGCACCCTGGAACAGATTTTGGCGCACCGACGCGTAAACCGGATAGTCATCCGCGTTGGTAAGAAATGCCGTGATGCGCACCAGGTCTTTCAGGGATCCACCAACCTTCGCTAGGCTCTGAGAAATATTTTCGTAACAGAGACGAGCCTCTTCCTCAAAGGTCGTGGCCACCACCCGCGGAGGTCCTTCGACGGGCATACCCACGTGGCCGGAAACGAATACCAAAAGGCTACGACCCATATCAACGCTGGTCACGCTGCTGAATCCGCTCGAAAACTTATCCGGAAATCGCTCAACCACCTTTGTCACCTCATGCCCGCCTCTTGTTATCTCCCGAAGGCCGGCGCGATCCAGCATAGGCGATGACTTCTAATCGCCGACATGATCTTTCTGTGAGTTGTCAGTCAGGAATCCTACGGCGCCGAGAGGATGGAACGGACGATTCCTTCCAGGGCAAAATCCATGTGTTCTCCCATCCGGTTCTTGGCCAGTGTCCCATCACCGGCCTTGATAGCGTCGAGAATCTGGCGGTGGGTTACTTCGTCCGGAATCATAGTGATCAAGCCGAGCCGGCGAAGATAGGCCATGATTTGCCGCATCTGGCCAATCATCCGCTGGCTCTCAGTATGCAGGGCAATTCCCATATGGAATTGCTCGTTGCAGAGCAACCGGTCTACCGTTTCGTCCGCGGACTCCTCAATGGTTACGATCTGCTCCAGTTGAGCGATTTGGGCAGCAGTCGACTTCGCCGCCGCCCGCTCACAGGCGTACGTTTCAAAGAGCCTGCGGTACACATAGATGTCGCTGATGTCTTTCAGGGTGATCGGTGTTACCTGGAACCCTTTGCGGTGGATGCTTGAAACCCAACCGTCCTGCACCAGGCGGCTGAGTGCTTCGCGCACTGGGGTGCGGCTTGTGCCGCAACGCTCGGCCAGGTCCGGCTCGGATAGAAACGCTCCGGGAGTGAGCACAGAAGTGATGATCCATTCCCTCAACTGGTGATACACCCGGTTCACTTCGCTTTGCGGGGTGGCGATTCCGGGTTGGTCCACCAGGTCAGGAAAGCTGACGGTCATAAGGTGCTACCTCGCTTGGTATCTTCGTGAGCGGTTTGCAGTGCAAGCTTACATGTTGCAAACCCAATATATTCCCAGTATACTGGCTGCGTACCGGGCCAGCCAAATTTCATTTCGCGCACTCCCGAGGCGTTTTCATGGACAGCCCTTCTGCTGTATTCCGTTTCGGAGTTTTTGAGCTCAACCCGCTGACCAAAGAATTGCGACGAGGCGGCCAACTTGTACCCCTGCAGCTGCAACCATTCAAGCTGCTCCAGTATTTGCTGGAAAACGCGGGGAAAGTGGTAACCCGGCAGGCGTTGAAAGAGCACCTGTGGGGCGGCCAGACTTTCGTCGATTTCGAGGCTGGACTCAATTTCTCTATCCGCCAGATCCGCCGTGCCCTGGGTGAGAACGCACGATCGCCGGCACTGTTGCAGACATATAACCGATGCGGGTATCGCTTTCTGGGTCTTGTGGAGTGGGTGTTCGCTCCGCAGGAAATTCCATTGGAGCGGAATGTCGTGATGATGCTCGATCAACCCTTGTCCTCCCAGGACCGAGATTCTGTGACCCGGCTTGCCGAACAAATTGCCCGGATGTTGATCGCTGCTTGTTGTCAGGGCAGCGTATTTCAAGACGACCTCGGATCCGCTCACTTTCTTTCTAAGCACGTCCCCGCAATCAATCTCCTTCTACGGCCCACCGGACAAGAAATCTCCCTGGTATTGACCGCCAGGACTTAGAGCATTCACGCGTCATCCTTCCTTCCTCACGGAAGAAACAACTGTTGCGGGTGATGTGGCAACGGGCGCGGCTGAGCCTTCGATGGCAAGCTTTGCTTTCTTCCTCCAGTGCCAATAGGGTGGCAATCCCAGCAACGCAAGCCCGACACCGGCGAGCGACTCGAGGGGCCTGGCGCGCAGCGTCAAGGCGACAAACACCACCGCTACGCATAGGTACGCGAGGGGCAACCACGGATATCCAGGACAGAGATAAGGCCGAGGCCGCTCAGGCTGGGTGCGGCGGAGCACGAACAGCGCCCCTACGGTAGCGATATAAGTGAGGGTCATCACGAAGATGAAGCAGGTATAGAGCTGTTCATACGTGCCGCTCACGATTAGCACAGTGACCCACGCACCCTGCGCGAGCAGGCTTGCCGTCGGCGTATGCCAACGCGGATGCACATGCAGCAAAGATCGAAAGAATGCGCCATCGTGGGCCATGGAGTAATAGATTCGGGCGCCCCCAAGCACTACCACCGAGGCGGCTCCAAAACAGATGAGAGCAATAAAGAGTGAGATAGCCCGGCCCGCAGAACCGTTGAACAAGGCTGCAAAGACTGCCGCCGCGGGTGAACTTTCGGCCGCCAGCATCCGCGGAGGCAGAGCATACAGAAAAACAACATTGACCAGCAAATAGGTGGCCAGGATAAGAAGAATGCCGCAGATGAGCGCCAGTGGCAGATTGCGGCGTGGCTGCTTGATCTCGCCTGCCACCCAGGAAACAAACTCCCAGCCGTCAAAGCTCCAGAGCAGGGCGATCATTGCAACGACAACGCCGCTCCACGAAGCGCTGCCGCTGGGCTTGGCAGCGAAATGCCCCCAGGAGCCGTGGCCGAATAAAAATGCGAGCAGGGCAACACCGACGATCGTACACAGGTACGCCATTGCGGTCAGGTTTTGCAGGTAAGTAGCAAACCGCACGCTACGCATGTTGACCGCGGTAAGCAATAGAAGAGCGACGATGGCGAGCACCGATCCGCGGGTGAACGACCAGTGAAGCCCAAAGACAGACGCAGATACGATGGCATCTTCGGTTTGGAGCGCGGGAAAGGCCCGGCCCAGGAACATGGCGAAACTGATCACCATGGCCGCCAGCCCGCCGCTGTTGCCGGCCGTAAATAGTACCCACCCATACATGAATCCTGCCGCACGGCCGTAAGCCTCACGGATAAAAACATATTGACCGCCCGACTCGGGAAACATTCCTCCGAGTTCCGCGCAGGCCAGGCCGGCAAGGAGAGTGATGCCGCCGGCAAGCACCCATAAGAGCAAAGCGAAGATGGGGCTTGGCACGGCGCGAAGCACATCGGCGGGGGTGATAAAGATGGAAGCACCGACGGTGCCGCTGACGACGAACATCACGGCGTCAAACAGCGTGAGCTGCCGGATCAGCTTTCCCTCTTGTCGCTCAACGCTCATGTACGCTCAGCCTCGACGACCGGCAGCGCGCCGGGAAAGTGCTCGTGATTATGACGGTAGTGAGTCCAACGCGATCACAAAATCGTAGAAGAACGTAAGCCCCTCGTTGAATGACTCGACCCTCAGTCTTTCATCGCGGCCATGGGCTCTCACGTCGTCCTGGTCGATGCCGACGCCTGAGATGCCGTAGGTCGCAACACCCGCATTGATCGTGTAAACGGAGTCCGACGTTCCGGTTTCCATTTCTGCGACCACGGGGATATGAGGCCAGAGCTTCGCGCTCACAGACCGTAGAGCACGGAGCGCGGGGGCATCCGGAGAAATCGGAATGTCAGCATGCCCTTGCGGAGCAACACCGCAGCGGCCCTGGGAGGAACAGTACTGCACGATTATCTGCAGGTCAGCTAGCTTCTCGATCAATTGCCGCTCTACCTCGGCTGGAGAATCGCCAGGGAGAATGCGGCAATTCACATTTGCGGTGGCTGATTGGGGAAGAGCATTGTTGGCATGGCCCCCGTTGACACGCGTAGGCACGCATGTAGTGCGCAACAAAGCGTTGGTATAGACGCTCGAGTCCGCGAGCTTTTCCAGAGCCGTCTGGCCGGCGTCGGGCACCAGGGCCAGTTCTGCCAGGCGGCGCACCCGTGGCTCGAGTTCATCCGTCTGCTGTGTAAAGTAGGCGCGCGTTGTCGGATTCAGCCTGGCTGCGAAGGGCGCTGCCTGCAGCCGATCCAGGGCTGCGGCAAGACGCAAAATAGGATTTCCAGGGTGGGGCAGCGAGCTGTGACCACCAGCATCGCTGGCTGACAGGGTGAAATCCGCGTACGTCTTTTCCGCCGACTCGTATCCGACGTTGACGGGTTTTCCTTTATCCAGCACCACTCCACCGGAGTCCAGGTTGATGGCGAAGCCAAGGTTGCGAAACAACTCCGGCTTATGCTGGATAAGCCAATCCATGCCATCGTCGGGACCTGCTTCTTCATCCGCCGTAAGCATCAGCCATATATCTCTTCGGTGAACAAAGTGCGCGCGCTTGAGCTGGATCAGCGTAGCGAGCGCAATGGCTGCATTTTCTTTAATGTCCTGCGTGCCCCGGCCATAGTAGTAACCGTCTTTCTCGATGAAGCGGAACGGGTCCGTGCTCCAGTCGGAACGCTTGGCATCGACCACGTCGAGATGGGCAAAGAAGAGTATGGACCGCGATGCTTCCACACCCGGCAAGCGTGCAATCAGATTCCTCTTGCCATCGCGAGGGCCATCAATGGAGATGTCGCTCGCGGCGAAACCCGCTTGCAGCAAGCGTTGCCGTGCAGCCTCGGCGGCCAAATCGACGGAACCACTGGTGTGCGAAGTATCGGTCTCGACCAGCTGTTTGAATATCTCGCGCGCCAACGCACGGTCTGGCGTCTGCGCGCAAAGTTGAGTCGCGAACACCAAGGTGGCGGCTGCCCAGAGAGCTGCTGCGTGCCCACTGCGTGCTCTATCTCTCTGCAATAACCAACCCTCCGCAGCTCCCCTCGCTGGCACGGGGCTCTTTCTCTGCACGCTGCTGTTGTCAAGATTATGCCCTTGCTGCGGCACCCGGCACGGGTTCATAAAGGCAACTCAGCGACAACTCATTTTCCTGCAGGAAAAGACGCCAGTATGCTCGCAATCAAACGGCGCGTGGTTAGCCCTTGGAAATCCACCTGCGCCAGGCAACCTTTCAATACCCAGTTTGCAATCAAGTTTATTTTTTAGGCCAACGCCTGCGTAAGGTTGAGCATGACTTACCGGAATTTCCTGCTGGCTGCATTTCGCGTGTGCATCGTTCTATGGGGTGTGGACTTCGCACTCGCCCAGGACACTCAATATGTAGCGCGCACTACTTCTTACTTTGAGGCGCCTGTCCAGCCCCCTCCGTGTCTGGACGCTCCGCTGAAGGACGAGTACGATGCGGCGCTCGATTGCTCACCTGGCTCGCATGAGGCGTGGCTCAAAGATGTGACCAGGTGGCGTATGGAGCGCCGCATCCGCGTCGGCTACAACGACGCTCGTTACACGCTGCTGGCGTTGCGATGGACGCAGTCCAGCTTCATGCAGCCGCAAATGATGATTGAGGATCGTTATTTCTACGATCCCGTCGCCGGTAAATACACCGTGGATCGGTATTTGGACGATCTCGTGAGCAGGTACGGAGGAATTGATTCCGTGCTTATCTGGCAGACCTACCCAAACCTGGGTATCGATGACCGCAATCAACTCGACATGATCGGCTCCATGCCCGGTGGCGTGGCCGGCGTGAAAGCAATGGTTGCGGACTTTCACCGCCGCGGCGTCCGCGTACTCTTTCCAATGATGATGTGGGATCAGGGAACACGGAATCCCGGTGAGCCCTGGCCGGATGCAATCGCGAAACTCCTGGCCGCGATCGACGCCGACGGCATCAACGGCGATACCCAGGATGGGGTTCCGCTCGCATTTTCCCAGGCAGCCGAGCGCATTGGCCATCCGCTCGCCTTTGAACCGGAGAGCGAACCACACGACGAACAGTTGGCTTGGGACGTGCTCACCTGGGGTGAATATACCTTCCAGTTCACACCCCTTGTTGACCGCTATAAATGGCTTGAAACGCGACACATGGTCAACATCTCCGACCGATGGGGCCGCAGCAAAACCGATCCCCTGCAGTTCGCCTTTTTCAATGGAGTTGGATGGAATAGCTGGGAGAATGTCTGGGGGATCTGGAACGGCGTCTCCGCTCGCGACGGAGAAGCTGTTCGTCGTGTCGCGACCATGGAGCGCGCTCTCGCCGCATACCTTGTCAGTCCAGGCTGGGAACCCTTTTATCCCATGCAGCAGTACGGGGTGTTCGCCAGCCGCTGGCCTTTGGAAAGAAACACCCTGTGGACGATTGTCAATCGGAATGAATATGACACCGGACAGCGTCAGATGTCCGTACCCTGGCAAGAGGGCATGCACTATTACGACGTCTACCATGGAGTGGAACTCGTCCCAACTCGTGCAGACGGCGACAACGCGACAGCCGTGCTTTCGTTCCCCATCGAAGGTCACGGTGTAGCAGCGATTCTGGCCACGCAAGGCAGCGCCAATACAGCGGTCCAGCAATTGATGGCCACAATGCACACCATGACAGCGAAACCATTGTCTAGCTACTCCGCGGAGTGGAAGGTGCTTCCACAGCAGATGGTTGATATACCGGCCACACAGCGCGCGGCGAACGCGCCTGCTGCCATGGTCACCGTGTCTGGCGGAGATTATTTGTTCCGCGTCAAGGGAGTCGAAATTGAAGGCGCCAATGACTCAGGTGTGGATGTGCAGTATCCATGGGAAGATTCGCCCCGGCGCTTTCACGAAAAGAGCATTATTGTGCCTACGTTTTATCTTGATAAGTATCCAGTGACCAACCAGGACTTCGAGAAATTTCTTAACGCCACCCACTACCATCCGAAAGACGACTTGAACTTCCTCCGGGACTGGAAAGGGGGAACCTATCCGCAAGGATGGGCGAACAAACCAGTCACCTGGGTCTCCCTGGAAGATGCAAGAGCGTACGCGCAATGGGCTGGCAAACGTCTGCCGCACGAATGGGAGTGGCAATACGCGGCGCAAGGCAGGGACGGTCGCACCTATCCCTGGGGCGCGACCTGGAATGCCGAGGCAGTACCTTTAGCTGACGAGAGCCGCAACGAGCGGGGGCCGGACGACGTTTCCGCCCATCCGCAAGGCGCGAGTCCATTCGGCGCGTTCGACATGGTGGGAAATGTCTGGCAGTGGACCGATGAATACCTCGATGAGCACACACGGGGAGCGATTCTTCGCGGTGGAAGCTACTACCATCCACAGGGATCGAAATGGTATTTCCCGCAGGCGTACGAAAACGACCGCCATGGCAAACTGCTGTTGATGGCGCCTGCCATCGATCGTTCGGGTACGATCGGTTTTCGATGCGTGAAAGACGCGCAGCCATAGCGCAGATGGCGTGCCGAAGCGTCCAGCCCCAAGCTCGATCGGGCCTCAGAAACAACTCAGAACTTACCAGCTCCCGGCAAGTGTAGCTTGAACTTTAGGAGTAAGTCCTGAAAGGGGAAGTGCAATGTCCTCCATTCACAGGAGCATGTTCAGGTTTTTGCTACCGGTCTTATTCGTTACGTGGTTCACGATTACCGGCGCCGCGCAGAACTTTCGAGGAGCCATCAATGGTGAGGTAACGGACGCCAGCGGTGCCGTATTACCTGGTGTGAGCGTGGTTGCGACGGCCATAGCAACCCACGTTGATTATGCAACGATCACATCCGGGGCAGGGGAATTTCTCTTCCGGGACCTACCTCTCGGGACTTACTCCGTGACGGTTAGTGTCAAAGGCTTTCAGACAGTAAAAATAGACAATATCCCCGTGGCGGCAGGTCTTACTTACACCTTGCCGATAAAAGTCACTCCTGCGCAAACGTCAACTACGGTCGAAGTGGCAGCAGACCAGCTGACCCTGGATACATCTTCGGACAATCTCAGTGTGGTGCTGCCGACCAAGGTCGTGCAGGATATCCCGCAAAATGGTCGCGATTACACACAGCTTCTCGCCCAGTCTCCCGGATATGCGGGATATAACACTTTGGGAGGCGGTGGTTATTCGTCGGTGAATGGCACCCGGCCCAATGCGGTGAACTGGCAGCTGGAGGGTACAGACAACAACGACATCTGGTGGAACCTTTCCGCAATTAATATCAGTGGGGCATCGGGAATCGCTGGGTCGTTGATTCCGGTGGATGCGATCGATCAGTTCTCGTTTGTCACCAGCGCCGGCGCCGAGATTGGCCGCAACCCCGGCGGAACGGCTAACGTGTCGATCAAATCAGGCACGAACCAATTCCACGGCACGGTGTACTACTACAATCGCAACGAATTTTTCGCAGCCAATAGCCCCTTCGCTCCCGCCGGCACCAAAAAGGATTACCTGCGCAACCAGAATGACGGTTTTTCTCTTGGCGGACCCATCATCAAAGACAAGACGTTTTTCTTTACGACCTTCGAGTACCAAGGGTTTGGGCTGGGCAATGTCACTGGAGCGACTGAACCATCAGCAGCCTATCAAGCCGAGGCGCAAAGTCTTCTTGCCTACTACGGTGTTCCGGTCAATGGGGTGTCGGCCGCTCTTCTTTCCAATTTATGGCCTGCAGCCGCGCTCACCGGCCCCGCGCAACCTGGAAACTACTACAACACTGGGGTCGCGCGTGGAAAGAGCTACAACTACATCCTCAAGCTCGACCAACACTTCAATGAGAAAAACAATCTGTCGCTCAAGGCATATCTTGGCCAGGGATTCGAGGAGAGTCCTCTGCCGTCAACCCTTACACCGTACTGGTCCGCGGGACCCAATCGAAACCAGAACTTTTCCGCCATCTACAACACAATCCTTTCCCCCCGGTTGACGAATCAGCTTGCGGCCGGACTGAATGTTCTTTACGTTTTGTTCAAGGACAAAGATACGAGCTTTTACCCCGTCAGCCTTGGCCTGAACACGGGAGTTACGGATCCAAGCCTCTCCGGTGCTCCCAATATCACCATAGAAAATTTTGACCCAATCGGACCCTATTCCGGATATGGGCGAAGCGAGTTTCTGGGGCAAATCAACGATGCTGTTTCTTACGTGACGGGCGCCCATCAGATACATCTTGGGGGAGAATTCCGGCGTGGATGGCTGCGTGATCTGATTGAGAACAATGCGCGTGGTTCTTTCAGCTTTGACGGCTCTCAAGGTCCGTGGTCCTACCCCGGGTCGTCGGCGACGCCATGCGATGCGCTCGCCACGCAGAACCTGGGACAGTATGCCCCGGGTTATTCCCCGTCGGACAATTACGATCCAAATGTGCTGTACCTGGCCGATTTCCTTGCCGGATGCGTGGTCAGCTCGGGAATCACCGAGGGCAACCAGGTGCGAGATTACTACGTGAATTCATTCAACCTGTTTGCCCAAGACAACTGGCAGGCCTCCAGGAAACTGAATTTGAACTACGGACTTCGCTGGGATTACACCAGTCCGATGCACAATGGAGACAAGAACCTCAGTGTTTTCGACCCGGCTGTTTCAGGCGGCCTGGCAGTTGCCGGCTCAAATATTTCCGACATTTATCAGCAGTACTGGAAGGCTATCAGTCCCCGGTTTGGTTTTGCCTATCAACCAAATGCCAAGAGCGGCCTCGTAATCCGCGGAGGCATTGGGTATTACTACGACACTCCTTATCTGCTGCCGTTTGGAAGTATCAAAGATAATCCGGCCGGTGCGGATCCGGTGGCCTCTGCCTCGGTGAACAGTTTCGTGATCGTCAAGAACCAGGCTATCTTTCCTTCACTCAGCGATGCGCTTGCGGGGCAAGGAGTAATCGGGCTAAACACCGCCAGCTATAATTTTCGCCAGTCCGCTACCACGACCTATAACCTCAATGTGCAAAAGAGTCTCGGTGGCTCTTTCCTTGCACAACTGGGTTACGTGGGCACGCAGGGCCGTCACCTTACCAGCCTGCAGGACATCAACCAGGCAGCCCAGGGCAGCGCCTTCGAATCGCCTTCTTGCGCTGCGGAATATGCTGACGCAGGCGCTGGCAACCAGCAATGCTCCAGGCCCTACTTTTCCCAGTTCCCAACCTTCGCTTCCATCAATGAGCTGAAAAGCAACCTCACCTCGAACTACAACTCGTTGCAGGCGTTGCTTCGCATGTCGGCCTGGCATGGCCTCAGCACCCAATTCAGCTACACCTGGTCCCATGCCCTGGACGACGAGACCGGCCTGGTTCCCTATACACCTCAAAACAGTCTTGATCCCAAGGCGGACTACGGGAACAGCGATTTAGATACTCGCAACACATTTATTGGCTACGTAGTTTATGACGTTCCCGGATCCGCTCACGGACCGCAATGGCTGTCGCACGGCTGGCAAGTGAACAGTGCCCTGAACTTCCACGGCGGTCAGCCTTACACGGTCACGGCGAGTGCCAACCCGAGCGGCAACGGAGAGTTCAATGACAGGGCGGACGCAGTCCCGGGTATCAGTCCGTACGCAGGTGTATCCCATAAAATTGTCGACGGAGTAGCACAGTGGTTCAATCCCAACGCTTTTGTCGATCCGCCCCAGGGACAATACGGCACGACGAGACGCAACGCTTATTACAATCCCGGCTTTTCTCAGACCGATCTTTCTGTTTTCAAGAACACGAAATTTGAAAAACTGACGGTCCAGTTTCGCGTCGAGATGTTTAATCTGTTGAACCACATCGATCTCGCCCCTGTGGGATTTCCCAAGGCTACGGATAGCTCCGGTGCGATCTACTCAACCATCGGCGCCTATTTTGCAGAGCAAGGTATTGGTCCCGGCGAACCCTTTAATACCCAGTTCGCCCTGAAGCTTATCTTTTGAGACCGGTAAGTCGAGGGTTGACGAGAGGGACCTGCGGTGTGAGCAAAGCTTTGGGGCGGTCGATCCGTATTTGCCTTCTGCTAGCAGGTGCAGCCTGTGTTCAAGTGTCGGCCCTGGCCGCAGATGGAGTCGAGTTTGTCGGGAGGTGGGCGTCGCCGGGCGATGCTCCGGTTGCGACCTGGGCAGGCTCCGGAGCCCGGCTCCGCTTCAGCGAATCGTCCTCTGTTGCAGCCGACCTCACTGTGGCCCGCACCAATGGCAAGTCGCCGTCAGACGGCAAACTTTACATTTCAATTTCAGTCGACGGCGGGGGTCGTCGACGAATTGGCCTCGCTCCAGGTTTCCATCCCGGGGTTGCACTCGCATCCGGACTTTCACCTGGTGTTCATACGGTAGACCTTCGTGACGAGAACGAACCATATTTTGGCTCCCTGCAATTTGCGCATCCAACGCTTGCGGCCGGCGGCAGATGGAACAAGATTGCCGATCATTGGCCGATTGTGGAGGTGGTTGGAGACAGTGATGCTACAGGAATCTGCGCGCTGGGCCCGCTCAGTCCCGCAGTGCCGGCCAACCTGTTCACCGCTGCGTGGGCTTCGCAGTCTGATTCCTGGCCGGCACTAGTGGCAACGAAAGCCGCTGCGCTCGGCCATCGGGTAGAGATGGTTGACCTCGCCATGAGTGGCTCTACGACCGCCGTGGAAGCCGACAAATACGACCAGGCCGCGCCGTACTTTAGCGATCAGCAGTTTTCCGGGTACTCGGGGCATAGGACCATTTCGCTCGCGCTTCTGTGGGGTGGGATCAACGATCACAATCACGGTGGCGACCTTGCGACAGGCTCTCCCATCTCTTCGGTGAACCTGAGCCCATTCCAGCGTGGCGTCTATGATCAAATTACAAAGATTCTCAGCCGCAATCCCCACGCCACGATCGTTCTGCTCGAGTATGTTGACCCTGTATTCGGGACTCCGGACTGGAAGCCGGCATACATGCAGGTTGTGAGCCTCTTTTCCGATGGTAAGCAGAAGCAGATCTTGTTCCTCGCGGTGAACGATCCCCCAGGCAGTTCGAATGCATGCGACATCGATCCAAAGGGTCACCCAAGTGCCGCCATGCACGAGGCCTGGGCGAAACAGATTTTTTCCTGGATGGTCGCCAGGAATCTGGTTCCATAGTCCAACGGCAACGACCACTGCCTCTACCATGTACCAGGACAAATTATGTTGGGATTGCGCAAAACTCAGCAGTAGCTCACATGATTGCTTAACCGTTACGCTGTACTCTTTTCATCGGACATAAGCTTTTCTGCTTAAGGGCGTTAACGCTATGCTGAAGACACCAGGGGGCCGGGGATGCCATGAGAGATGAATTCCGCAGCGCAAGTGTCGATCTGGCCGCGGTCTTGCGATGGTCGGCCCGTCTTGATTATCAGCAGGGAGTCTGCAACCATTTCAGTTTCCTTCTTCCGGGCGACGAAAACTTGTTCCTGGTCAATCCGGAAGGATACTTCTGGTCGGAGCTTACAGCCAGTTCTCTGCTGGTGTGCGATCTCGACGGGGCCATCGTCGAGGGCGAGGGCACGGTGGAGGCCAGTGCCTTTTGCCTGCATGCTCCCATCCATCGCCATAACAAAGCAGCCCGGGCTGTCCTGCATACCCACACCCCTTATGCTACGGCGCTCTGCCTGATCGAGGGAGGACGGGTAGAGCCGGTGAATCTGGTCGGCTTTCAATTTGACGGAAAGATTGCCTATGATGACGACCACCACGGAGGAGCCTACCATGTGAACGAAGGTGATCGCGAAGCCGCAATCCTCGGTGACAAAAATATCCTCATGATGCGCAACCATGGTCCTATGGTCGTGGGGAAGACGATTGCCAGCGCCTTCGACCGCCTCTATTACCTGGAAGAAGTATGCAAGCGCCAGGTGCTCGCTATGTCGACCAACCGTCCACTGCAGCACGTGCCGCCGGACGTCGTAAGCCAATTAGCGGAAGACGAAGTCTTGTTCGAAGCCTACGCCGGAAAGCACCTTACCGCCATCAAGCGGGTTCTAGACCGCGAGGAGCCGGAGTACGCTGACTAAACTGTCGCCCGCTTGGGGATTGCTCTCCTGGAAATTCCTGCGTATTTTTACTGGCGTCGTGAAGGAAGGAGCAGTCTGGATGTCCAACGTCTATGAAAAGCTCGGCGTTCAGCCGATCATCAATGCCTATGCCCCCATGACTCGTCTCGGCGGCGGTGTCATGCCGGTCCAGGTGGCGGAAGCGATGCGGGAGGCCACCCAGGCTTGCGTTGATATTGCTGAACTTCAAATGGCAGCGAGCAGGATCATTGCTGGAATCACCGGAGCGGAAGCCGGGTGTGTCACCGCCGGCGCCGCAGCGGCCCTTCTTGTCGGCGCCGCCGCCTGTGTCGCCGGCATGGATACCGCCAGGATGAGCCGGCTGCCTGACACCAGGGGTATGAAGAACGAAGTCATCGCCATGCGCAGCCATCGCAATTCGTACGATCACGCGATCCGCGCCACCGGCGCCTCGATCGTCGATGTCGGCTTTGCTGATCGATTTACCGACGTTGGAGCTCGGGATACCGAACTGTGGGAGATTCAGTCGGCAATTTCCGAACGGACCGCGGCCATCTATTACTTAGCCAAGCCGCAGTCTTTGCCAAGACTCCAGGACGTAGCCCGTGTGGCCCACCAAGCCGGCGTTCCAGTGTTAGTCGATGCCGCTGCCGAGTTACCGCCGCTCGAAAACCTGAAACGTTTTCTGGCCGAGGGCGCGGATCTGGTCGCATTTAGCGGTGGGAAGTCGATCGGGGGCCCGCAGGGTTCGGGCATCTTGTGCGGGCGAAAAGATTTGATCAGCGCTGCGTTATTGCAACAGCTCGACTTCGACTACGACTACGAGGACTGGGAGCCGCCGGCCGGTCTGGTCGATAAACACGCGATCGCGGGTGTACCGCGACATGGCATCGGACGATCATGCAAGGTGGGCAAGGAGCAGATCGTAGGCTTGTTGGCCGCGTTGCAGCTGTTTGTGGAGGAAGGCAATGCCGGCCGCCACGCCCGCCTGCTGTCGATTTGCACACGCCTTACCAGCGAATTGGCAGAGACCGAGGGAGTCTGCACTCGCATCATGGATGATCCCTTACAAAGCGGTATGCCGGTGGTGGAGCTCAAAGTGCAAGAGACCCGTGCCCCACCTACTGCCGTTGAACTGATTCGTCGACTCCGACATGGCTCTCCAAGAATTGAAGTCAACCCCTGGAGACCGCAGGACGGGCTGCTGATTTTGAACCCGGCCTGCCTCGCCGACAGTGATCCACAGGTCATCGCCAGGCGAATCAGGGAGATCCTCGAAGGGCACCGGCCGCCGCCGCCCGGAGATACCATTCCTGCAAAGCAGGCTACTTGAGCTGATCGAGAAGAACAGTTACCGTTCCTTGAAAAGCAAGACTGCCTTGGATCGCGGTTCGAAAGCAATGCAGTTCCTTCACATTCCACTACTAGCAGAGCAACGCCATTCAGGGCGTGAGGACAATCTTCCCGATGCCGCCCTTCTCCCCTTTGGCATGAGCGGCCGCGGCATCGCCGAGCGGCAGCACCAAGTCGATCGGCAGTTTGACCTTGCCGGAGCGGATAGCCTCGGCGAGGTGCGCCATCCCTATGGCATCGGCGTGTGACCCGAAGGCCTTTACCTGGACGGTTGGGTGCAGCGCAGCGTCTTGCGGTGGACCCACGACGGAGGCATAGGTGCCGCCGGGTTTGATGTGCCCGAGCAACTTCGAAGCCAGCGGCCCTCCAACGGCGTCGCAGACCGCGTCCAGGGTGCCGAGCCGCGCGATCTCGTCCTCGTCGCTGATATCGATGGCGGCCGTTGCCCCAAGAGCGAGTGCTTCGTCGATTTGCTTCTTGCGCACACCGGCGATCACTTTAGCTCCGAGCTCGATGGCGGTAAAGAGGGCAAAGCGGCCCACGCTGCCGAGAGCTCCGGTGAGGAGAATCGATTGGCCGGCCTGCACCCCTGCCTGCTCGCGGACCAACTGGTCTCCGGTGGTGGCAACGACAGGGATGGCCGCGGCGGTGGTCAGCTCCAGGCCCTCAGGAACCCTCGCCAGCTCGTCGGCTTTGGCGACCGTGAACTCCGCGTAGGTGTGCTGGGTGCGGCCGAAGACACGGTCGCCCGGAGCAAAGCCGGTGACATCTTCTCCAACCTCCTGCACGGTTCCGGCCATGTCATAGCCGAGGATCGCGGGAAAGTCTATGGAGAACATCTTCGCCATCGCGCCGGAGCGGATCTTCCAGTCGATAGGGTTTACGCCGGCGGCGTGGATGTGAACGAGCACCTCGCCGGGGCCTGGTTTGGGCGCTTCGACCTCTTCCAGCACAAGGTTCTTCGCCACGCCATATGCGTGCAGCACGACTGCTTTCATGATCGGACCTCTTCACGCCATGAGATGCAAATCACGTTGAAACGATCCTGGAAAGAGTTTTCACATCCTGACGAATCCTGACAGAACGGTGGTTGTGTCGTATGTGCCGGTTGTATCTCCGCTGCCAACGCGCATAGCAAACCCGAGTAACCTTTGGGCAGGTACTCATGTGCCGAGAAAAAACATCTCGCCACTTACATCAAACCAGGAAACGCTCTATCTCTTAGAATAGAAGATATCGGCAGGCGACGGCTTCTCACGCAGCCGCGCCTTAGCCGGCAGTTGCTGGTAGTTTCGGCCTTCCGCGTGAGCGAAGGATAGCTTCACCGCTATCCGGTACCACACCCGATCCCTGTCACAAAATCATCAGCACCCGCCCAGCATCAGTCATGAGTGGCCTACCGCCGCTCTCCACCCCTTTGTGTCCCCTTCGTTTCCCGAAGACAGCAGCAAACCAACCCTTACCCAATCTCCAGCAAACCGAGGAATGAGACGACCTATGCCCAAAAATATTGTCAGCGATCCCATCACCGATCAGGAAATGGCCTTTGCTCACCTGGTCCTTTCTGGAACCATGAACG
>Ga0182015_10001612_pt1 | contig 29289 bp, 23 predicted proteins | sample 712P3MmetaG_FD_120478 | JGI IMG/M metagenome (GOLD analysis project Ga0182015, IMG submission 120478) | Permafrost microbial communities from Stordalen Mire, Sweden - 712P3M metaG | ecosystem: Environmental > Terrestrial > Soil > Wetlands > Permafrost | place: Sweden: Stordalen | collected... | reverse complement strand
GATCTCGAACAGCACGTCCTCGCCGGGGTCGGTGGCCATGTCCAGAATTCTTGCCGATCCACCACCGGATCGCGAGTCAGACGACTACCCCGTCAATTGCAGGTTCTGACCCACGCTCCTAGCGGTTGGGCCTCGGAGGGGGTGATCCAACATCAAGCACGTTCGTCTTACCATCAGGATCGATGGCAATGAGTGCCGGCGTGTTGGTACCGCCGTTTTCACCGTCAGTGTCGACGTAGATCTGCCCATTTGGAGCGGCCGCGACCCCTGACGGTCTGAATGCCCCTTGCACGCCCGGCACGGAGTCGAGAGAGAAGGCCCTGATCACACTCAAGGCCGATCCGGTGGCTCGGTCGAGAGCGAATGTTCCATAGTTCGCTACGACGATGCTCCCATCTGGAGCGGCGTCGAGTCCGGCCCGGGTCACATAGGTCTGACCGGCGTACACGCTGGTCGATCCAACGAGTGTTGCCGAGCCACCGTTTGGAGCGAATCGAAGAAGGGCCTTGGGCGAAAAATTCGCCACGTAGAGATCGCCCGCGCTGGAGACGGCAATGGCGTCTGGGTCGAAGGCAAACGAGGCTCCAGCCACCGAGATGTCACTTGCCATTCCCTCTGGCAATGTGGTCGTCGGCGGAGCGATGAGCGTCGACACAGTTCCGTTGGGTCCGACCGTCTGAACGCCGACACCGTCGACGACATAGAGCGTCCCGGTTGGACCAACGGCCAGCGCTGACGGCTGCGACACGTAAGCCACGGTGGAGATCGTCCCGTTGGGAGAGACCGCCCGGATGCGGTCGTTGTTCAGATCAGCCACGTAGACGGTGCCGTCGGGACCGACTGCCAGCCCCACGGGCAGGTTGAGTTCGGCCGCAATGGCGGGGCCGCGGTCGCCTGCGAATCCCGCATGGCCATTTCCGGCGATGACTCTGAAGGAGCCATTCGGTTCCCGTTCGACGATCTGGCTGGTTGCCTGATCATCGATCAGTACGCCGCCGTTCGGTGCAATGGCGAGCGCCTCAGGCCCCTTGAGGGCGCTGGTGACCGTCGCCGTGTCTGGCGTAGGTGCGGCAACATGGGGAAGCGGCCGGCGATGCCCGCCGCTGGATTGGGCTTTACCGACATACCCGTGGGAAATGGCCAACACCAACACCGCCGCGCCCAGAACGGCCGACACAGTGATGCCGGTAAGGAGCCAACGTCTCTGACGGCGTTGCCGGGCCTCCTCAAAGAGAGCCTGCGCTTGCCGGTCATCGGATTCGGTAGGGCGCTGATCGAGAAGGGTCATAAACGCTTGCTCTTGGATTCGTCGAGATTCACGACAGGCTCTCGATGATCTGGATGACCTCGTCACGGCGGTAGCCCTGGGTGCGACAGAAGTCGACCAACTCCCGAACTCTCTTGACCACAGCTCCACGCTGTGCGGTCCCCGCAACGGTGATGCCCTGACCTCGTTGGAAGTCGAGGAGCCCTTCGTCCCGCAGGAGGCGGAGTGCTCGAAGCACCGTGTTCTTGTTGACCCCGAGTACGGCGGCCAAGTCCTTGGCCAGGGGGAGCCGCTCGCCTGGTCCGGCTTCACCTTCTGCGATGGCTCGGCGGATCTCTGCGGCTACCTGATCATGGAGGGCCAGTGGATCGGAGCGGTCAACCTTGACAGGAAACATAGTGCTAGTCATAGTAGCTCTATGCAGTCGACGCTGCTAGATCCAAGGATGACGAATATTGGCGAACCAACGGCAACGTCTAGCCTTGAAGAGGTTCAGCTCCTCTTCGAAGAAGCTCGACGCCGTCGGCGGCGCAGGCGCTCGGTCTCTGGGCTGATCCTATGCAGTGCCGTGTGTTTCGGACTCGTTTTCCTTGCCGTAGGAGGAGGTGGACATCCCTTTGGAGGTCCTCCGACAGCTTCGAACAAAGGTCCCTCGGGCGGAGCAGTGATCCGACAGCCCCCTCCACAGATTCGAGGGCGGCCGAATCCGAACACGGCCAAAACATCGGACTGTGGGAGAGAAATCTTGCCGGTGCGTCCAGGTGACACGAGGGCGTCAGCGTCCTTGCTTCCGTGTTACATAGCCAAGAATCTGCCGCCCGCACTGAAAGTCGACTCTCCCTAAGGCTCCGCTCAGGGGAGGCATCACTGGGAACGGAGCGGACCCCAGTGCCCGGTTCAGCGAGGAGGTGGCCCTGGCAGAACTCGCCGATGTTAGTTAGAACAACAACCGAAGATCGATGTGGTGGTTGTCATTACACCACGAGTCCGGACGTGGCCGTAGCGAGGGTGAGGTGGCACATCAGAATCGGTTACCGGCCTCAGCCCACCCAACGTAAATCACGACAACCCTTCGATGATGCGGATCAACTCGTCCTTTCGATAGCCCTGTCGACTTGAGTATCCGAGGAGTTCTCGGCAACGCGCCACTACTTCACTCAATCCCGGTGCTTCCCCGGTGACAGAGATACCGCGCCCACGTCGGAACTCCAATAGTCCCTCGTCGCGCAACACTCGGAGGGCTCTGAACATCGTGTTCTGATTCACTCCCATCACCGCAGCAAGATCACGTGCTGGCGGGAGCCGCTCTCCCGGCCCTACTTCTCCGTCTGCAATTTCACGTCGGAGTTCAGCGGCCACCCTCAGGTAGCGCGGGATCGAGTCATCAGCCCCAAAGCTCATGGACATATAATACTAGATAGGATAGTATCTTATCGTGACCGTGGACTTACCTTCACGACCCCCGAGAGATCTCTGTTCGCCAGAGAGTCCGGTGCAAGCTGCAGACGAAGAGCTGATCATCAGGGAGGCCCGCCGGCGTCATCGCCGCCGGCTGCTTGCCGTCGGAGGAATCGCATTTGTCGTGATCGCGGGAGCTGTCATCGTGGTGCTCAACCTGGTGGAGGGTGGGTCGTCGCCAGAGCCGTCTTCAATCCGACCCACCCTCTCCAGCCAACCACGGCAACCACTGGTGACCGACAGTTGTCGGAATGGCCAGCTCAAGGTGACCTCAGTCGGTGGCGGCGAAGGCGCAGGAAGCGTGTACATGCTCTTTGAGTTCGTCAACGTCAGCAGGTCGGCATGCAATCTGTCCGGATATCCCAGGGTCGTGCCAGTGGACCGACAAGGAGTGCAGGTGGCTCCGGGATCACCGGTAACTGGACCGGCCAGCAGCAGCTTTTACAACGGTCAGCCCCCCCTTACGATCGACTTGAAGCCTGGGGAAGCGGCCTCGTCGGCAATCCAAGGGATAGCCCACCCGCTCTCGGGACAGGGACTTTCCTGTCCGGCGTCGTACCCCTTCTTCTTGGTGACGCCACCAAATCAGACACGATCGGTGAAGGTACCGGCCAAGCCTCCCCCGGGAGATCCGCTACCGAGTGCCTTCCCCGGGTGCGCTCCAGTCGCCATCAACTCGATTGTTCCCGGTGCAAGCGGTCAACTTCCCCAACCGCCCTTACCTCGCGCCTCGACAGGGACGCCCCCTTCCATCCCAACCACCACTCTCCCCGAGAGCGCAACCGATACTTCAGTTGGCTGAGCGGTCATCGATAGCGAGTCGACCACAACGCGAGTCTCCCGAAGCACTCAGGGAAGCGCTTGCACACCGTGGGGTCGTGGTGCCCGTGGGTACCGAGAAGCTCATCAAAGCCGTCCGCCTGGCAACTACACCCGGGAGCACGTGACGGCCGAGGACGGGCAACGGCCCTTTTGGAGCGGAAGACAACTGCCCCCATGCTGAAGGGCCTGGATGGCACCATTCCTGGCCAGGAGTCTGGATGAGGTTTTCGGCATCCACAGGATCGGCTCTAGGCGACGCCAAAGATGAGAGCGTGGCGGAGAACCGGCTCCGAGGCTGACCGGCGCATCGGTTCGCTCCTCCTCTGGTTCTACATAGGTCACACCGCTTCAGGCGATAGTTCGGTCCCGAGCAGATGGACCAGGCCGGTCGGAATCGGGGACCACAAGATCTGCCTGAGTGGACGGTTCGTATTGATGGCCCCATCCCGCCAGGACCGCTAGTACCTCGGCGGCGGTTGCTGCGTGCATATCGTTCGGCGCATCCCCCACATATGCGGCTTCCTTGGGTGCAGCGCCGAGGGCCTTACACGCAGCGAGGATTCCGTCCGGCGCTGGTTTCGGACGCAGGACATCGTCTCCGGTCACCACGACTTCAAGGTACTTTTGAAGGCCAGTGTGGGTGAGGAGGATCTCTGCGGCCCCGCGCCCGGCGCCGGTGAAGACTCCGATTTTCAGCGTCGCCGCCAATTTCGAAAGACTCGACTCGATCGTCGGATAGGTTCGAACGAGGGAGAGATGTCGTCTGAGGTGACCGTGATAGAGAGCAAGGTCGCTCTCCGCACAGCGGCGACCCAGCAGCACGCTGAGCATCGCCTCCGCGGGGCCGACGGAATAGCTGGCAACAACCTCCTCGACGGTGCAAGTTCGACCCGTCAGCTCCTGGACTGTCGCGATGTACGCCACTGGCACGCTTTCGAGCGAGTCAATGAGTGTCCCGTCCATGTCAAATATGACGGCGCGGAGCCGGACCATCTGATTGTTCTACTACACCGACTCTCCATCTCAGACGCTCTGAATTCGCTCACCCAGTGAGCAGGGCCGGCACTTGAATCGCCGGAGTCGGGCATCACCCTGAGTGAGGCGACCCGATTTGTCCCGCTAGCCGATACCGATTCGGTGCACCCATTCGAGTCTTCGCCAGATTTGACCAGCACGATTGCTACTCCAGGGGGTTCGTGAATTCTGCGGCACGCGTCGAGGGCACCTACCGAAGTTCGTCCGGATCCTGGGCCGGTACGCCCCGTGGGCGCAGCCTGGTCAGCCGGTGACCGGATGGGTGGGCGTGGACCCGTTACCCAGGAGGTTGTCGAATCCGTCGGGAATGGAGACCAACCCGGGAGAGGTGCCGGGGACGTCGGTGAGGCCGTATTGCCAGACGATGGACTGGGTCCCCGGGTCGATGACCACCACCCGGTCGCGGTAGTCGTCGTTGAGCATGATCAGGCCGTTGGGCAGGCGCTCGGCCAGGGAGGGCTTCTTCAACATGGCGTCACCCGACGGGGCGTCGTAGAGCCAGGTGACCTGGCCCTTCCGGGTGAACTCGAGGGCCCGTCCCTCGGCCGGCGGGTCGTAATCGGTCATCAGGTAGAGATCGGGACCCACTTGTTGGGGATCCGAGGGGTAGTTGACGCTGGGGATGTGCACCGTCCACACCAGCCGGCCGGTCGGTGTGTACTCGTCGATCCACGACCCGTTGATCTCCGAAACGAGGACGTTCCCGTCGGCCAGAGGGGTGTCGCCGTTGGGGTAAGCGATCGACAGCGGGGGGTCGTGGGCGTCGGCACCGTTGCCGATCTGCCCGATCACCTGGCCCTGGGGTGAGATGAACAGGATGCGGTTGTTGGAGGCGTCGGCCACGGTGATGGTGCCTGACTTGAGCAGGTAGGCGTCGTCGGGCTGGTCGAGGTATCCGGGGGCCGCTCCCGGCTGACCCGGATGTCCGTACTGCCAGAGGAGCTTGCCGGACGGGTAGCCGATCTCGACGATGGTGTGGTTGTCCTCCTGGTTGGAGATGATCCCCGTGCCACCCCGGACGAAGAAGGCGTCATCGGGGAAGTAGAAGCCGCCGGGCGGCGGCGGCATGGTGGCCGACGGGAACTGCCAGGTGATGGCGCGCTGGGTGTTGATGGCGATGAGCCGGTCGTTGCCGCGGTCAGCGATGAGCAGCGTGCCGGAGTAGGGAGACCCGGCCCCCAGTGGACCAGCCGGACCCCCGTACGTACTCAGCCGCAGCGAGATCACCGAGGAGAGGGACCCGGATGCCACGCCGGCCTGGTCGTTCCCGGACTGGACGGCTACCTCGCCGCCGATCATGTAGCCAATGGCGGCGCGTCCGGTACCGAGTGTGGCGTAGCCGGCGAAGGCATCGGCCTGGGGGAGGAGGCCGGCGTCGAGCACCTGTCCGGTGGACGGCACGAAGGCGTCGATCTGGGTGAGGGTCGCTCCCCCGGGGACCTGACCGCCGGCCACATAGATGTTCCCGCCGAGGAGGAGGGCCGACGCTCCGTAGAGGGGCTGCGGCAGGTGACCAACCACCACGGCCCGGTGGGTGGCAGGGTCGATCATCTGAATGTCGTCGGTGGCCGCGGCGGCGGCGCCAGGCGACGGCACCTGACCGCCGAAGGCGTAGATGCGACCGGCGTCTGCGACCACCGCCGGGTAACGAACCGGAATGGGCAACCGGGCCACGGTGGTGAAGTGAGTCCCGTCGGTGGTGGCCAGCACCGACGGGAGGTAGTGGGTCCCGTCGTAACCGCCGACCACGTAGGTGGTGGAGCCGCGGCCGCCGGTCGTGTCGGGGAGCGTGGCAGTGGCCAGGTCAGAGCGTGCCTCGGGCAGCTGGCCGATGACCGACCCCGTCCCCCCTGCCGGGGCGGACGGTGAGCCCGCGGGGAACGACTGGACGGTGGGCACCGTGTCGGGCGATCCGCCCCCCAGGACGAAAGTGGTCCGCCCGATGGTGGTGGCCGCCGCGTCATGGACCGCGGTGGCCAGCGATCCGGCAATGGTCACCGCCCCGGTGCGCGGATCGATGGAGGAGACGTGGGCTAGCGACGTCCCGGCCGGGGCGATACCGCCGAAGACGGTCAGCCGCGTACCGGCGGCCACCACCGCCTCGCGAGAGACGGGAGACCCCATCTGCCAGGCCTCGATGCCGGCCTCGATGGAGTCCGGGGCCCGGGACGCCGGTGCCGTCGCGGTCAACGGGTGGCGCCGCGCCGCGGACGGTGAGGCACCTCCGGACAAGGTGACCACCAGGACGCCGGTGATCAGGAGGACGACGACCAACGTTCCGACCCCCGCCCGGCGTCGTTGTTTGCCAATCCGACGGGCCCGCTGCGCCCGTCGTTCGTTAATCGCGTCCGGCGTCGTCTCCTCAGGCATCGGTTCGGAGACCCGTCGCGTCCCGCGATGGCGTCACACCTGTGCCTGGCGGAGGTCCCCAACGCGGGCAATGCGCACCATGCAGTTGTAGGTGACCAGGGCGATGGCAAGGTGCATGGTCATGAGGACGGCAACCGCCTTGACCGGTTCCCCGTGCATCAGGATCCACACGTCTGGCACCAAGAGAGCGAGTGTGACCAACACGGCCAGCCGGAGGTAGAGCCAGCGCGGCGCCCAGCTGATCCGGGTCACAACCGGCCAGGCGATGCAGGCCACGACCACCCCGATCACGGTCAGCTTGGCGTAGTCCGAGAAGCGGAAGTGGGCGAAGCCTTTGGTCGAAGGGAAGACGGCCGTCCCGATGGCCACCAGCGCCGCATCCGCCAGTAGGGAGCCGACAAGGGACGCCACCGTGGCCACCAGCACCATCACCGCCGAGGGTTGCCGGTGGCGGGGGGCCAGGTCCACCCGGACCAGCCGCAGAGCGTCCTCCAGGGTCGTGGGGTGCGAATTCACAGTCTGCTCCTCGTTCGATGTCGGTGGGGCCGGGCACGGGCCGGGGGGCGGCGGCGTCCGTGCGATTTTAGAATTCCTTCCTGACGGCGAGATGAAGGGCCGGTCACGAGGAGCTCACCGCCGCCGACATGGTGATGAAGTCGCGGGCCCACCACGATTCGAAGTAACGGGCGGGGGTCCCCACCATGGTGGGTAGAAGGTCGGCGCCGTTGGCCGGTGTAGCCGCCCCGGTCGGTGTGCTCGGTGTGTAGCTAGCGAAGTGCACCCAGTCGGTGTTGATGTCGAGCTCCATGGCCCGGACGGCGCCGGCCCGGGCCAGCAGGTCGGCGAGATCGGTGATGCTGAGGCCCGGCCCAGCCACGTAGACCAGGGCGCCGTCGGCGGTGATGCCCACGCCGGAGCGCCACACGTAGACGGCGTTGCCGAGCGTCTCCCCCCACTGCGTGGTGTCGGCGGCATTGAGGCCCGGCACCGGCTGTCCGTTGTCGACCAGCAGGTCGAGGTTCTGTCGGACGGCGACGACCTCGGGGGTCATGGTTTCGTCGGTCCCCCAGGAGCCGACGGTGGCGGTTCCGTTGGCATAGACCACGAAGGACGCCGCTCCGGTCCGCAGGGGAAGAACGGAACGACCGTCGGTGTAGTACCCACCGTTGGCCGAGGACATCAGGAACCCGGCATTGAAGGCTGCCACCAGGGTGTTTGCTGCCGTCGGGGAGACGGGGGCGGAGTGGAGGTACGGCCCGCCGCCGGGGATCTGGCTCCCCGAGTAGAGGGTGGCCCGGAGTAACTTGGTGTCCATCCAGGCGGCTCCGACCACGTAGCTGGTGTGGACGGGATCCGGGCGCAGGGTGGTGACGTAGATGGCGGGAACGCCGCCGACCAGGCGACCGGCCGGCGACCATTGCCCCTCGCCGGGGATGGCCGGGCTGACCGGCGGCGGGATGGCCGCAGGGCCAGTGAGGTGGTCTGGGCCGGCCGCCGTCGCTGGCAGGGAACGGGGCCGTCGGATGGCGTCGCCCGGCGGTCGCCCACCCACCGGCGGGGGGTGGTGGGAGTACCACTCGTTCTCCGCCCAGTTGACCATTCCAGACCCGCCGTGCTCACGGACCCATTCGGCGAACCGGGCACTGACCGAACTGCCGAGGGCCTGGTCGGTCAGTGCACCACCGACGGACACGGTCAACCAGACCAGCAGGGTGGCCAGCGCGACGAGGACAGCCGTCCTCAGGGGGTGGCTCCGGAAGGTGCCGGGCCCACGTCGGCGGGTCAGGCGGCGAGGCACCAGCCGCCGACCCGTACCAAGGGCGCCGCTCATCTATCCCTGGTCGGCCACGTCGTGCCAGGTCGACCCCCGGACGATGCGCGTGCGGCCGGCCGAACATGACGGTGGCGCACCATGGGGCCAACCTAGGGACCCTGCCTGAAGGACACGTGACAGATCTGCCCAAACCACGGGAGATCCGATGACCCCCGCTCCCCCAGGGTCAGCTCCCTCCGCCGCCCCGGTGGGCAGACCCCTGGGTGCCGGCCGCCGGGAGGTGGCGCTCCGCGCCGAAGCGGCGGTTATCGCCCACCGGTCGCTCGAGCGCGGCGGTTCCGGGCGATCGGGAGCGACCGGTGGTCGCCTGCCGCCACGACACCTCCAGCCGGGCTCCACCCCCCGGAGCATCGCCGATCATCCACGAACCGTCGGTGGCCCTGACCACCGAGTCGGCGATGGCCAGGCCCAGACCGGTGCCGCCCGACGCCTCGGTGCCCCGGTGGAAGCGGTCGAGAACCAGTTGCCGCTGGTCCAGCGGTATCCCCGGGCCGGTGTCCTCGACCCGCAGGACCACTCGGTTGCCGGCGACGTGGACGGACACGTCGACGCTGCCGTTCCGCCCGGCGTACTTGCAAGCGTTGTCGACGAGTACCCCGACCAGGCGGTCGATCCACGCCGGGTCGGCTATCACCCGCGACGGGCGATCCTCTTCGATGTCCACCCGTAGGTTCACGCCCTTGGCCGAGGCGACGGACTGGAAGCGCTCCACCGACGCCGCGGCCACCACGGCCAGGTCGGCTTCTTCGCCCTCCACCAACGACGTGCGCTCGTCGTCGATGCGGGCCAGCCACAGGAGATCGTTGACGATGTTCCGCAGACGGTGGCCCTCGCCGCCGATCCGTTCCAGAACCTCCCGGTACTCCTCGGAGGCGCGGGTCCGGCTGAGCGCCAGTTCCACCTCGGCCTCGATGACACTGATGGGCGTCCGTAGTTCGTGGGAGGCGTCGGCGGTGAACTCCACCTGGCGTCGGTGGATCAGCTCGAGCGGCGCCGAGGCCCGTAGTCCGATGATCAGGGATCCGATGAAGGTAGCCACCAACAGGAGGATCCCGAAGAGGAGTTCGGGAGCGATGAGGGCGCTCTGCACCCGCTCGAGCTGGGCCAGGCTCTCACCGGCCACCAGCCACCCGTCACCCGACCGGGCGGCCTGGAACCGAAAGTCAGTGCCTTTGATCTCGACCGTGCTGGCGCCGGCGATCCAAGTGCGGTCGGGGAGCTCCGGCGCACCGGAGGTGAGGGCGATGGGCCGTCCATTGGCGCTGACGATCCAGACGAACCGGGGGGCGTCGTCGATGTCGTGGTCGGTGTCGGTGGGCGCGGGCGGCGTCGACGTCGCCGAGGAGGACGGGGTCTTTGCCTGGGCTAGGCGCTGGGCCAGACGGACGTCGGCCTGGCTGGTCAGACGATTGACTACCACGAGGTTGAGGGCGACCACGCCGAGTACATAGCAGACGATGACCACCGCGGTGGCGACGATGGCCACCCGGGCAGCATGGAAGTGTCGGCTCCTCTTGCCGCTAGTGATGGTCGTATCCGTTCACGAGGCCACTATCCGGTAGCCGGTGCCGCGGACCGTCTCGATCTGGGCCCGGCTCCCCCGGAGCTTGGACCGCAGTCTCCCCACGTGAACGTCGATGGTGTTGGATCCCACTGCGTCAGCTTCGTCGTCCCACACGTGTAGGGCCATCGCCCGGCGGGCGACCACCGACGGCGAGCGGCGCAGAAGAACCTCGAGTAGGCCCATCTCCGTGACGGTGAGGGAGATTGGGTCCCCACTGACCGTGGCCTGGCGCGCCCCGGGATCGAATACCAGGTCACCACACTCCAGCCGAGGTCCGATGCTGACGGATGGCCTCCGTTGCAAGGCCCGCAGCCGGGCCAGCAACTCCCCGAAGTCGAACGGCTTGACCAAGTAGTCGTCCGCCCCGCTGTTCAGCCCGGAGATGCGGTCCGAGGTGGTGTCCCGTGCCGTGAGCATGAGGACCGGGACGTGGAGGCCCCGCCGCCGCGCCTCGGCGATCACCTCGACGCCGGTCATCCCGGGCATCCGCCAATCGACGACGGCCACGTCGTAGTCGTAGCTACGCAGGTAGAGCCCAGCGGCATCCCCGTCTACCACCGCGTCCACGACATAGCCGTTCTCACGGAGGCCCCGCTCGAGGACGGACCGAAGGCCGGCATCGTCCTCGGCGACGAGGATCCTCACGTACGCCCCGACCGGGCTCTGGCTGTGTCAGACACCGTCCCCACGGTACCCACCCAGACTGACGGTTCGATGAAGGGCCCTTTGCGGAGGACCCGCTCCCCTGGTGGGCGAGTACCACACGGTCCGACTCGCTCTTCGCCTCCTGCGGCAGTCCGTCACGATTCCGTCAGGTTGCCTGCCTAGGTTGGGAGGCGGAGCCCCGGTGGCCGATGGATCCTGGTCGGTGTGACCAGACGCGGCATCGACGGGGCGCGAGAGTCTCCAGTGACGGTGACGCCGACGAACGGGACGGACGAATGGACGAGGCACACACGTCCGGCGACCGGGCGAAGAAGCGCTCCGGCGTGCTGCTCGTCATGGCAGCGGTGGCCGTGAGCGTCGCCGCTGTCAGCCTCGTCGTGATCATCGTCACCACGCGGGCAACCAGGTCGTCCCCAAGCCGCACTGCCGGCGGTACGCAGGTGGTGCAGCCAGAGACACAGGCCCTCGATCCAAGCTTCTTCGCCTCGGGCTCCTGCATCGCCTTCCGGCCGACATCCGGCGACCGCGGCCGGACAGTATTCCTCGACGCCGGTCACGGGGGGCTCGACCCAGGGGGCGTGGGTGTGACCTCGTCCGGGCAGACCATCGACGAGGCCGACGAGACCCTCCCGGTAGAGCTCGACGCAGCCGACCTCCTGCGAGCCAAAGGCTTCCGGGTGGTGGTGTCCCGCACCGGCAACTCGACGGTGGTCCGCCTCGGTCCCGCCGACGTTTCGGGTAGCGAGCTGAGCCTGCAGGGTGCCCACAACGACGTGGCGGCCCGGGACGTGTGTGCCAATGACGCCAAGGCCAGCGCACTGGTCGGCATCTACTTCGACGCCGGCGGTTCACCGGAGAACGCCGGCAGTCTCACCGCCTACGACGCCTCCCGGCCCTTCTCGTCGGCCGATCTGCGGTTGGCCGATCTGGTCCAGCTCGACGTGCTGGCCGACATGAACGCTCAGGGATGGGGAATCCCCGACGATGGCGTGCTACCGGACACCACCCTCGGCTCAGTGAGCGGGGATCCGGGGGCCGGCGGGCTGGCCGCCGAGGCCGACGACTACGACCACCTCATGCTCATCGGCCCGGCAATGGCCGGCTACTTCACCACGCCCAGCCAGATGCCGGGTGCGGTGATCGAGCCGCTCTACATCACCGATCCGCAGGAGGGGACGATCGCCGACAGCTCGGCCGGGCAGAAGGTCATCGCCCAAGGAATCGCCTCCGCCGTCGAGCAGTTTCTGGCCCCGCCGTCCAAGCCCCCCACCACCACACCTGCCAGCGCCACCCGCGGCTGAGGGGCTGCCTGGTGGACCGACACCCCGCCGGACGCCCCACTCGGTCAGACATCCCTCCGGACCAGGGTCAGGGCCAGGCGGGGACAGCTGGTCACCGCCCGCTGGGCGTGGTCGAGGAGGTGGTCGGGGACCTCTCCCGGCTCGATGATCGGATAACCCCACGGATCGGCGCGGATGCGCTCGGGGAGGAGCTCGGCACACACTCCGGTGCCGTCGCAGCGGACGGGGTCCACGACGAGGGAGAAGCGCGACCTCCTCATCGGCCCGTCCGTCGATGGGCGACGGGAAGGGGCAGCACCGGCCACTGGGTCGTGGGGCACGGCCCACGTTGGAGGTGGAGGCCGGCGTGGTCCGCGAACACACGCAGGGCGGACCGGACGAACCGGGCCACGCCATCGGGATGGGCGCAGGCGCCGCGGCCCTCCACCAGGTCGCAGAGGGCGGCGATGTCGGAGATGCCCTCGCGCCGTGCCCGCGGCTGGACGACCAGGGACTCCATGGCGCGGGCCAAGGCATCGAGGCCGTGGACGCAGGGGCCGCACTGGCCGGCACCCTGGCCCTGGAGGTACCGGACCACCCGGCTCACCTCGAGGAGTGGGCAGACGCCACCGGGGAGGAGGATGACCACCCCCGCGCCGATTGACGAGCCTTGGTCACGGGCAGCCTCCTCGCTCAGCGGCATGGACAGGGCCTCGGCGGTGGGGATCCAGCCACCGCCGTATCCTCCCAGGAGGACCCCCTGCACCGAGCGCTCCGCCTCGGTCCCCAGGCCGAGGATGTCACCAAGCGGGCGCCCGAGCGGTGCCTCGACAATGCGGGGCTCAGGCCACCGTCCGGTAACGGTCAGAAGGGTCGAGCCTGGCGACCCCTGAGTCCCCACGCTCCGGAACCACTGGGCGCCGAACCGAGCGATCAGCGAGGCGTGGGCGAGCGACTCGACGTTCTGCACGAGCGTCGGCCGCCCTCCGGCCCCGCGCTCACGCACCGATCGGAGGGTCACGAACGACGGTATCCCCGGATTTCTGTCGTTGATGGTGTTGACCACCGCCGACTCCTGTCCGGCCAGGTAGCCGTCGGTAGCTGTGACCACGGCGATGGCGCAGGGATCGAGACCTCGACGACGCCGTTCGGCGAGGGCGCGGTCGACCGCATGCCTGGCGAAGGCGGGGACATGGACGACGATGTCCGTAGCCCCGATGCTGAGCGCGGCCACCACCGCCCCGTCGAGTACCAGATGGGGAAGTTGACACAGCAGGAGCCGGTCCTTACCGCTTGCCGGCTCGCTCTCGGAGCCGTTGGCCACCACCACCGGCCGACGGACGCCCACCCGGTGGACTGCCCGCCACTTGGTGCCAACCGGAAACCAGCCGCCGCCGCGCCCGCGGAGACCGCTGCGCTCCATCTCCTCGATGAATGTCGCTCCGTTCCACCGGGGCAGCACCCCCCACCGCTCGAGGTGATCGTCGAGCCCGACCGGCTGGCCGGCCACCGGAACACCAGCGAGCAGGCGGACGCTGCCTGACGGGGCCGCGACGGGGGGGCCGGACGGGGAGATAGTCGTCGACGAACGCAGGCGCCCTGTCGGTGCGGGAGGGGTCACGTGCTGGTCCCGGTCACCGTGCCGGACAGGGCACCCGAGTTGGAGTCGACCTGGAGCGACAGGGTCAGGGTCTCCAGGCCCGGGGCCGACACCGCGGCCACCACTGTGTCGCTGTGCAGCGAGGTCACCGTCCCTCGGTAGGCGCCGAAGACCACCGAGCCGGAGGTCATGGCGATCCCCCCACCCCGGGCCGAGGTCCCGTCGAGGACCACCGCGAGCGGCGTGGACGAGGGATCCTGCAGCCGTATGGACAGGGTGTCCTGCACCTGCCCCTGGGCGTCGGGGGCCGATGTGGTCTGGGACCCGGTCAGGTGGTAGGTGAACGGGACCGTCGGCACGGTTCCCGCTCCGGCGGATCCGGCAGAGACCGCCGACGAGCCGACGGCGCTCTCCCGGGCCAGTTGGGCGAGGAGGGCGGTCGAGGTGCCGGCTCGGTGCGACCACCCGGGGCGCAGGGGACCCACGGTGGCGAATACGGCGATGGCGAAGACGACGACGACGGTGCCCACCGCGGCGGCAACACGCCGGCCGGCACTGAAGGTGCGGCCGGTGGACAGGCGCCAGGCCACGGCGGCCAGGACGGCGGCGGTGCACGCCGCGTCCAGGCCCAAGATGAATGGGAGCGACGAGTCCGAGCCGCTGCCCAGGCTGTGGAACATGGCAATGGGCCAGCACAGGTAGGCCAGCCAATGGACGAACCGCCACGAGTCGTAGCCGATGCGATGACGCAAGGCACTGGTGACCAGCACTACCAGCAGGAGGTCGAAGGCCAGGGCGCCTAGCCCCACCCAGAGGGGGCGGTAGGGAGTCAGAAAGGGTAGGAAGGCGTCGGCGAATCCAATGGGTACATAGCCGTCGCTCACGGTAGTGACCACGTGTAAGGCCACGAAGCCCACGCAGAACAGCGAAAGGTTCCGGTGCACGCCCTGGGAGAGGAACCGGGGCCACCGCTCGGTGGTCCAACCCACCGAGGCGACCACGCCGACGACCACGGTGGCGGTCAGCAGGAGGAGGGCGACAAGTCCCGTCGAGCGGGTGAGGTACCACAGGGTCTTCCCGCCGGTGGCGGCCACGGGCAGGGCGACGGCGCTCACTGTGGCACGTCCGTCCCGTCGGCCGGCCACCCGGCCACCGTCAGGACGACACCGTCGGTCCGTACGAGCCGGGCCGGCAGCCCCGCGCCACCCAGCCACGCCACGGCGTCCCCGCCCATGATCATGGCGGCGGTCGAGGCGGTGTTGGCATCGACGCAGGATCCGGCCGCGACCGACACGGTGCGCCAAGGGCTGTCCACCGGTCTGCCGGTGGCCGGGTCGACCAGGTGGTGGGCGGGTCGGCCGTCGAGGGTCCAGTGGCGGCGCCCCACCCCGGACGTGGCCAGGCCCCCACTGTCGATGGAGACAGTCGTCTCGGGGACAGAATCGACGCAGACGTCAGCGATACCCACGCAGAAGCCGCCGGCAGGGGCCTGCCCGGCCACTGCAATGTCGCCACCCAGCGAGACCAGGACCCCGCAACCGAGCCTGACGGCAATCTCGCAGGCGGCACGGTCAGCCGCCCAGGCCTTGGCCGTGGCCCCGAGATCGAGCAGCGTGCCGGGAGCCATGGTCAGTGTCGAGCCGACCGTGTCGAGAATGACCGACCGCCAGCCGGGAACCGGTCCAGGACCGCCGCCGCCGGTGATGTCGGTTTCCATCAGGGAAAAATCGCAGTCGTAGCCAATCCGGCACAGGGCCACACCCACGGTGGGATCGACGAGCCCGCTGGTCAGTCGCGCCGCCCGGAGGGCGATGCCCACCGCCTCGCACAGGTCGGCGCTGACGGAGGCGGGGGTGCGACCGTCGGCCGACTGCTGGAGGAGCCGCACTTCGGAGTCGGGCCGGAACCGGCTGGCCACGGCGTCGACGCGATCCAGGGTGGCGTGAAGGAGCTGGCCGGCTTCCACCACCACACCGGGGTCGGTAACGAGAAGGTCCACCCGGGTCGACCAAGCCGCTGTGCGATAGATGGCCAGTGCCGGCGAGCGCTCGGTCGTCGTCGCACTCCTGCTCACGTCGAACCGCTCACCACGGGCGCCTGCTGCTGAGTCTGGCTGGGAGGGCTGGTCGGTTGGGTCAGGGTGCTCGACGACCCGCCCGCACCGGCCGACGAACCCGCGGAGACACCCGAGGAGGAAGAGGGGGTGCCCGAGTTGCCCCCGGCGGTGTCCGGGGTCGATCCGGCAGTTCCGGAAGTGGTCGGCCGGGCCGAGTGCCCGGGAAGGGCACGGCTCACGTAGAAGCCGATGGCCGCTGCGGCGGCGATCGAGCCCACCGCGATCTTCCGGGTGATGGAGCCGACCCGGTCCAGGGCGGCGTCACGCTGGAGATGGGCACGTCGGTGGGCCCGGCCGGCCGGATCAGTCCCGCCCAAGATCTGGAACGCGTCGCGCATACCTCAAGAGTAAGGAGCAGTCCTGACTAAGACATGAAGGGCGGATAAGAATATCGCAAGAAATCCTCCAGTCATCGCTGTGCGACAGTCCCGTGGTGAGTCCAGCGAGGACGATCCCACCAGTCGGACCCGTCAGACTTGTGGAGGCCCGGACTGCGTCACCTATGCCGCGATCTCCCAGCAAGAGAGGTACGGCTCAAGCTCCTACGAGAGGGGCACAACGGAGAAGTTGACATCCCGATTGCCATCGGTGAGGAATCGAAATGGTGTTGCGATCCTCGTGCGTGCATCTACGACATAGTGATTGTCGTTCGAGATGCCGTCCGGCGACCCTACTCCGCCAGCGATGAGATGACTGCCATCGGGATACCATTCCGCCCACGCCAACGCGTCTCCGTTGTTGATGATCGCGCCCGGGACGGTTCTGATCGAGCCGGAGCCGGTGACGGGGGCGAGTTGAGTCGTTGGACTCAGGTTCGAATGGTCGGTTTGGACGAACACAGCAAGTTGGGTCCCGTCTGGGGAGAACCCACCACCCCATTCGAAGCCGTGACCCAGTGGGCTGTGCACCAGCCGTGTGGACAGAGTGGACGTATCGGTGATGTGAAGCGAGCAACTCTTGACCTCCACGCAGCTTGCTGGCGCCCAAGCCACCAGGCTGCTTCGAGCACCCGGCTTCGTGTAGGACCCGATCACCTTCCACACTTTCCCCATGACCCGAACCTGCCGAGTCATGGGATTCCAGATGGCCAGGGTTGTCGCATTCTTGGTGTAGTGCTCGGGAGCAGATTCCACCAGAATCCCATTGGCGACGACTGGTGTCGGATCGCCAAGCAAGCTGGGATCGGCCAGATACCAGCCGTTGGGAAGTTGCAGGGTGTGGCCTCTCGAAGCGCCATTGGGCCAATACTCGGCAAGATGACCGTAGTCGGTCTCGACATACACGAATGTTTGATCGAGAGAAGCAAAGACCTGCGTGCCCGATGCGACCGTGAACGTACGTCCAGTCGTCGTGTCGAATCCCTGCACCATGGGATTGGGAATCGGATCAACAGTCTGGTTGCTGTTCGGCAACATTGCCCGGACCCAGAATATGTTGCGATCCAACGAGACAAGCGAGGCCGTTGGGTCGGCGTCCGCCTGTGCCACGACATGCTGGGTCAGCCCGGCAAGGCCTCCGATGCGCAGCTGCCCGTAGTAGTCGACCCAGGCAAGCTGCGGTACGACGCCCGTATCGGTGAAAGGTGCAGTCGGAAGGGATGGTGTCCGTGGTGAGGAATGGGCCGTTGGTGATGCTTGACTGAGCATGGTCAGGGCAAGGAGTGCGCATCCCATCGGCACGAGCACGACTGCTCCTGTTACGAACCAGCGTCGTCGGCGTCGGCGCCGAGCCTCTTCGAAGAGAAGCTGTGCCTCATCAAGCTTCGACTCAACTCGGGGGGAGTCGACAACTGTCACGGTGGGCCTAGCAATCGAAACCTCATGGAACTACTATGACTAGTACCATGATCTCTGTCAACATCGACCGATCTGAACCCGTGGCTCTCCACGACCAAGTGGCAGCAGAGATCCGACGAGCCATTGCCGAAGGTGAAGCGGGGCCAGGAGAACGTCTCCCTCTCGCCAAGGACATCGCAGCCGTGCTCGGTGTGAACAAGAACACCGTGCTGCGGGCCATGCACATTCTCCGAGACGAAGGTCTGCTGGATTTCCAGCGAGGTCGAGGAATCACCGTGGCCGGAACCCCGCAGCGGGGGGCAGTCGTAACACGAGTCCGTGAGCTGGTCGAATTCTGTCGAGTCCAGGGTTATCGACCCGAAGAAGTGATCCAGATCATCGAGGGTCTCTGATGACGCCAAGACCATTGATGATGGTCAAGTCTTCATGACCCTGCTCGACGAGCCGTCCCTCATCGAGGAACTCGATGCTCAACTCCTCTTCAAGGAAGCACGGCAACGTCGTCGGCGCCTTCGGATGGTCCGCTCCATCTTCGTGGTGGTGGTCCTGGCAGCAGTGATCGTGGTCGGGTTCGAGCTTCACGTGATTCCGGGCCCAGGCGCAAACTCGTATCCGTTGGACTCACAGTCACCCTTGGCTTCTGGTGACGGTTCAGGGGCAACGCTCGTATACGGATACAAGGACCTCCGGGTGACCAACGCAGATACTGGAGCAAGCCGCTCATTGCCTCTACCCGCACCCGAGGGTGGGAGCAGCGACCTTTCCATGGTGCGGATCGGAGGTTCGCTCCTACTCAATCGGGGCAACACAGCGTGGCTCTATCGGCCTGGTCTGCATGGCCCACCCGTGAACCTCGGTCCTTCTTTGCGGGTGATTCCGGGACCGACTGCCAACGATGCATGGATCTGGTCGGACCCGTGCGGTGCAACCGTTGGCTGTGGGGACAACGGACTTCAGCAGGGCGAACTCCGGTTGGTCGATAGTTCGGGGAACGAGGTCGGCTCACCGATCTCTTTGCCAGGCGACGCCACATGGTTTCCCACGGGTGACGTGGTCAATGCTGGCCTCGTACTGGCCATCGCCTCCATCGGACCAGACGCAGAAGAGATCTGGAATCCGATCACCAACCACGTGGTTCGCATCCTGCATGGGGCTTACGTGTTGGCTTCCAGTGGGAACCTTGTTGCCTGGACCACCGGAAAGGCCTGCCTGACACACTGCACGGTCCACTTCACGGATGTGCAGACGGGGATGGAGCAGACGCTGCACTTGCGTTCGGGCGTGGTCGGCACCGATGAAGGGGCCTTCTCGCCGAACGGTTCCACGTTCGCCCTTCCAGTTGGGATTGGGGGCTGGCCTGGAACGCATCCGGGCGCCGTGGTCCTGATGGATCTGCGAACGCAAGCGGTCAGACTCCTCCCAGGCACTGAACAGGCACTCGGTCCAAGGTATGGCCCGCAAGTTGCCTTCTGGTCAAGCAGAGGGTGGCTCTTCGTCGCCGTGGTCGGAGGTACACATGTACTCTCATGGCAACCTGGAGATCAGCGGGCGACAAAGCTGCCGAAGGTAAGACTTCCGCCCATATCTCTCAAGCCACCACAGTTCCAGAGTGAGTACCCAAACTTGATTTCGATGTAAGAACGATCGATTTCGGAGTGCACACTCACCCGGTCGTGATCTGGAATTGGTGGTCGTGCAACTGTCCTTGTCAGGTGTGCATAGAGCTAACGAGTGGTTCTCGTCATCCTCACGTTCAGCGCGTCGGTGCCAGGCAATCCTGTGAGGAGAACCAGTCCGGATGACACTGCCCGTGCAGGCGCTGAGGTGGTGCTGAGATCAGCCGGGGCGGAGCCCGTAGGAGGCAGCCAGAGCTTCGACATCCGGTTCGTCGAGCGTGCCTTCCAGAAACGCCGCCGACCGGCCCGCAGCAGCCCGTCGCGCGAGGATGTCCGCCAATCGGCCCCGGTTTGCCTCGGTGTCTGAGGAGGCAAGGGCGACCGCAGCGACAACCGTTTCCGCCAAGATAGTAATCAACGGATCTGCGGCCTCTGTGGCTTTTTGGCTGGCATGCTCTGCGTACTCTCCGGCGCCCGTCAGGTCACCGACGGCCAGAGACCACCAAACAAGGCCGATGAGCGCAGCGGCCGAACCGCCCGGAAAGCCGACGGTCTCGTACTCGGAGTTGGCCTGGTCGAGCCACCGACGACAAGAGGCGAGATCTCCAAGGCGGCGGGCCGCCCCGGCCCGACCTACGAGTGCCGCAGCATTGACCGACTGAGGCCTTGCTGCGATGGAGTCCGCGAAGAGCTGTTCGGCCGCCATATCAGCACCGAGCCGGGCTCGCAGCGCGGCCAACCGGATGAGCCACATTGATTCGAAGTGGGTCATTCCCGCCGTCCGGCACGCGATGATCAGCTCCTCGTAGGCGGCCGCGGCGGCGACGAAGTCACCGTGTGACTCCTCGATGCCGGCCAGCATGCCCAGCCCATAGAGGATCATCCAGTGATCGCCGCAGGCCCGGAGCAACTCGACGCTGGCTCGCGTCAGAATCTCGGCCTCCTCAGTTTCGCCCTGCGCCGCCAAGTTTCGAGCGGCGAACATGTCGTGAGTGGCGATGTTCCATGGCTCTTCTGCCTCAATCACCAGAGGGAGCGCTTCGGCCAGAACCGCCTGGGACGCCTGGAATTCACCGAGGCGGGTGAGGATCTCGGCCAGCACCAGCAGCGCCCCACCCAGGTCAGGTGAAAGTGCCTGGCGCAGATCGGCGACGGCGTCCTGGAAGGCATCGAGTGCCCCAACCGGGCCAATGACAAAGAACCCGAAGAAGGCCTGATAGGCCGCTGCATACCCCCGAAGTCCCCTTGATCCAGAGGGGTCGTCAACGGCGAGGGCGTCCCTCGACCATCGATAGCCCTCGTGGAAGTCAGCACGCAGGAACCACAGATACGCGACGCTGCCTACCAGCGCAAGAGCGGACGGGGCGTCACTGCGCCCGATGAACCAGTCGAGGGCGGCACGGAAGTTGTCCAGTTCTGCTTCCAGCCGGGCTCGCCATTCGATTCCCGAGTGGCCGCGGAGACCGGGCCGTCCCTGCTCCCCCAGGTCGAGGTACCAACGGGCGTGCCGTTCCTGAATTTCGTCCGCCTCGCCCGAGTCGGCGAGGTGCTCTCGGGCGTACTGCCAGAGAGTTTGCAGCTGCGAGTAGCGTGCCGTTGTAGGACCAACGTCGACGGTTACGAGGGACTTGTCGACCAGTCGGCTGAGGATATCGAGGATCTCATCCTCAGGTACCTGGTCGTCGGCACAGACCGCCTCGGCGGCAGCCAGCTCACAGCCGCCGGCGAATACGGAGAGACGGGCGAAGAGCCGACGTTCGTCCTCGAACAGGAGGTCGTAGCTCCAGTCCACCACCGCCCGCAGGGTTTGCTGGCGGGGCAAGGTGGTGCGGGCACCCCCGGTCAGCAGACGGAAGCGGTCGTCGAGTCGTTCCGCCAGCGTGCCTAGTGGAAGGGCACGGAGTCGGGCGGCTGCGAGCTCGACGGCCAAGGGAAGGCCGTCCAACCGGCGGCAGACGTCTGAGACGACCTCGCCGGCGTGCCCTTCGGTGCTGAAGCCAGGCTGTACCGCCCGGGCCCGATCGACGAAAAGCTCGACGGCGGCCGGCTCGGCCAGGCCTGCCACCGGCACTAGGACTTCACCCGAGACGCCGAGCGGCTCGCGGCTGGTTGCGATCAGTCGGAGCCCAGGCACCGCGCCTACCAGGGTTTCAGCCAATCCGGCCGCTCGGTCGATCACGTGTTCACAGTTGTCTAGGACGACGATGAGGGATCGCCCGACCAGATGATGAAGGATGAGCTCAACCGTTGATCCCGGCGAATGGGGGCTTCCAAGCGAGGACGCGGCAGCCCCGAGCGCGCCGGCCACGGCCGGCGCAACACCATCGGTTTCGGTGACGCCGGCCAGCTCGACCAGCCAGGCCCCGTCTCGGTGCTCTTCACGGAGCGAGGCGGCCACCTCGACCGCCAGTCGGGTCTTACCGACCCCACCGGGCCCGACCAGTGTCACCAGTCGGCAGGAGCGAACCGTCTCGCTGAGCTGTTCGACCTCGCCTTGGCGGCCGATGAAGCTGCTCAGCCGCTCCCGCAGGTTGCCGGGTGCGGCCGGTGCCGCCGCTGCCTGGAGCTGAACGGGACCGGCCAGGGCGAGCGTCGGGTCCTGGGCCAGGACGCGGGACTCGAGCTCTTGCAGGGCCATGCCGGGGTCGATCCCCAACTCGTCGACCAAACGATCACGGATCTCGGCGTAGGCCCGCAAGGCGTCGGCCTGCCGTCCGTCTCGGTACAGGGCGAGGATGAGCAGTTCCTGCAGACGCTCGCGAAGCGGATGTTCTCGGCAGAGTGCCTCCAGCTGACCAATGACCTCTCCGTTCCGGCCCAGGGCCAAGTCCGCTCCGGCGTTGGCCTCCAATGCCACGAGGGTCAACTCGTCCAGATGTGCCCGCTCGGCATCGGCGAAGCCGGCATAGGCGAACTCGCCCAGTGGCTCGCCCCGCCGCAGTCGTAGCGCGTCGGTGAGCGTGGCCGACGCCATCTCCATCTCGCCCTCCTCTAGGAGCCGCCGGCCCTTGGCCACAAGCTGTTCGAAGCGGACGGCGTCCATGTCCTCGGGTTGGACGGCGAGGGCATAGCCGGCCTCGGTGGTGAGGATCGCTTCCGCCCCCAGTGTTCGGCGTAGCTGGCCGATCTGTGCCTGCAGGGCGTTGGCCGGGTTGGCCGATTGCCCTTCCTCCCACAAGGCATCGATCAGGCGGTCGGCAGCGATCGGCTTCCCACGATGCAGGGCCAGCACGGCCAGCAGGGCTCGCTGCTTGGTCCCGCGGACCTGCACCATGACACCCGCCTCTACCACCTCGAATTCGCCGAAGAACCGGACCTCCACGACCTCCACCGTACGACCATGCCCCAGCAAGTACCCGAAGCTGCGTCACCGCTCTGACTACCCATCGGTCGGCTGGCCTCCAGAGGCCCGGTACGGCAATGGTCGTGCTTTGCCTCTATGCACTGGTCGCCCTTGTGGCGGCATCGATGCGGGTGGCACACCGAGACGCCTGACGCTGCCAGAACAATCGCCTGACCCCCTACAAGGTCAAGAGGACGATGATGCCCCCGGCCGGAGCCGGGGGCATCGTCCTGCACATCGGACGTTGCTCATGTCCATGTAATCCCCTCCGCACCTGACGGGGAAGGGACGGCTTCACGTTGCTGGGGAAGGCGGGAGCGATGGCGATGTGAGGCGCCTGAACCGTGCGATCTCCCTTGCTGTGTAAATGGACCGCGCTCTGGGTAGATCAGTGGCATGACCACAGACCGTCGCCCGCAAGCTCGGACAACTCCCGATGCTCAGAGGGCCGTCCACAAGTCGCCCACTGACGAGCCCCCTTATTCCGAAGCGTCAACAGCTGAAGAGGTCGAGGAATCTCGCACGAAGGAGGACAATCGAATAGGGAACACCGAGGCAGAAGACGAGGAGTACGTGGCGGAACGGTTGGCCGAGTCACAGGACTCGGTCACGTAAGCCCATGACCGCCCCTCGGCCCGCCCCCGAAGAGATGGGCTCGGCCCGCATGGTTGCCCAGGGCCCTAAACCCCCTCCCTCCGGTCCGAGGGGGGCCGCCGCATTTGCGGAGGCTCTCCTCCATGTGGACCATCCAGAACGTTGCTCTGGCTGTGGACAGCCCCTTGAATCAGATCACTTGACCATCGAGGACAGCACCGGCATCACAAGATGGTGCCGATCCTGTGTCAGCGAGGCCCTGGATGGCTGATCAGGGGCAGGCGAGGCCGGAACATCGCCCAACAGGTCTAACTACCTCGCGCTTGATACCGGCCGGGGTGAAGCTCTACCCAAATGCGTCAGCACATTCCGAGTGATCTGTTCGATGTGCGGATCACGGCCTGCCAGCCCGTGAGCCCAGTCGGTCGACCCCGACGTCATCACTGTCGCGCCCGCCTTGTTCGTATAGACACCCAGCACCGCGTGGCCGTGACGGATGCGTTCCATCGCCTCGGGCTGGCGCGTCCCGAACACGCGTGACGCGATGTACTCCAACTCGCTCGGCTCATTCGGCCTGGGAGGACGAGGCGCTGTCTCGCGCGTGAAGTGCTGCGTCGGGCACGTGCCGAGAATCTCGAAGGTCGACGGCGTGCCGTCCTCGCCGGTCGGGTATGGCAGCCCGTCGCGGTAGGTGAATACACACCCGTCGCACTCATAGCCGACCACGGTCGCGTCGGCGCCGAGCACGTCGCCGTATCCGAGCCCGGTGCCGTCGAAGATCCAGTGACCAGCGCGGTGCACGGTGTAGCCGCCGAGGCCTGCGGTCACATTGCGACCTATGCGGTGATAGCCCCCGCGGGTGAATGAGACGCCGGTCATGTAATTCTCGGGACGACCGACGATCACGTCAGACCAGAACGTCGTCACCTCCGCCTCGCTGTCGGTTCCCATCCTCGGGTCGTTCTTGAAGAAGCCCTTGTATCCGACCATCACGTCATGATCATCACCCTCGATGCGCACCTGCCACAACGACGTATTGCCCGACAAGAATGCCGCATTGCCGCCGCTCGTGATGAACGCCTCGACGGTGTCGCGCATTCCGCGAGACCAGTACTCATCGTGGCCGATGGACAGATACAAGCTCGCGTCGTCCAACACTTCGGGGTGCTCTTCGAGATCAGCATTCGTGCACACGCCGATCTCGAAGCCCTCGCGTTCAGCCCATTCGATGAACGGCAGCTCCCAGTCGGGCCAACCCGCCGACCCGGCATAGCCCGACAGATGATTGATCTGGACATAGCCGACGTGTGCGGCGTTCTGCGGATCGGGCGCACCCGTCCCCGTCACGCGACGACCCTTGCCCGGCGGCTTGTAGAGGTAGCCCGCCGACATCGGCCGCTGCATGGCAACGTGGGTTCCGCCGGTGTACAGATTCGATCCGCCAAAGTCGTTGTAGGCGTGCCACGTATTGGTCGCCAGCGCGACCACGATCCGCGAGCCTGAAGGCGGGCGCACGACGAAGAACGCGTAGTCGCGCCGCACCTTCTCGCCGACGTCGATCTCCATGACGACCTCGTAGTAGCCCGACCGCCATGTCGGGTCGACGTCCAGCGTGAGAGCGATAGGCCAACCGCACCCATGTGAGGAAGCGTCCTTCGGCGTCTCGTGCTCGTCTGCCGCGACCGCGTCAGAACGGAACACGACCTCCCGTCCCACTCCGATCCGTGCCACCTCGACGCGCACCGGCCGCCCAGCGGCCGACGACATGTGCAGACCGACCTGCCCGCCCGCGCACACTGATTGCGGCCAGCAGTAACCCGTAACCACATCACGACTCATCTCCCGACCCTAACTGGGTCAGACCGCTCGCTGCGCCCGAAGAAGCTTACGCGGAGCCATTGTCGACGGAGCTTGAAACGGACGCCACCAAAAGAAGGCAGCAAACTGCTGCATCGGCATTGTCCATGACGCCTCGTGGGCCTCAGCAGGACACCCACTCCAAGACCCTTCAGTCAGACGGACGGGGTCGGCGCACTGCGCAGCTTCCATCGATTCAAGCACTGAGGCCTTCTGTGGAACAAACTGTCCAGCGATGACCGAATCGCTCTCAACCCGCTACACCAAGACCGCAGAAGGGGGCTACCTTGCCTACCAGGTCTCCGGTGATGGCCCCATTGACTTGGTGCTACCGATAACGGGAAGCGCCGCTATCGAAATGATTTGGGAAGAGCCAGCGGTCAGCGGGTTCATCGAACGGCTGGCCTCCTTCTCCCGGCTCGTCACCTTTGATCCGCGGGGATTTGGCAGCTCTGGCCGACTCGACCCGGAGGCAATTCCGGCGGTGCAGAGGTGGAAGGATGACATTGGCAGCGTCATGGATGCGGTCGGTTCTGATCGAGCGACCTTTCTCGCATGGGGCGAGAGCCCCGGAGCGACGATTTTCCTTGCGGCCACCTATCCTGAACGAACGACCAGCCTGGTTCTTATCAATGCGCACCCTGGCGACCTTCGACGGCCCCGCTCGGGCCATCGAATGCGCCCGGGCCATTGCCTCAATGGTGGCGGACCTCGGCTTCGAGGTTCGGGCGGGACTACAGACCGGAGAGGTCGAATTGCGTGGCGACGATGTGACTGGCATGGCGGTTCACATCGCCGCACGAGTGGCGAACTTGGCCGGTGCTGGTCAGGGGTTCGTCTCTTCGACCGTCAAAGACCTTGTGACAGGCTCGGGGATCGCATTCGAGGACCGCGATGAGCGCCAGTTGAAGGGGGTACCTGAAGCGTGCAGGTTGTTCGCCGTCACTGATTGAGGTCACATCGAAGACCTCGCGGGCGAAGCCCGGTTCCGGCCCGCTCGCCGTTATGGCCCGACCGACCAGGGGTCGTCGGGTACCCAGTTTCCGTGGAACCCGAAGGGGACACGTTGGGGTAGATGGACGACGGCTTGGGGCTCCCCGGTGAAATCTGCTGCATTGAGCACAAGCAGGTCGCTCGCGTCCCGATCGGCGTCGTAGACCAAGGACAACACCCACCCGTCATCCTCGGCGGCGTCCACCTCCGCTGGCACGAAGACCGCCTCGGAGGCACCTCCGCCGGAACGCAGGGGTCGCACCTCCTTGGTGCGACGGTCGAGGTCGTGCTTCACCAGGGCGTCCTCTCTCTCGAGGAAGGCGCCGACATAGCCGTAGCGGTGGCGATGACCGACCACACGCTCGTCGACGCGAGGGAATTCCTGACCCAGATCGTCAATTCGTTCTTCCATCACCTTGCCCGCCACCAGGTCAACGGTCCAACGGTCCAACGTGGGAGGGCCCTCATCGGGGCCGAGTAGCTGGGTGTCGAAGCTCCGCGGGTGACGCACCACGTCGAGGACCACCTGGTCACCGTCGTCATAGGCGTTCATGGGATGGAAGACGTAACACGGTTCTACCTCGAACCACGACACGTTGTCCGCGCCTCCGTCGCGCTCGAGCAAACCGATGCGAGCCTGGTAGTCCGGCTCCCAGCGATAGGGGAACGTGGCGCCGGACGTGGCCATGTCCATGTCGAACACGACAGGCAGGTCGTAGATTACGGCGAATCGTTCGGTGAGGGACATGTCGTGGACGCTCACCGGTCCACCGACATCGACGTCGACCACCTTCCGCACCATCCCTCCGGTGTCGATCACCGTGTACTGGACCTTGTTTCCCCACCCCCAGAAGTAGGACATGGCGTGCAGCTCGCCGCTTGTCGGATCGCGCTTTGGATGGGCGGTATAGCCACCGGGAAGCGTGCCGCCGAAATCGCACGGGCCGATCGTGTCGAGCTCATAGGTCAACTCATAGGGGCGGGGCCCTGCCTCCACGGTGGCGAACGTCCGCCCGGCATGGCCGATGACGTTGGTATTGGGTCCGAAGTCCATGTCGGCGTGGACAGGACCGGGGTGCACCGGCTCACCCAGGGCGGCGGCCACTTCGGCCGAACGAACGAACCGGTTTCGGTACCACTCGGCGTGGCCCTCCCGAATTCGGATCCCATGCACCATGCCCGTGCCGGTGAACCAGTGATACGCCGATGGCTCCGGGGTTCCCAGTGGATTCGGCCCGTTGCGAAGGTAGCGACCGCTCAACGACTCGGGCAGCGATCCGGTCACCGGCAACGAGCTGACGGTCACCTCATCGGAGACGGGTGCGTAGTTCCCTTCCAAGTAGCGATTCGCAACGGTCGTCATGGATCCTCCACCTCGTTCCGGAACTTTCGCGCACCTCGTAGACATAGCTTCGCGCAACCCGTCCGATCGTTCTACTCCAACCGAACGATAGGCCTCTGACCCTCCCATGGTGGCCAGGTTCGAGAGGGGCAGTGATCGCTGGGCGGGACGCGGAGCGGCCGGACGGTCTCGATCGGACGTAGGTTCACACCGACGGCGGTCACGCGGGGATCGGCACCAGCACGTCTCGTCGGCCGTCACCGAGGCCGGTCAGGGGTGCTAGCTCGACGCCCACTCGGTCGCTGGCGGAGTACCGCGCCTTAAGGCGCAGCGCAGGGGCCTCGATCAGCCGCCACGAGATCTCCGCACACGAGAACGTGGCCACAAGGGCCATGGCCACGCCGACCAGGCCAAGCCCGCGCAACCATGTCAGCCACACGTAGTGCCACAGATAGAGCGCGTACGAGCGGCGCCCGAGGTAGGTGGCGATCGACCCGGAGAGCAGCCCGGGTCGGGTTCCTCCCCGATCGACAAGCGCCATGACCATCAAGGGGGCAGCCACGGAGACAGCGATCCAGGCCGCGCCATACACAACGCCGGACGCCCGGTGGTCGAACACCCAGCCCGACCACGCCATCAGCCCAACAGCCACGATGACCACCGGCGTGCACATGCGGCGCCACAACCTGGCCACGCCCAACCGTCCCGACCACAGCAACCCGAGCGCACCACCGATGAGGAACACGCCTGATCGGGTATCCGTGCTGTAGAACACCCATGGAGTGGTTGCATGGGCATGATGGACCCACACGACGTCGGCGAACGAGGCGGCCGCGAGCACGAGTGCTCCGGTGATCGCAGTCCTGCGCCCGAGCATGAGCAGCAACACCAGGAGCGGGGCCCACAGCAGATAGAACTGTTCCTCGACGGCAAGTGACCAGAGGTGACCAAGGGGGACGTATCCCGTGAAGACCCCGAGGAGCCCGAACCAGTTGGTCATGTACAGGAGGCCGCTGCCCACACCTTCGAGTGCGACGGAGAATGGTTCACCACCGCCCGTCCCTCCGACCCCCGGAACGGTGGTCATCCATGGGTGGTGACCGAAGAGTGCGACGACCACCAACCAGACGGCAAGAAAGGCCACCAGCGCCGGTGCCAGTCGAAGGGTCCGGCGGGCGAAGAAGTTCTTCAGGCTGATCCGTCCTGAGCGGCCACGTTCGGACGACAGCACGACCGTGATCAGAAATCCGCTCAGGCCGAAGAACGCGAACATGGCTACCTGTCCGACGGCCACTTCGGGCACGAGCCCGGCATGGCCCATGAACACCGCCAACCAGGACATCCCGCGCACACCATCGAGCACAGGTTTGTGGCCGAGGGAGCGAGTCGGTGTCTGCGAAGAGGCGAGGGGCAGGCGCTGCACCGTGCCAACTGTGCCGGGCGAACCTGGGCTGGGACTGAGAGAACGGGTAGATCTCCCTAAGAATTCCAGACCCCGTGCCGGCGGGTGGTACCCGCAGTGAGCAGGACCTCTGACCTACGGCCGCCGGCTCAGCGGGTCAGGACTCGTCAGTGGTGAGGGCACCGGTGACGAAGGAGAGAGCGCTCGCCAAGAACGCCTCGTCCACGGCGTCCGGGTCGAGGGCCCGCATCAGCGAGATGCCGCGAAAGAGCGCCTGAGTGATCCTGGCGATGCTCTCGGCCGACTCGAGCTCCTCGAGACCCCATCGCACTCG